>Ga0208794_1000154_pt1 | contig 60865 bp, 61 predicted proteins | sample 32_taG_FD_184106 | JGI IMG/M metagenome (GOLD analysis project Ga0208794, IMG submission 184106) | Marine viral communities from the Gulf of Mexico - 32_GoM_OMZ_CsCl metaG (SPAdes) (version 2) | ecosystem: Environmental > Aquatic > Marine > Oceanic | place: Atlantic Ocean: Gulf of Mexico... | reverse complement strand
ACGATTAGTTTGATTTAGCATTAGCGATAGTTTTAAACTATTATTGCTATCAACAATCACTGGCATTCGAATATTCTTAAACTCAAGATCATTTTTATACTTTGGTGCTAAGCCTTTTATTCTTGTCTTAAACTGCTGTGTGGATTGTCTAGTGATTGCAGAGAATATATTGTTTTGTCTGTGAAGTCTAACTATCGGATTATCGTGTTGCCTAATTTGTCTCCACGTTGCATCTCCATAGGGCCCATTCCTGTGTAGCAATAGAGCATTAAGGCCACCAGATGCCATAGAAGGAATAGATGCTAATGAAGTATTGATATAATCTCCAGTAGAAGATCCTATGGTATTTGTATCAATGTTTGTGGGATCGTAAATTAATGTATTCAGTCCTACAAAATCTGCGTATATATTCCCCGCAGAAACTTCTCCAATCGTCTGAAATGTCGCTGACGAAGTATTTGTAATATATCCAAAAGGAGTACTGCCAGACTCTAAAGAATCATAAATCCATCTGTACTGGCGGTCACTTTGAGGAATTGCGTGCTGTATAAATCCATTATCATAGACGGATTGTGTTATTACTGTACCACCACTTGACTGTAGTCTTAGCTTGCGATTACCGTTTATCTTATGGTATGATGGAATGTCTGTTATTATTCCATTGTATCCATAACTTCCCATATGGTCTCTCCAGAGAGAATTCAATGGCTGACTAGCAGTAATTGTTCTAAATAATATGTGCTCATAGTCTGAAGAGGACGTGTATTGTAAACCATTACCTAGACGAACAGTTGTGTTTCTAAGATTTATAGTATTATACACTGAAAATGTATGCGACGCCGGGTCTAAAAAGCCAAGTGCAGATGCTTGAGGACTCTTGACTGCCGAGAATCTGTCGTTAAACGTTACACTTTTTTGACTAGAATCTCGATCAGGATATGTATTGTAGTCGTAATTTCCTATGAGATTTAAAATCTCTGCGGTATTTTGCGTTAATGCATTGGAATTTTCTTTAAGCCAGGTTCTTTGGGCATTAGTTCCAACTGTTTGTATGACTTCATAATTATTAGTATAATTTCCAAGAGTTTCTAATTCTAATGTATTTGTTGTCGCATTATAAGACCCTGTTCTTGTTTTTATGTTATTCAAGACAACCGGGCGCTTAGCTATTGAATCTCTATAGTATTTTGATTCTGCCTGCGTTGTTTCTCTATTTTTTAATACAATCGAGCCTGTTTCTATTTGTAGATTATATAATTCGGATCGGTTGTCAACAAAGTTGAGATACTCAGTAGTCTGCACTATTGGCTGATGTCTGTGCGGCATTCCTCCAACCCATCTTTCAGCAAATGGTCCCTGTAGAGGAGAATTTTTAAAATTACCATATCCATCTAAATGGTTATGTTCTATCTGTGCACCGGATAAAAATGGATCTAAAGAAACACTATATCCACCGCGATTAGATGATGAATAAATAACAAATGGAGCAATTGTTTTTGCTAAATGATTTTCATTTTGTGTCGCCGAGACAACAGTTTGCAAATTAACCAATTGAGTCTTGGGATTTATTTTGTTAATTTCAGTTCTATCAATATCAATTTCTTCATACGTATTATTAATTGTTATTGTTTTTTGAGTACCATCCTTGTTAAGGGCTGTTCTTGTGAAATCTAAATTCAAGCTGTTGAGATCATTTGGTGTAAAAGCTTTCTTAATTCTTATTTTGCCATGGCCCGCAAAACGTGTATTCTTTCCGGAAATAATATCTCTAATTTGATTTCTTTGTGCATCAATTGTTGGATCGCCTGAACTAATAGGTGATTCAGTTCTATCAGCTCTCGAACGCCACCACAATGGATCTTTTCTTTGTTCTGTTGGAGATGTCGATGTTGGATCTGTTGGGTTTGATTTCCAGAAAGAGCCAATTTGCCATGTAAAATAATTAGTCTTATCATTACCACCAGCCATAAAGCTACTTTGGCCTTGGCCGGCGCCTTGATGCATATTTATTTTTTCAAAAGATACAGTAGGATTACCATGAAGATGCTCAACTTGACCTGGGTCAGCTGTGAAAGGCGATTCTAAATCAGTTAGATCTTTGTGTTCAACAATAGGAAATTTATTTTGATATTTATTTCTTTCTAATATATGGCTTTCGATAATATCTCTTGCCATAGGTGCGAATTGTGCCGTTGCTGGTATCAAATGATCAAGCATACCTGTTATGCTCAAATCAATCCATTTGTAGTATTCTAGAAACTTATCTAAATCAGGAATATTGCTTACTCTTTGAAAGAAAAGTTGTCTAATTTTCTCAATATCCTTGTATTCGTAACGATATCTGTTAACAGGGCTACCTATTAAACTATGAAAATCTTTAAGAGTAGCAAAGAGATTAATCATATCTTCTGATACTGCTCTATACATGCTTTTCTCAAATGCATAGAAGTATTCTATAGGCCTAGATTCTCGTGTAAATATTTCTCCTTCAAAATCAACAACCCTGACTTGATCATCTGTGTTTATGACTTCCGGTAGATTTTGTTTAAAAGCATAAATATTTTTTCTCTCAACAACATCAGAAGCAGAAGACTTAAAAAATTCTCCTCTAGCTGTATGCTGTTTGTTTAAAATTCTTGAAATCACTCCATACGAGGATGTTGAAGAATTTCCATATGAAAAATCAACAACATTGAAGCGACCAGATGCGCTACTTGTCTGAACAGTATCAAAGTTCCAATTGAGAGCCAAGGATGCCATATTTGGAACTTCTACAGAAGAAAGAGTACCAGTCTCAAACAAGAATGTATTTTGATATGGATGTAAAGAGCCGTAATTTTCATCATCTATCGCGTGTGCTTTTACAGTTTCGCTATCTAATTTAGACATCCAATATTTAACATTAGTGACATATATATCTGATGATTTTAAAACAGAACCCGTAAAGTCTTGACGATGGGCGCCGGCATATAATCTCGTTGAAGTATTAAACATTCCGGAAACATTATTGATTGTTCCGGATACTTTAAAGCTATTTAAGATTTGATTTTCTAATACGTTATACCCTTCGTATGTTATAACAGATGCCGAAGTTGAGCTTACCGTCCCAGATACAAGATTTGCGAAGGGATATCCAGCTGGTGTAAGGCTCACTGCAAAATTCCATTTTGAATTTTGATAAACATCTTCAAAAACCGGGCTCTCTAAAGATGCGGTAGCACCAGGTGCGTTTAAAACAAATCTTACACCTGCATTTGCATCAAGAGCGCTTGTTCGAACCGCATATGTCTGAAAACCTGATGTGTCTCCGGTTCTCCAGCTAGTATCAGTCTGACTATCAACTACTCCATGTTTGCCAAAGATAGAAGAAGATAATTCAGAAAATGGAGGAGAATTTCTTCTAAAAAGTTTTTCATAAGATGTCTCATCCGGATATCTTGGAAAAATTACTTCACATTCTACGGTATATGGCGCTATGTTATCAAAACCATCTGCTGAATTGCTAGCAGAAATATAGCCTGTTGAATTTGGATTAGATGCATCTCTATAAGAATATACTGATGCAGTTAGATTATTGTAAAAATCTGCATACTTTCTTTTTGAATTTATTTTTCGATAACTTGTTTCAAGTATCTGGCCTTGACCATTGGCATATGTATTTAAGCGAACAATCTCTTCATCGATACCAATACATCTTAATAAATTTCTAAATGATTTTTCTGTTCCCTTTGTTTTATTAATATGAATTAAGTTATTATAAATATTTTTGTAAATCTGATTCTTTACATCGTAAAGTTTTTCTTGGAATAGTATCTGCTCATCTCTGTTAAATGCATAAGAAAATAAAGAATTATCTGTCAAGATTTCTTCCACATTAAATCCAACATCTGATAGCAATTTTTGATTAAAGAAATAGGGTTTCTCCCTTTCTCGTATGTAATCTTTGTTTTTTAATGTTGGGAGTGCTTCAATTTGTAAATAAAGAGTATCTAAATATGTGGCCAATATTTGAATTAGGTTTTCTAATCCTCTAGCTTCCTCACTATCTTGTTCTCTAATCCATCCGGGAATATTATTAATTAAAGCAGAGGTATTGTAGTTGTCGTAGAAATCTCCTTTCGTAGCAAGATCAGCTAAAGTTGATTGCACATCAGGATGAAAATCATAAATAATTGGATCCCTAAACTCAATTGTTGTTGCAGAACTTTCGATCATCGCTGATCCTGTGGAGCGAGCACCTGATGTATAGCCTACCCACGCACCATTACTAATTCTTCCAGAATAATCTAATACTGTAGCATCAACACTTGTATTGGTTATGCCCTCATTAAATTTATAATATACTCCTAGATCAGTGTTTGAAGTATCGGTGTTTGTGCCGCCATTAATTTGATCAATGTAAAAGCGACCAATTTGTTTTGCACTTCTTTCCCTTTTCCAATAACGAAATTCATCGAATGAAGAAGATAGGACTTTGCCCCATCCAATATCACCACCAGAGCCAACACCATTTTCATAACTTGGAGCTACATTGGCGCCAATTGTTGCCACTAGGGCCCCATTTATTTCTGCTGGTAGTATGCTTGTAACTACATCCGTATTAACACAAGTGCCATCTACGTATAACTTCATTGCAGTTGAATTTGTTTCATTGTGCACAAATGTTACTGCGTAATGATGCCAGCTATCATCTGCGATGTCTGTCAGTCCTGAACTAGCGCTATATTGTTGACTAAACGTTCCGGAAGTAAATGTCATAAATATTTTATCAGGATCAGTACCATAACAAAATATTCTGAAATCTCCTCTGTCGACTCCTCCAGTTGTTCCTAAGTTTACCAAATGGAATAATGTTTCTTGTCTTTCTAAAGCTTCACTAATCCAAGCGCTTTTTTTCATCCAAAATTCTACTGTTGCGCCGACAGATGGATCTAGCTTTAAATTTGATTGTCTGTTGTCGTTAGCATTATAATAATTTGCTTTTGAAAGAAAATTTGAACTAGGACCGGATCCTATGCTATTTTTAAAATTAGCATTTGGATCTGCATTAGGGCCACCCTTGATGTAGATATACTCTGGAATACTGCTGCTAAGTAGGGAGAAATTAGCAGAGGGTGCACCAGTATAACTACTATTTGTTCCAATTTTAACATATCCATTCGTTCTAGGATATACGTAATCAAAAATATAATTGTCTAAATAAGAAGAAGATACTTCCCACTCAATCTTTTCTTTCTTTGAACCATCATATGGATAAAAATTATAAATTCTTTTATAAGAATCTTCATAATACTTTTTTGCAGAACCAAACTTAACAAAATTTGATGCAGTGCCAAAATCTACATGCGGAATAAACCTGCTTTCTTTCAAATTTGTCAGAGCAATTGTATCAATAGACTCTGCTTCTTGATTATAAACATTGGCTACCGTGCCGCTTCCAACAGTAAATAATTTCTGGGGATTGTAAGAAATTGTTTTATGATGAGTGGAATCATCAACATATCCATCTCCAATAAGGGAAGCATTATTGCCATGGCCGCCGACATATGTAGTTTTGCCTGTACCTTTATCTATGGGGGCGCCCAAGCCATTATCAATATCGAAAATTGGCACTAAACTTCTCCTTCTACTCTAAACTTGAAACTTTTATTGACACCAACAAATTGATTGTTATTAAAGTGTATAAGTTCAATTCTATACATATATCCAGGCTCTAAATATGACATATCAATATCAAAATATGAATTGTTTTCGTCATAAGAAAGTCTAGTATATGAAGAGGCGCTTCCTACTGCTTCAGGAGATACTGCAGACCCTGTTCCAAAAGATATTGCTTCCTGGTTGTCTATGACTCTTGTAATTCTATAATACATATTATCAATTATTACATTTTCTGGATCTGCATCTGCTACAGTGTAGATTGTTGGGCTCCAATTTTTAAGTCTAGAAAAAACTTTAAATCGTGCTTTTTCAGTATTCATATAGGAAGAACGCAAATTACTTATATTAAATACATAATCTTGCTCTATCGCTTGACTTGATATACTATAAACTTGGGGCGCCATAGAGCCTGTTTTTACCTGCATTCCAGGCTGTCCAGAGTCATCTAAGGACCAGACATCATAAATTGTCGTAAAAGGCGTTGAAGCGGCCGTCAGGGCGAAAGAAGCAGAATATATTCCTGTTGAATAGAGGCCGCCAGTAATTACTGTTGGACTAGAAGAATTAACGTGTTCCGTTGTTGTTACCAAATTCAAAGGATTGCCCGTGGGAGCAGTAGAAGATCCTGAATAGATCTGGACAAACACTGTATTGCCGCCAGGTATATTTTTTAATTGTCCATTGACGTAATTGTATAAAAATATTGTATTAAGATTATCTTCTGCTGTCAACAAGCTGCTGCTATAATTTATCTTTCCTCTGTCATCTTTTATCGTTGAATCCCATCTTGCTTCAACCAATGGCTTCATAAAGAAAAACTCTGACGACCTTGCAAAAAACTTTTTCGTATAGTACGATCTTATCGCACCACTTACATTTTGTATTGAGTTATCCACACCAATCCCTGTGGAACTTGAAAAATATGCTTCCTGGCTACTCGTGAGACGGACGCCCAATCCGTAGTTTTCATATCCTCCGCCAGACTGACCTTTAATCCAATTTTCTACAATATCGGTAATATCAACTTCCAGATTTTCAGTTCCTTTCGGCAGTGTTTTAACCTTATTGTAGGCTGTTAAATAATCGCCACCAATATTTTGCCATGAAGTCGATCCAGCTCTTTTAATCCAATTCGATCCTATACTATTTTTAGTTTTATCAGCGTAGTTGTCCATATCTAAGCCTAAGCCCTCTTCCCAAGAGGAGCTAATTGGCGAAACAATATATGTTGCTGCTTTAGGTGTAGTATTGCTATGTTCAGCATTAAAAAGCCTTAAATAGAACTCAACATTTCCAGAGGCTGGAAGTTCTCCAGAAGCTCTATCTGTAACAATTGTATCAACAGGAAATTGTACTAGAACTCTTGACAATTCTTGTGTTTTTGCAATTCCAGTTGTGGATCCGGATCTCGTTGTTTGGCCATAAATTGAGAATACTTCTAAAATATCAGAGGCGCCCATATTTGAGCCTGTTCCTCTTGTTGTCAAATTTTCATTAAAAGCATTTGTGATTGTATTGTCTTTATTAGCTATGTATCTTTTAATACCCATTATTTAACTGTACCCTCAAAATCTGAATTTTTGTACTTGAATTCGTATGACGCGTCAAAAGGCATCAATAAATATCTTCTATCTGCAGAATAATTTTGTTCTATATCATATGATGCATCGGAATAGTTTGCACCCACCTTTTGAATGATTTGTACACTAAGTGTATCCGCAACTCCAACAACAGAATTTAAAACTTTAGTAATCCTAGTGACACTCAAGGGCTCTCCAATATCTGGCTTCATTTCGAATAAATCTGCCAATGCATTTTGGCATCTCTGTAAAACAACAGATTTAGTAACAGTATTTTCCCCCAAGACTTCAAAAATAATTCCTAGATTAACGATTCTAGCATCTAAAATATCAACAGAATCATTAATCATTCTATGCCTATTAATCCAAAATTTTAAATTTTGTTTCAAAGTTTCATTAGCTTGTGTTAATTTGCCATTACGATCTTTAGCCAAAACATACAAATTTAAATTTCTTGTAAATGAATTATTGTCTCTGACTACTGCACATCTAGAAATGCTTCCAAATTGCTCTGGCATTGAGTAAACCATTGTCTTATAATCTTGCGCTGTAACAGCTCTATTTTGGCTATAAAATGATCCATAGGCGCGCTGTTTGACTTCTTCTACTGTAACGTCTAAATTATCGCCTACAATAGGCTCTTCATTGACGCATTCTAGACTTGTATTAACTGCTGTCAATAATGTATCGTCTAAATTATGTCTGTCTGTGAATACAACTTTTGCATTAACAATTTCAGAGATAGTCCCAACTGGTGCATTAAGGAGATCTCCGGTTATTTGTCGATATATAATAGTTAAGGTCGTATTTGAAGGCGCAACTCCTAATTTATCACTACTGATTAGGTTTGATGGATCGAATGTTTGTTCAGAAATAAAATCTCTACCGTGTAAATTTAAAACAGTCTTGTTTGGCTCGGCTATTGGGTCAGTCTTTATTTCTGCCTCGCTTCCATGGCCAAATTGTAAATATACACTATTTGCGTCTCTTTCAACAACAAAACGTCGTGGAACGGAAATCGGTTTTATTATTTGTGGGGCTAATCCAGATGATGTAATGTCAGGATTCTTTATTTCTTTATAAACCACATCTTGTGAAAGATAATCTACTTCAAAATATTGATTTCCATTTGAATCATAAACTGAAACAATTTCTGCAATTGAGCGACCACCAGGAACTTCAACCTTAAGAAATTTCTGAAATTGGCCTATCTCTATCTCTTGAATATTTAATTTGCCAGAAATTACTTTTCCTGATTGCTTGACGGCATATGTTAGTGGTAAGCCAGTGGTATTATCTACTGTTGCAACAACAATCTCATCACTATTTTGAAAATTTATATCTTCCGCCAATGTAAAAATACTGCCGCCGGGCGTTCCAACTAAAGTACCTCTTTTAACCAAAGGAAGATAACGAGTATCTGGGCCATTAGCTGTTCCTTGGGCCGGCACCAAGGCAAAGAAAGATACATCACCGTGAGAAGTAGGTACTCCATTGTAATTATAGCCCATTTGCTTGGCAATTTTGGTAACGTTATCAAACTCTAGGGCTGTCTGCAAGAAACTTTCGTTTGCCTGATAATCTAAATAAAAGGATAACATATCTCCGACATATGCAACCATATCAATCATCAAAGATCCAAATGAAGCTTCATTAAAATCTTTGAAAGAATTTGGATAATATCTTTTTACAAATGTTGTAATTTCATTCCGAATAGAGGAAAAATCACGGGCTGTATAATCGATTGCTAATTGTTCTGTTTTTTTTACCGCCACTTTTGTACCTCAATTTCAATAATAATAATTAGTTAAATCATATTATAATTCTAATAGTAAAATATCTTTCTCACTAATGCTTGGAACATTATATGTTAGTGAAACACTTAATAAATTTAGAAATTCATTTTTAAAAAATTCTATTTTTTCTATTTTTACAAAAGGCATATATTGATTTACCTGACTGTATATGCGGGCTTCAATTTTTTCTTCTGTTTGTGGCATCATCTGTTCAAACAAGAACCTTCGCAAACCGACACCAAAATCAATATCCATTATTCGCTCACCGGGAGAAGTTAAAATTATATGAGTTAGATTTTGTTGAATTTCCTCTGCAACGGTCTTAACTAATCCGAAGCCGGCACCGTCAATATCATTTGGCGCTAATGGTAATTTTGGTCCTATTCCTTGCATCTGTGTTTCTCCAGTTATTAATAAATATCAATTTATTTATTTTATTCTTGCTCTGCTTGATCAAAAACATCTTTATTGATCCAATCTTGTTGTGGACTTTGTGGATCTGGGCTTTGTCCAGCTTTAAAACCTTCTGTTCCTGGCTCACAACTATAAGATCCCATTTGATCAATTGGAATATTATCTCCAACTACTATATCTGGGTTGTTAATTTGATTATACGTGCTAAACGGCTCAACATAGCCAGTAGCCAAATAAGTCATACCTAGGCCGGTGATGGGATATCGAATATCGCCAAAAGGCCAAAATAATCTAATAAATTCATTATATTCTTCTTGAGCTTCCTCTAATTCTTCTGGTAAAACACCTAAATTTTGCAATCCTTGGATTGTTGGAGGTGTTATGCCAAATGGAGCTATAGGAAACAGAGGTACTGGCTTTACACTAAACATAATCTTGGTGAATAATTCTAGTTCACTAGCACCAGTTTGCTTTTGTATTTCAAAAGCTTTTGCCCATGCAGGATCTGTCAAGCTTACTAAATATCTCATAATAAATCTAGGAGTAAGCTTCTGGAAATATGAAACAATTGGATTATCGGATTTGCTAGCGCTTAATTTATCAAGCTCTTCTTTAAACTTTGCTGGGGCGCCGCCTTGTTCAGTTAGTTCACTTTCTATGAATGATTTGTTCTGTGGCTCTTCTGATACATTTATCAAATTAACACTTGCTTGTTTTGATGCTTTGAAAATAGTATTTTCCGCCATTTCCGGCTTAGGAAAATTAATAACGTGCATCAATGCCATTGTTTTTAACACTTTATCAGGAAAAATATAATTTTGCACTAAATTTGAGACTTTCTTTTCAGAGTCACCCAATAATTTATTTGTCATATATTCATCTGCTGACAGGTTACTATTGGGCCCATTTGCTATGTAAATCTTATGTGCTATAAAAGATCTTTTGTCGTTGCCAAAAAATAGATTTTCAATTTGACCAGTGTTGTCTTGCTTGTCCACATACCAGTCTAAGATATCTCTTATTTTTAAGTCTTTTGTGCCTGCCAAAGTTAATTCAACTGGTTTTCCGATAGGTATAGAATATATTCTCTTAATATTCGCCTCTTTTTCAAGAGTGTATTTTGATTTTTCAGGATTGCCAATAGAATTACCAGCTAGTGTCTTCTTTTGTTCATCAGTAGCTGTTTCGAAAACTAATTCCGCAGTCCTATATTTTCTTTCGCTAAAGCATTTTTGTGTTAATTCATCGTTTCCTATTTGTATTAAGCTATCCCCAAGCATACCAGCGAATGAACCATTTAGAGTTCCAGAATCATCAGCAATGTCTTTTGTTTCATCTGTTGTGTCTAAAATATAGCTACGATCTACAAAATCTTGTTTTATAAATTTTTTATTCTTTAGTTTAAATTTTTCATTTTTTGGTGATACAGCCGAGCCACCAGAAATACTTTTTTCTATTACTTCTAATTGTTCAGCCGTTATGTCTCCATAAGGCCCATCGTCGATAATGTCCATATTATGTGGAAAGACATACACTAAACGCTGGCCTATCTTAATATCTCTAAAGTAATCTCCTAATTTACTATGTTGTAAGTTACCTAAAAGCTCAAGTTCGGAAAGATAATCCACTGAATCTGTCCATCCATCAGGAGTTGGTTTCGTAAATCTATTAGAGAAAAAGTCATTTTCGCTCTCATCGTCTAAATCAAAGTTTTGGCCAACTAAACTATTCAAAATAGCGATATCCAAAGCGTTAATATTTACTATAAATCCTTCTTCTTCTATCATAAGATTTACGTAGTCTTTCTTATGTATGTTTTCATAATTTAATGTATTATCTATAATGTCAATTGACTCCGGGGAAGATTTGAAAGCCCAATACAAGTCTCCCTCATATTCAGAAGTAAAAGCGTTTGATTTTGATTCATCAAGATCATCTGGATCTTGAATTGGGCCCCCATCAGGAGGAATATCATCTTGTAGCGCTTCAATGCTGCCTTTCCAGCCAGTTTCTGATCCTACTGATGGAGTGTCTGCTTGAAGTTCCCAAGGGGGTCTATTATAGATTGCTCCTCCATCAAATCCAAAATTAAAGCATGCTTTAAAATTTAATGCCTTTTGAAATTGCATCTTGTGAGGAATTAATTTCAAATATTTTTGAATTACAAAGCCACCATTTTTTGTAGCATCTCCCAAAGAAGTTAAGTTTGTTCGAATGTCATATTTTAAATCACCGCTATCGAGGAGATCTCCATCTTCATCTTCCTTTTTCTTGAATTTAGTGGATCCCGGCAGATAAGTAATTTGTATAGTTTCTGATTCTTCTGCCTTCCCTGTATATTCTTCACTGTCAGACCACTGAGTTTGATAAAACGTAGAATTGTTTTTTTGTAAAATTTTTCTAATCATCATATCATTGCTTTTAACATTTGTAGCAGATACAGGACCCAATGTTGGGATATCTAATTCTTTTGTTGTAAGGTTCGCTAACCAATTATCAAGGTTAATTTCAGGAATATTTCCTAATTTTGCTTGTGCAAGATAAATTTTTCCTAATGCTTCTTGATCTGCCGGTATCTTAAGCCAGCGCCATGGCAAGAAAGTATCTAAACTATTACCAAGAAAATGAGAATAATCTGTCAATTGATATGGCACATCCATATATTCTTCTGTTGCTAAAAATGCATTTTTGACGCTTATTTTTTCTTTAATAGGTGTTTCCAAAGCTTCAGACAATGGTCCTAGAATCTCATCAATTTGTTTTAATATGACGTAGAGTACTGCTGATTGTTCTACATCAGACAAATATTTTCTTGCTGCTTTTGTTTTCAGTATAAATTTAACGTTATAAATACCAGAACTAATATTGTTATATTCATCCGCCATTTCAGATTTTTTATAACTCTTAAACATAAGTTTTTTACCATCAATGCTTACTATTTTTCCTTTCGTCAATTCCTTGACTAAGATGTCAAAACAAACATTTACGATTTTGGTATAGTAATCACCGACAAATTCATTAGCACTTTTTTCTATTGATTTTGCTAGAATATGAGCAAAAATAATATTATTTTTCAAAAGTTCCGACAACTCAAATGATGCAAAAATCAACAAACCACGTATAATATTTTCAAGTATAACAACCCTCATAAAGGCTAAAATAGAAGTTACCTTAATCGATTTTGATAAAACATTTGGATCGTTAGGGCTGTCTAAGTTTGTTTTACATAATTGATCTTTATATGCTTCATTCGCAGACTGCTTTAAGGAGTTGGAATTTAATATATCACTCAATGTTGCTGCAGCGAGAGCCCCATCCTGTGGGAAACAAATCTTTGCCAAAAACTGCTGCGACGTTGTATTGTTAGAGAGATTTAGCTTGTCAAAAATATCAATATTGAAAATCTCTGAGTCGGCAATATTTTTTAACATTCGATCAACTGCAGAAGCAAAAACTAAATCATAAATCTTTAAGCATGATTTTTCAAACTTTTCTCTACGGCCAGTGAGAGGAGAAATTACTTGGACATCTTCTGGCATTGGTACCACTAGATCATCAACTCCGTCGCCGTCAGTATCGAGCCCAAATGTACTCAACAGAATATTTGTTTGAAGGTTTTTATCAGAAAAAGAAAGATCTTGCAAAGAAGTCGATAATACTTTGCTTAAAAGATATTGTTGTAAACTTAAACGCTTTGCAGTATCAATATCATCAATATTTAATCCAGATTCATTTTTTACATTTTTTGTTTCTGCTGCTCGGCTAAAATCTTCAATATATTCAAGCCACTCTGTGTTTAATCCAAGTCTAAAATTTAAATCTACATTAACTAATTGAACTTCAAAAGGTATATTATCTGCGCTATTGGCTGGGGGTGATGTCGGAGTAAAATTACTATTATGATTATATAATCTAAAGTGTATCTGATCCAAAGGTATGTTCGAATAAATCGATTTTAATTCTTCGCTTGATTTAGGGGCAACCTGTTGAATAAAATCATTTGCTTTTAATTGAATATATTTAGGATAATTAATTTCCACTAGTTTTGACGTCTCAGGAGTATTTTCCTTTAATTCATTGACCGTAAGTTGGGCTGCTGCTTCTATATAAGGCAACATAACAACATCATTTGTATAAAATATATCTTTTTCTAGCGCCCCTTTTGGACTAGGGAATAAATTTAAACTATAGTAATATAATTTGCTCCAATCTGGGCCATATTGTTTTTGTAAATATAGTTGTAATTCTTGACTAAGACTAGATTTTTCATCATCGTTTAGGCCACCGAATAAATCTGCTCCTTCAGAAAGGATTTGATCAAAATCTTGTTCTTCGGCTGCAAAGCCTGTTCCCCCAATTGATCCTATATAATCTGGTGGTGAATAAGGAAGATTATCTTTTATGTTTTCAATATAATTGTCTATAACATCCAAGAAGCTCGGTATTTGATCTTCATCAATACTGAAGCCATCAATAGTTTCATCCCATGCTTCTTGCGGCAACAACCCAGCTGAGTCTTCGCCGAAATTAATATATTGCTCTTTCAAAAATTGCACAGCGTCTTCTCTATATTTAGAAGTATATACTTTTGCTTGTATATCTACTGGAAGATATGTGGAATAGTTTGCCTCTATTAATTTATGATTATCAATCATAGTAAAATGACGTTTTGCTGGTTCGTTGCTGCTAAGTAAAAATTCTGTTTCTGGCTTATAACCATTTAGCATATTTGGAATTATGTTAATTGGGCTTCGTGAAAGAATATTTGAATTATCTATTTTCAAGCTTGTTTGTAGTTTTTTATTTACAACTCTCTTGTTTATATCATTTCGTGGCCACGATTTTCTTGATTGTTTACCAAAATCAACGAGATAAGGTTTCTTACCTTCAAATGCCAATTTGACAGCTGTTGGTCCGTCAGCCGGGAATAAATACGGCTCCAATGCCTCTTCTGGCACAAAACCTTCTGGCGCGCCATCTGGTTGTTTAGTTTGATTATCTATAATTTCTTCTAGCTCGCTGGTGCTTTTTCTATCTAAATGAGGTGGCAAGAGCGCTCTAGAATAAGAACCAGCCCCTAGGCCATTAGTAGTTAAATAATCTCTTCCAAGCTGGGGCTGCCTAGGCAAGTCACCACCTCCAGGTATATGCTCGACATCCACAAATAATTCTTTTGCACCACGAACTTCCATATCGAATTTTACGGCGACACCATCTACCATTTGGCCAATCACTGAGTCTGCCATTTGCTCCATATGGGGTGTATTTAAAATACTTTCATTTCCAGTATTACCTACCGCACATAATATGGGAGTGACCTCTGATAAAAGCTCGTCATTCAACAAGTCATTTAATGCTTCGAGGCGCCTCTTGTCTCTTTCGGTGTTTCCAGAAATAATTTGTTCACACTCTTCCTTGGAAAAGCCTTTCTTTTCTAATTGTTGACAATACCATTCATCTTGTAATTTATTTTCACAATAATTTGCAACATTAGACAAATTTTTTGAAAGCTCAATGCAAAAAGAAAGGTCGATAAACATACCCAAGCCTTTGAAAAAAGCTTTTATTTTATCAGTATTTGATAATACTATTTTAATATTTTCCAATTCGGAAGTTCGAACAATTTTTAAAACTAATTTATAAATTGGACTTTTGGCTGTGCCCAATAGCATAGCGCATACCTCTGAGGGTCTTAGGGCTAATGATAGTTCATCCATTAGTTCTAGCGCCTCACTTGTCAATATGGTTGTTGGGATCTCATTCATCGTCTCCAAGATATGACTTATGATATCGATATCAGTTCGAGGATCTCTTAAAAGACGATATATATCAAGTGTGCCTGGCTTATTTGTTTGCAATCCATCCAGCACTGTAGGAGGCATCAACACTGATCTCGTTGCAAATCTTTGCTCATCTGTTAGATCTTCTGCAAAAGTAGAGTCTACACCTAGATTATCATTTGCATTATTTTCTTTACTGCCTATGTTGGATAATATAGCACCCAAGTCAATATCTGCACAAGTATTTAAAAATTCAGTCATAACAGATTTAAAAAGTGAAGTAATCGTATCAACAAGGGCCGCAGCTGCAGATTCAACTACAACATCAATCTCTAACAATGGATCATCATTATCCATTGGCAACTCTGCCATTTCAAAAGTTGGTGGGGCTACCGAAATCTTAAATACATCATCAACTTCTGCTTCCAAAGTCTTATCAAATGTTGAAGCTTTTAATTTTGCTCCTAAATCAAAACCAAGCACTTGCGCATCAAGCTCAGCAGAAATTTCTGTGCCCGACATCTCGTCTAGTAATTCTAATACACAATCTTCAATGCCCATTTCTTTTAAGATGCCCATCAATCTATTTGTTAATTCTTTATCTAGGGCATCTTTTTTGTCTTTTGCAGCGGAAGAATCAGATACTAAATTTTTCACTGCATTTGTAGGTTGTTCTTCAAACTCTGTTGTTAGGTTGTCTATTTCACTAAAATCTTCTACAATCAATTCCTGTTCTTGTACAAAAGATCCTAAATCTTCGCTATTTACATTAATCCCAGTTTCTAATCCTGCTAGCTCAATTTCAGAATATATTACTTTATTTTCATAGAAATCATACTCCGATTCCAATAATTCTATTCTAGAAGCCAATTCAGGGCTTATATTTTCTACTTGACATTTTACAGCTAAATCTGCTTGGAATTTACTATTGAAGAGTAGTTTTTTAAGATCAACATATCCCAAAGACTTAAGAGTTTGTTTTCTAGCTAATAAATTAATTTCTGCTTGTGGAATAAATTTCATAACGCATGATTGAGCCGCAAAAACAAATTCTTCAAAATTAACTTTGTTTAAGACAGTATCATACATCATCTCTGAATTTGATATTCTTTGCAGTGCCTCAAAATCGTCTAGAACCGAATCGTTATTTGGTATTTGAACACTTCTTCTTTCCTCATATTTTTTTTCTTTCAATACAGGATCGATAAGCTTTTCGTTTTCTTTTTGAACCTCTGCTTTTGTTTTATAAGTCTTGGCTTCCGTTGACAAAAGATCTTCTTCTTTAGGCGTCTTAGGTTGTGTTGGGAATTGTTTTTTCTTTGATGCATCAGAAGCTTCATTAAGAACAATTTCAGGAGGAGGATAAGTAAACTTTACTACCATATCTAAGCCATGGTATTTCTTTTTATTTATCGCATCTTTTATCTCCGGGTAGTAGCGTAGATATGCGTTAATATTTGGCTTAGAAAATGGCTCTTCTTTGCCAAAACAATTAATACCTTTTCTTAGATATTTTGATATTATCTGGCCATCTTCTTTTCTCTGCAATATGGCAGTTTTTAATCTATATTCTTGATCAAATCCAATTGCTAATACATCTCGTTTTTTTAGATCTAGTTTTTCATCGTTTAACTTTAATAGATCCTGTAATTTTGGCAAAACTTGATCAAATATTTTTACATCTTCATCGAAATTAGGTTCCGGAACTAATGCATATCCGTCTTTTGCAGCTCGGGTGGCGCGTCGCTTAAAATCCTTGCCAATAATCTTCTTTAGTCTCTTTATTGTTGTTTTTAATCTATTTGTCTTTATAATCCACCAGAAACCTACATCTTGAACCGCAAGACCTTCTGTTTTTTCAGTAAGTTTTTCTAATCTTGGGACGGCTGCTCTAAATTCATTAATTTCGAGAGATGGATGTTCAAAATATGTACGCGGAATAGCTACAAGATATTTTATTAATTTATCTTGTCTATCAGATGACCATCTTTCTTTAATGGTTGCAAATAGACCATTGTTCAATTTGAGCAACTTTCCTACAAACGATACTGGCTGCTGATTAGAAGTGATCGCGGTCTCAGGAGGCAAAGTTATATTTGACTTTTTGCCATAATATGATAAAAGCTGTGCCGCGCCTTTAAAAATTATATCATAATCAGATGCGCTGCTATCAGTTTTGTATTCTAGCGCAATATTATAGGTGTTCTCTTTTTCATCTAGATATGGTTCGCATTCATCTAGATTTGTCCAATCTGGAGCGATATAGCTTTCATTTGGCTCTGGTACTTCAATTTTAGGTAATTCCAAATCAAAAGAAAAATCTGTGTCCGGCTGTATTGTTACGTAAGACCTCATCTCATTAATGTAAGATGAATATCTCTTCAAAACTCTAGAATCAACAAATCCAACTAGGCCAATATTATTAACAAAATCTTTTGAGTTCGGAGCATCTAAAATTCTTACTTTAGAAAAAATTGCATTTTTTCCAAAACCCTCCGCCAATACTTCAACTTTGGTATGATGTGATAATTGAGCCAATACTCTGGAGGCTGCTCCTTTAAACTCTGTTTGATCAAGATTAAAAGTCTTTTCTTCTACTTGCTGAAAATTTTCAACTTGTTTTTGTATAAAGATGGTATCGTATCCATCTTTTAGTTTTGAATTCGTAACCGAAGACTTTACATACCCTTCTCTTAAGAGCAGTTTTTGATTTTGATTTTTGTTCGGATCCGAAGAAATATCAACAAAGTGAGTGCCTATTATTGTACCATCTGGAGGATCTTCATAACCAGGGTTTAAAAGTAATGCAGTTCCAGATGGAATTACGTTTTCAACAGTTGATGTTGTGACTGTTGTATAGGGTTCTTTTGAGAGAGCCTCAATTATATTAATTCTAGTTTGCCCTATTTCAAACACGTGTGGATATTTTGAAATAAATGCAACATAATCTGCCTCGTTGACTACCCTCTTGTCATTATTGATAGAAATTTCAATTTTTCTATTTTTAAACTCTGGGTTCTCTTCTTCGCCCTCGGGTGTTTCTATTGTTGCCGGCAATAAAGTTCCTTCAGATACTCCCTTAAAAGAATTGCCAAGCACGCTTTCTAGTACATTTTCAACATTGAAAGGGGGTCCAAATTCAACAATTTGTCTAACTAAATAATAGATTGTTAAAAAGCCATTATTTTTGATACTACTTGGAGCATTGGGATCTTCAATTAAATTTTTACCATTAAAATCATATAACGTTTCTTCTAATGTTTTATCTTCAAAATCGCCGGTAATATAGGCATTTTCATATTGAGTTAAATTGACACCTTCGAGCTGTGTTGGTAATACAGTAAGCCGCTCAAGATCCGCAGTTCTTCCTAATGCTTCAAGTCTCTCAAGATAGTTTGCTGCTTTTGGGGCATCAACTAATTTTAAATCATCTAATGTTATTAATTTTTCTGGCATTGTTTTGCTTAATTTGTGTTGTTATTTCTAGAGTTTATATACTTTTTGGCGCCTTTATTTAAGTAATTATTACTTAATTTTTTTAAATTCGATTTATGTCTTGCTAAAGAAGCCGCCGTATTTCCAAACTGCTTGTTTGCAACACTTGGCCCAACGAACGGTAAGACGTCAATATCAGGACTGGTTACTATTGCCCCGAAAGGACTTCGATGATAATGATTCATAACACCTTCGTTAAATTGAAGCTGATAGTTAATATAATTAATTAATGTTCCATCTAAAACAGATATCTTATGCACAAGTTGCTCTAGGAAATCTGCTAAATTATCTCCCTTTACTAAAGGCTGCATATCTGCATCATCATTTCCGGCTATTAAATCAATTCCGGAAGCAGATTTAACAAGTCCACCTTGTGAGTTTTTTGGATCGGTAGCAGTTACTAATTTTATACCTTGTCGCGAAATAATACGAATATCATCTGCTTTTATGGCAATTGCAGATTTAGCTACAGAATTGCCTAATTTACCTTCAGCCAATTTAAAATAGCTATCAATATCGGCCTTTTGAGATATATAGATCCTGGCAGCGTCTCTTCTTAGATCCGGATCTGCATAAAGCTTTTCGCCTTTTTTGTTGACATCTTTCGCATCTGCACCCATTCGGCCGACGCATATATCAATCATTCCTGCTTGTGTATCGCCTTTGCCTCCATATCCACTAGTACGATCGCCTGGGCGGTCGCGACCCATAATAATAAAAGTATTGTTTTTGCCTTCTCTGACAATTTCACAATCAGCTTTTATATATGAAGGAATTGGTTCTACCAGATCCGAATTATTTATTCCGCGGCCTTTAGTAGTGCCAGCCGTTTTTTCAAGAAATTTTTTTTTAAAAAGCGATAAAAAATTTAATTGTATTGCAAATTTAGCCATTATTCAAAAGGACTTCCCGACCATATTTTGTCATTAGTTAAGCGATTAGTTTTAGTACTTTTTTCAACTACTTTTACAGCATAATTACCATCTGTTACGAAATCTTCCCCAGTATACCATGCTTTTCTGGTTAGTTGAACTTCCCAGTGCCAGGCTTCTCCTTTATAAGGAGTAATCCCAAACTTATGTGCATTTTTCATCATCCAAATATGTAACTTTGTTTTTCTTTGTGCACTATTTGTTTTTGAAACCGGCTGTACAATAGTGCCAGTTGAATCTTTATAATATATATCAAACGCACATCCTGTTTCGTGCGGACTATTAAAAGCTCTATAAGTACGTCCAGCCCTAACACTCCCATATTCGTCAATTAAATATAAATCGAATAATGCTTTAATCGAAATGTTTGGATCTCTTTCTAGTGCTTTTTTGACTGATGGATAATTTTTTCCTCTTCTACCTCGAAGCCACTTATATCTTAATTCGCCGGGTTCTCTAATCCCAGAAGCCAGATGTATTTTTGGCCTTCCGGTTTCCTTTACCCAAGCTTGATTCATTAATTCAATTCTTTTAGCTACTAGCGTATGAACTTGGCGGCCGCGATATTTTACCAGCAATTCAGGTTTTAAAAATTTTTGAATAAAAGCACCATTTCTTACACGATTTTCCTCATATGGTGTCGCAGGCAACAACTCTACAATAGTATTATCAAATTTATATTCTTTTATATGTTCAAAGCCAATTGATGATGGCTGAAAGCCGCCTTGATTTCTACCCGAACTTTTATCACAACCGGGTGTGGCGGAATTTGATAAGTTAGGAGATACAACTGCTGGGGGTAGCGGCGAGGGTGAGGCTGCTTTAGCTAGAATTCCTAATTTTTTTTCGTATTTCCGCAATGGAGTTTCAGCATATTTTAATTCTTGCTTTTTGATATTAAGCAATTTTTTTACTTTTTCTGCTTCTGCATGCGCTGGTGTTCCCTTTACAGCAGTACTTGTTAATCCTTCTATTTGAAGTTCCAAATCCTCGACTTCTTTTCTTTTCATCTCGTATATTTGTCTATAAGCATCTAATTTTTTCTGCTGCATTGTTGACAACTTAGGAGTTTGTTTGACATTTTTTGCTTCAGAAGCCTCATCAGATTGTTTGATACTATCTGCAGTTACGTCGGCTGCAGTTTGAACAAAAGTACTCCACTCTGATGTTTTTACATTTTCTGTAACTTTCTCGTCAATTGCTTTTTTTTCTGCTGCTGATGCATCCGAAATTTCTTTTTCGGCTGTGCTTAAAGGAGGATTGGTTGATCCAGGATTTTTCTTAAATCTCTCAAGCTCATTTGCTATATTTTTTAGTGTTACAAATCGACCATGAGGCCATACGGCGTAACGAACACGAGAGGTTTCCCAGCTCCAAAAACCTAATGCTTTCTTGTAGTCAACACGCTTTTGTGCTTCATCACCTAATAGCCAGCCGGTTCTTCTGATAATCTCTTCCGGTGGCTTAGGAGACTTAGCATATTGAGGATACATTGTTTCATATCCACCTCCATACGTACTTCCCATAGCTAATATATTTTTAAAGCCTGCATCTTTATATGCTTGCAGACCTATAATCATACCTCTTGGTTTGTATTTAGCCTTTGCCCGATAAGACTGGGGGATTACAAAGTCTGCACCATTCATAGATGATAAGGCCAATTTTTTAAACCATATTGGCATTTCATAGCTCGAAACACCACAACACAAACCATATTTTCTGGCTTGTTGCATACTTTTGTCCATCCAATTCTTTGTTAGACGCGCAATAGTCTCTTTGCTGTCTTTTCCCATCATATCAGCTTCCGGATCATAGATGACCCCTAGACATCCAGTTTCATATGCCAAAGGAAAGATAAAAGATATCATTTCATCAAGTTTTCTAAGATTAGGATAAGCCCAAAGATAGACTCTGATGCCCGCATTATGAAAATCTTTGACAAATTGTCTCAATTTTTCTTTATCCGCTACTGTATCTTTCTTTCCCTTGGCATTGACGCTTGGCCATCGTTGCCACAGGCCCAAAACAGCAACCCAATCTAGGCCGGCTTCAACTGCTATCTTAACAGGGTATCTCTTTCCTCTAGACGGTGTTAGGTTGGTAAACAAGCCTTTACCTACAGGCAACGTACCTCTTTCTTTTTCTAAATTAACAGGTGTTCGAATGTTCTGTAAATCGGGAAAATTCCCAACAATGTCGACATTAATCTTGCTGAGAGATAAACCTTTAGCAGACGAGGCGCCAAATATCGCATTTCCACAAGCATCAAAACTTGAGCGTGCAGTCTGTGTTGATATTTGCTCCTCTATATTATTGATTTGCCCTTCTTTGAGACCTCCAAGTAAAACTCCTTGATCTAGATTTTCAATATCCTCGAAAGTAACCCAAACAACTTCTCCAGGCTTTGGTTCATTAACACCAGTATTTTGTGCTGTGAACGTTGGAAACTTATTGATGGCTGAATGATCTGCGCCTACTCCGTCTTCAGTACCTAAACTTTTTGGAGTTGGCAAGATAGAGCCATGTATCTCAGGAATCATTGCTTTAATCGCTACTAAGCGTATTTCTTCTTCAGATCCAAATAGTTGTGCTAATTGATCTGCCCAAGACATTGCCGCTTCTTTATCTTCACCGATAGGATTCTCAACGCGAAGAACGATTGCTTTAAAGCGCGTAACTCCCTTGGTACTATCGTTTTTAAAACGATCTCTAAGTTCTTTTCTTAAGATTTCAAGCGGATCAGAGTTTGTAGTATAGATTGGCTGTGATTTCTTCTTCCATAAAGGATTTAAAGTACCATACGAGTATCCCAATTCGGTAAGAATATCGGCCATTGATTATTCTACTCCTATCAGATCATATAGGGATTCTTTATCCGCATCAGATAAACCTTCTTTATTGGAGGTCTTCTTGTGGACCAAGGTGCTTATTTTTACTAATTGTTCGTTTGATCTTTGTAGGGTTTCAAGATATTTAGCAGCTACTTGTCCAATCTCTTTATGTTCGTGCTTATCATTTTGTATATGATTCATCACGTCAATCAACAACGTTGAGGCCATTGCTCGATCTTGTCTTATGTTTTGGAGACCTTCTTCTATTAGCGCGTCAATATTGTTATCTAAATTTCGTCTTTTTCCCATTTATTTTTAAAAGCCCTATATTTTTGTCTTATCTTATTAAGGTTGTTGACAACTTGTTTAGTGTTTAAGCCAGTGATTTCCCTAATGTATAGATAAATAGCTTTTTTATTAAAAATTTGAATATCCGGGGCTGAGTCAAATAATATTTTTATCGCTTCTAGGACTTTTCTTTCATTTTCTTTTAAATCAAGATTTTCCCACTTACAAATCTCATTTTGAAGATGTTGCATAAACTCTTGTCTTGTTCTATCTTCTATGTAGCTATTTTCAATTACTAAGTTTTCATATTTGTCTGTAGCTACGTGCACACAATCATCAATATTCCTTTCTCTTTTTAGCTTTTTTGAATTTTGTTTAACTTTGTGAATAAACCAATTTTTCGTAATAACACTAAAATAAGAGAAAGCTTTTGACTTTCTATTCGGATCATATTTGTCCAAGATAGTAGTGAGCCAGATTTTACAATCATCTTTTAGGTAATCAATATTGGGCAAATTTGTAAATTTGTAAGTATAAACAATTTTATCCACCATTTCGCTAAATGCTGGTCCTATAAATTCACCGTAAAGTTTTGCTCTTTCTGCCTTTGAGTCACTGAGGGCATATGCTATGATTGCATCCTCATGAACTTTGGTAAAATATAAATTTTTAGTTCTTTTTCTCCTAGTTTTTTTAAACTTTGGAGGATTAGTTTTCGTTTCTTGTTTCGAGGTCATTTAATTCATCTTCTTGTTCTATCATCATTTCTTCATCATCAGAAGAAAAATATTTCTCGTAGTAATCGTAATAGTTGTCGATAAGCCTCTTTGAGTGTTTCATAAGTCCTTCTAGGGTCTCATCTCCATAAAACATTTCAAGCTCATATATCTGTACTAAATGTTCAGCAAAATCTTCGTTTTTAGATATTAAATCAGTAAAGTCTTCTTGTATAGTTCTCTTCTCATTAACCAAAAAAAACACATAATAGACAGAAAAAATATTCAAAAGCAAAGAAATAAATAAGAAAAAGTGCAAAAAGCCAAACAAATATACCAACAAGCATGAATTCAGGATTAAAGATAGACTTATAATAAAATTATTAATTTTCATAAATTACACTCTTGGCTTCTTTTTTGTTGGTTCTTAAGATTTCTCTATTTTCTTCTATAGCTTGTCTTGTGATTTCTCCAACTTTATGATCAACGACTTTCGGATCTTCACTTTTTATAAAAACTTTATTAATTTGTTTTTTTAAGCAATTTGCTTGTTTGCATTCAGGACAGTCAAGCAAATTTTCTTTTATACCATGGTATGCTCGAAAGACGTGATCACATTTTTCACACGAATAATAGTATTTAGGCATCAGTATCAGTCAAAGTTTCATAATCATCGTGATTCATTTTAACAACAGGAGGATTCATAACAAACAATTCTTGATTTTCATTTGCTTTAAAATTGAATCCTTTTAGCACTGGTACAATATCACTCTGCTCCATTAAAGACTTTTGTAGCGCCATCATAACTGCGCCAAGGGCTTCATCTGAAAGTTTAAACATTATTAATCTCCTTTAAAATATATTTTTTAATAATTCTGCACATTCCTGCGCAGTACTGTTTACTGTATCTGTTACACAATTATTTTTTGTTTCTAAAATTATCATTTGCTTCATTTACTGCATTCAAAACTACAGATTTTACATCTGCTTTTTCAGCAATTTTTATCATCGCATTGACATCTTTAGGAAAACACTTTCCTCCATAGCCACGATTATTAGCAAAAACAGCGGTGTGCATACGATTAACGCGAGGGTCATTAAGCCACAACTCCCTAACCCTGTTCCAATCAGTCCCCAGGGCTTTACATATATCATACATTTCATTGCAAAAAGTTACCTTAGTGGCATAAAAAGTATTAGCTACATATTTTACCATCTCCGCTGTATTGTGGTCTGTGACCAAATATCTTTTAGTTGGGCCACCTACTTTCATATAAAGATCTAATACTTGAGAACAATCAGAGCCATTGCCGCCAAAAATATAATGCGGCATCTCTTTAACATCAGTATCAAACTTATATGGACTCCAATATTTTGATTCGCCGGCGAACTCTGGTGAGAAAACTATTTTTTTATTATACTTCATCGCCAATGCTTTGGTAGTGCCAACTGCGACAGTAGATTTAATAATTATCAAATCTGTCTCTAATTTTGAAACGGCATTCTCTACTAAAGAAATATCACAAGATCCGTCAGGCAACATCTCAGTTGGAAGACAAACCACTGCACAATCTGCTTTTTCATTTATTTCTTCTATGGAATGAGTACAAACTTCCGGATTTAGATCATACGTCATCATATTATAATGATTCTCGAAAAACCCAAACATAGCGTTTCCTACATATCCACGCCCGATGATTGCAATTGTTTTCATATTCTATCCTTTTACAGTTTTTTTAAAATTGGATGCGAGTCTTTTACTACTCCAGTTGGAATATTATACTTCATATTATGAACTAATTTAATAGATGTTTTTACATCATCAATATTAAATCCATTTCCTTTTAAAATCTCTTCATAACTTTTTGTATGCAACTCGGTAAATCCAGTACTAAATTCAAATTCTTTCTCATCGATGCTTAGAGACCGATAAGTTGTTTTTCCTTGCTTTTTTACTTCGATAGGAAGATACTTTGAGTTGCAACTCAAAAGCCATCTAACATTGGCATTCTCTAAACGAAGTATCCCAGACCATATATCATTTTTAGCAACGTGTACTTCATTTTTAATTACATCGCCAAAGATCCATGTAAGCATATCAAAAAAGTGTATACCTATATTGGTTGGTAATCCGCCGGATTTATTTTTGTCTCCTTTCCAAGAATAATGATACCACAAGCCTCTTGAAGTAAGATAAGTTAAATCAACATCATATACTTTGCTCTTGTCAACTGTCTGTTTCAGCTCTCTAATTGAATCGTGAAGTCGCAATTGCAAAATATTATTAATCTTCTTGCCACTTTCATCCTCTAGTAATTGTAAGTAATCTAGATTTTCAGGATTTAAAACCATTGGTTTTTCACAAATTACATTTACTTCATTTCTTAAAGCTAAGCGAACATGTGCATCGTGTAAATAATTCGGAGAACATATACTAATATAATCTAATGCTTTTCCTTTTCTTCTTAGCTTATCTACATGTCTATCAAACCTCTCAATCTCCGTAAAGAAAGACGCTTTAGGAAAATATGAGTCGATTATACCTACTGAATCATTAGGATCTAAGGCAGCTTCTAATGTGTTGCCAGTCTCTTTTATTGCTTTCATATGACGTGGAGCAATATAACCTGCTGCTCCTATTAAACCAAATTTTTTCATTATTACCTCGTAAAGAAATTTATTACTGTTTCAACAATTATATCACGTTCTTCTTCTGAAAGTCCAGGATAAATTGGTAAAGAAAGCACTTCATTGCATCTTTTTTCTGCTTCAGGTAAAGATATATCGCAATCAAAAACTTTCTGTTTGTGTAAAGCTTTCGGATAATATATGGCATTTCCGATCTGGTGCGTATCGAGCCATTTTTTTAATTCATCTCTTTTGTCTGTCCTTAATGTGTACTGATTCCAAGAATGGCCGTGAACAGCGTGAGGTAATTTTAATGCCTCTAAATCTTTAAAATGTTTAGTGTAATACATTGCATTATCTCTTCTTTTGTCTATCCAAGCATCCAGCTCAGGAAGCAAAACCGACAATATTGCTGCTTGTAACGTATCTAATCTAAAATTGCCGCCCAATATTTCGTGTTCGTATTTTTGCTTTGAACCGTGACTTCTGACCATTTTGACTTTTTCTGCCAGATTATCCCGCGAAGTAGCAACAGCTCCTCCGTCGCCAAAACAACCTAAGTTTTTAGCAGGAAAGAAACTAAACGTTGAAATATCGCCGTATGTGCCAACTTTTTTATTTTTCCACTCACTTCCTAAAGACTGTGCGCAATCTTCAATTAGATATATACCTTCTTGATTGCAATACTCTTGTAAGTCGGATAAATTATTTGGCTCTCCAAATAAATGTACAGCTAATATACCCCTAGTTTTTGCCGTTTTAGCGGCTTTATAATCCTCAATGGAGGGATGGAATGAATCAGCACTTAAATCAACGAAAATAGGCCTTAAACCAGCGCGTATGATTGATGTAGCCGAAGCTGCGAAAGTGAATGATGTGACTAGGATTTCATCACCTCTTTCTAAACCAAGGGATAAAAATGAAGCTAATAGTGCATCAGTGCCACTTGAAACTCCGATTACATTTGAGATATTTAAATAATTTGATAATTCATCTTCAAATTTTTTTACATCTGGTCCGTTGATAAATTTAGCTTCTCGCAGGCATCGATCAAATGCACTTTTTAATTCATCCACTGATTTATTTAAAATTCGATTTAGATCAAATAAGGGTATCATACATAAATCTTTGTTTTTATAGATTTATATATTACACTAGAAGGATCTAAATGTAAATCTAAATAGAATCTTTTTTTTCGTTTTGGCGCGGGGGATAAAAGCCATTTTATATCTTCATCTTCTAGGCTTGATCTTTTAACAAAGCCTTCCTGCTCTGTTTCTATCCATTCTATTTTATTTCTCAATATTAAAGCTTTTTTTCCAAAAAACGGAGTAGTTTTTTGTATACCACCAGAATCAGTTATAAAAAATTTAGAATTAGATAAGTTTTCTACCATTTTGGTATAGACGCAAGAATCATAAATTTCAATATTTTCCGGAATACATATTTTTTTTAAAAACGGCTTTGTTCTATGATGTACAAAAAATTTTATTTTATATGGAATTCTTGAACAAAAATTCATTACACTTTTTAAACGTTCAATATCGATATTTGATTGTCTATGGAGTGTCATAATGCCAAAATTACCAGACGTTATCTCCGGATCCAAGCTGTTAAGAAGCTCATATTCTAGATCTCCACAATATATTCCATCTTTTAAATTTTTTAATGCGCCCGTAGAAGAACAAAATTTTAAATCAGCCACAGTATCTGCGAATATTCTATTAACTTCTTCCGGAACCTTATGATCGCCACATCTTAGTCCTGCTTCTATATGAACCACTGGTATTTTTAATTTGTAAGATACTAACGAAGCGCATAAAGAAGAATTTGTATCTCCATAAGTTAAAACAACATCTGGTCTTTCTTTGTTTAGGATATCTTGCAATTTTAAGAGTGAGGTCGCCATAAAAGATATTTCATTTTCTTTGTCAGCATCAATAGAATAGTCTATTTTTAAATTTAAATCCTCTATTAGATTTTTTGAAACGTTATCAGAATAATGCTGTAAAGTATCTACGATCTTGTGATTGACACTCATCTGTAAACAAAAATCATAAAATGGTTTAACCTTGATATATTGAGGCCGGGTACCTATAATAGATATTATTTTCATTTTGTTTCAACATCTCCTCGAAATTCAACGGTGCACGTTTGTCTTCCATTCGAAAAAATAGAATTTTGATCGATCTTCATATATTATTTTATTGTCAATATAGTAGAGTTACGGTATTAACTTATTTTTTCTTGCAGCAGAATAACAATCATATAACATAGATAATATATCAGAAGGAATATATTTCTCTAATTGTTCTCCCTTGGGAAGCGCTACAAAAGGAGGTTTAATTCCGCATATTAGCCGACTTCGATCGCGAGAAATGTTATTTAAGCCGTCTGTGTCAAATCCTAGCCTCCAATTATCAGAATGATTCCATTCAACTTTTAAAGAGGAACCTTTTTGACTAGTCAAATTTTTAAACAAAAAACTATCTACGCTGCGTCTGACATGTTGTGGAGAAAGCCTTTTGATTAAATTAGTTTTTATAGCCATGTTCAGGGAACATGGATGAAGACTATGGTCGGGTATGTGGGAAATCCGACATAAATTATGATCAAATATTGCACTTTTTTTATTTGTAATATCATAAAAGAAGCCATTTTTAGATTGAACCCAGTCAATATTTTTATCTTTCTTAAAGATATCATTTGTTTCTTTTAAACGATATGGTTGTGCATAACAATCAGCTGCCTGTAACAAAAAACATTTTGAAGAGTCACTGGACATATTAGCTAGCTGCTTCCATTTAAGTGATAATGGTATCCATTGTTTTAAAGAAATATATTCCAATCTCGTGCAGCCATTTTCTTTTAATCTTGAAACATACTCTTTTACTTTTTCTTGACCGAAACATTCTTCTTCTTCTTCGATTATCAATAACTCCCATTTAAAATCAATATCTTTTTGTCGACATAAGCTTTCTAAGGCTAGCCATGCTATTTCTCTACTTCTGTACATTGGAAGACCAACTGTTAATTCTATCATTTTTTTATGTTCCTCGCTGGGTTGCCAGCCATTATGCTATTAGATTCTACATTTTTTGTAACTACGCTGCCGGCGCCTATCTTAGAGCTTTGACCAATAATTAAATTTGGCAGAATTGTTGCATTGGCGCCAATAGATACATTAGATTCAACAATTGTTGGGGGCTCTTCTTTCCACTTGCCTTTTGATGGTGCATATTTATCGTTTGTAAAAACTGTTCCAGGACCAATAAAGACGTTATCTTGGACTATTACATTTTCCGGAATAAAAACACCAAAGCCTATGGAACAATTTTTGCCAATTATTACTTTATGTCCAATTTCTGCAAAAGCACCTACTTTAGTACCTTCGCCTATTTGGGCAGAATCATATATATTCGCAGTCGAATGAATCATTTTCTATTATCCTGTCTATCCCCAAGATGATAAGCTCGTGCTAAAGGATTGAAACTAATAGGAAAACCACACTGTCTTATGGATAAGCTCCATACGACATCGGGAGCGCTCCCATATATGCCAAATGGTTCCACCATCTTTAAAACATCTTGATGAACAACGCAATTAGCTACATACGCAGTCAAAGAATCTTCAATTTCACCAGTAGTAGTATCATAATTTAATCCCCTATGGGTAGCACCAGTTTTTCTACTAGGAAACTGCATCCAGTCTTCGCCAAATTCATGACGCTTTCCCTCTGCATCTGTTAATCGAAAGCCGTACTGGCCGGGCTGTTTATCTTTTAGATATTTAGACATATTAGTATACCAGTCATCATCGGGCAATATGTCATCAGCCAAAAAAGCTATCCATTCTTCTTTTCTTGTCTGCAAGCCTTGGCGCCATTTTCTTGACATATCTTTTTCCCAAGCAGTATAGTTTGAGAATACGCCGCCCAAATCTTCAACTAAATTTTTTAATTCTTCATTGTTAGGCGCAACTAAAGTATAATTTCCATTACAGATCTCTATGCACTTAGGAATAATTTTGCTTAGCAATAATTTCCTTCGTATAGGATTTTGATTTGTAATCTGTACTATTCCTAGATTCATAACTTTAAATTAGACTCTCGACTGCAGCCATCTGCATCGCATCTTTATAGATATCTACTTCTTCTGGCAGTGCTTTTCGAATTGATTCAACTAATGAAACATTTTGCTTTTTCTCGTTGAACTCTTCCGTGACCCAATCTTGTAGTTGTCTAGCTTGTTTCTTGAATCTACCGTGATCTTTAAAAACTTCTCTAATTTGTTTCTTGAATGATCCTTCTTCGGCATATGCCCACTTAGAGTCTGCTTCCAATACTCCTTGCCAAACAGCTTGCTTTTGTATATTCTGTAGTGTGTAATTAACACACGCAAACATAGGCTTAATTCTTTCTTTGCCCTTTTTATTTTTTACGGGCATACAAAGAAAATCTAAGTAACCACTCCACTCCGGAGCAATAATAGGCAATCCTTCATACGCTGCCTCAAACATTGGCAAGCCATAACCTTCACCATGAGAGGTTGACAATAAAGCTTTTATTTTTGGATTACGATAAAGTTCGTGCATCTCTTGGTCAGAAAAGTCACCATGGAGAAGATAAATTTTACATTTTTTATCTTTATAATTCTTTTCTTGCAATATATATTTAATTTTATTTTCTACTGCTGTTCGATCTAAGAAAGAATTTTTTGATAAATTAGTTTTAAGAATTAAACCAACATTTTCTTCATCATAGAATTCCTCAATAAACCATCGAATACAGTTTTCTATATTTTTTCTTGGGCCCCATTGCGCAACATTTAAGAAATTGAAATCTGTCTTTAAATCTAGCTCTAGAACACAACTATCATATTGTTTTACAGGATATCCCACGACATCAATAGGAGTTTCACATATATATTTAATCATCTCTCCTGTATTCGTTATTTGCGCGTCAACTACTGTTTTTTGATAAACTTCTTTTGAATGCTGAGATGGTACAACAATTCTATCCATCAAGTTACCTTTCTCTAGCCAGCCAGGAGCAACTTTAGTTGTTTCAATGCCGGCCGTAACTCCAATATTTACTGGGCATAACTTTTCCCATTCATTAGGAATTGAAACTTGTACACTTACATCGAATGTCTGCTTGTTCTGCAAGGCTGCTTGCGTTTTTTCTATCACACTATCAAGCCAGATACGTTCTTCATCTTTTTCTTCTGCGAGGGCCCAGCCAGTAGTTCCCCAAGATGTAGGAATAAGATAGAGATCTAAATCTTGTTCTTCTCTAAGAGATCTCATAATAAACCTTACGTGCTCGCCATACCCACTTCTAGTTAAAGCAGGTCCTCTAACAATTACTTTTCTCATTTATACCACCTCTTTTAAGGACCAACTTTGATATCCTTTTCTGTTGCTATATGAGCCATATTTTTCATAAGCTTTATCCATAATATCGACCCAACCTTTTTCATAATCTTCAAAATTATAATTTTTATTAACGTGTTCTAAGCCTAGGCGACCAAGTTCTTGGCGCTCTTCGGGAGACATTTCATAGATCTTTAGCAAAGCCTCAACAACTTGCTTGTTATCGAGTCTATCCTCATAAATATAAGGTACATCTTGGGAACCAATTATTGCTTTAGATGATGGTGTAAGGCCAATTCCAAAAAAGTTTTCACCATCAGTTACTTGTTCTTGCAAGCCACCGGTCATATTAGCAATAATAGGAGTTCCACAAGCTAATGATTCTAAAGTAGCCAGACCAAAACCCTCGGCATCAGAAATATTAATAGTACAATCTGCAGCGTTATATAGTTTTGCTAGTATTTGTGGTTCAACTGCTGTTGTCGAAAACATAACTGTGCCATCCATAAGGCCTAGCTCTGTAATAATAGCATTCAAATCCTGACCGTGAGGATCTCTTGGGTTTGTATGCATAATGAGACCCACATTTTCTTTTCCAACTTTTTCAGCAAATTCTGCGAACCAAAATAATAAAGATCCGCTTTGTTTTCTTCTAGCATTTCTATTATTCCAGAAAAATAAGAATTTATCTTTCATTGAAGGTAAGAGTTTAGCTATGTATTCTTTACATTCTGCTTTATCTTGTGGTTTAAAGATATCTTGATTAACAGCATGCGGAAGATAACAAGAATCAACCTCAGGGGCTACCGTTTTGACAATATCGTGAGTTACTTTTGATATTGCAACAATCTGATCACAAGATTTATACCAAACTTTATTAAACTTTGGATAAGGATAGTTATCCCAAACGTGATAATAAATCATTGGGGCTACTGCTCGAATTTCATTTTCAATTTCCCACAGCCAACCAAAAAATCTAGGATCTGTCATAAACCAGACAATATCAGGCTTGAATGTTGCCAGCATACCACGAACCATATCGTGATTTCCATATCCATCAACAGGGTAAATAATCATATCATCTCCCCATTGATCTGTCTTCATTGGCCTGTAATCTTGATGTTTAATCGCTCCACCAAAACAAGCAAACTTATATCTTCCTGTTTTAAGACAGGCTTCGATCATATATTTAGTTTGTGTGCCAACTCCAGATGGTGACAATGGATGATCGCTCAAAACTAAAACTTTAATTTTCTCTACAGAAGCTTCCATATTACGCCTTATTTTATACAATGTTTGGTACCATCATATGGACAGTACGTGCAAGACAATTTATTTTTAATAAAATTTTGTCTTTCAACATTATATAACATCTTTTTAATTAATTTAAGAGCGTTGTCGATTTTTTTTGGGCCGGCCTTTACTTCAAATATTTCAACTTGATTATTTTTAGCAGTTCTTTTCAATAAAGCGAAATGAGTCTTTATCTTTGAAGGATCAATATTATGCTTCTTGGCATAAAAGTGCTTATATAAAGTTAATTGATATGACAGCATTCGATCGGTTTTCTTTTTTGAATTCCATCCCCAAGAACAGGATTTCCAGTCAATTATATGGTAATACTCATCTTTTTTTAGTACAAGGTCAATAAAGCCTTTAAAATTATAATCTACTCCATCGATCGGCACCATTAGTTCTTCTTCGGTAGCACAAACTTCATATTTTTCAAAATATTCTTCTAAACCCGGAAGAAGCTGTGGGGCCAATTGGAGGCCTTGGGCGCGCATATCATTAACTAATTTTGCATCGAAGGTGACTGCTTTATCTTCTTCCTTTAAAATCTTAAGTTCATTCAAGAAATTATTTTCAAATAAACTTTGTGCGTCCTGCTTATCATCAAAAACTAATATCTCTCCAACCGTATGGATTGCTTTTCCAAAGGCAGTATATTCATTGCCTTTAAAGACTTTAATCTTGTCAATGTAATCTAGTTTGTGCTTCCAGGTGCACTCATCCCAAGTTTTTACCTCGGAAAACGAAACGTGTGTTTTTTTCATAATATTAAAATAGGCTTCTTATCTTATTAAATAATTTAGGACTTATAGTAACTAATTCCTGATCATCTCCAAGGGCATATTCTTCAAAGCCAGTTGCAAAATATTCTCTTAAAGACGTTGCAGCATATGGATTAATAAAAAGTCCATACTTAGTTAAATTATTAAACTTTTCATATCCTACCACATTTAATAAAAAATTGTCAAGCTTTTTATTGTAACTAATATTATCGAAATCATATTTTTGTGTTTCAAATCCTTCGTATCTAAGAATTTTTTCTAATTGGTCACGCTTAGATAGAAATTCGTCCATAATGTTACGATCGCCATATATTTCTTTAGCATATTTTTTTTCTAAAGCATGCGCATATTCGTGAACTATATCATCCAACATATCCATAAGATTATCTTGCTCATTGGTAAGATACAGGCTATCGTTGTGATAAAACGCATTAACTTGTTTCTTGGCAAATATAGGACTATCCAAGACAATAATCGATTTAATTAAATCAGCCGGCGGTTTTGGTAATGTATTGTGTATTGAAACTATTAATTCATCAATATCAATCTCATTTGTTAATTTATCTTTTAAAAAAAGCGGTATTGATCCAAATAAGATATATTCTTTTTTCTGATGTTTCTTTATCTTATCAAGTATCTTGTTCATCTTCTATGTTTAAATCAGTTAATGCCTGTTCATAGCCTCTAAAGAAGTTCTCTTCAGCGACAACTAATAAAAATTCAGGAAATTCCTCAGCCATCACGTTGACAATCATTTCAACTGTCACATTACCATCTTTTGGGCCCAATGAATTTCCAACGTACTCAACTAGCCATCTTTTTAACTCTGTATCTGGCATTGGAACTTCCATCAAAAGAGGGTTATTTTCTTCTTGTATATTCATTTTATTTCCTTTTAGTATGGATAGATACCAACTCTAGCAAAAGCAAATACTTTTGTTAAAGTATTTTTGATGCCAGTGTAGCCACTCTTGATCTCTCACCCTTCTGTAGGGTAATGTGCCCTGCTATTTCGTGTTCTTTAAACTTCTCAATAGCGTATGAAAGACCATTTGAAGTAGCATCAATATAGGTGTTATCAATCTGTTCAATGTCGCCAGTGAGAATAATCTTTGAGTTCTCGCCAATTCTTGTGACAATTGTTTTAAGCTCGTGAACAGTAAGATTCTGAGCTTCATCAATGATGACAAAAGCATTGGAAATAGAGCGACCACGAATATAAGTGAGAGCCTCAATCTCAATTGTGCCTTGTTCCATCATTAGAGCCATTGTATCTTTGCGATCTCCCATCAAGAACTCTAGGTTGTCTTGTACCGGCATTAACCAAGGATGCATTTTCTCCTCAAGGGTTCCCGGCAAGAAACCAATATCCTTGCCTAGCGGCTGTACAGGGCGCGATACCACAAGCTTCTTGTATATATTCTGCTCTAAAACCTGATCTAATCCAGCAGCTATAGCCAGAAGTGTTTTACCACAGCCTGCGGCGCCAATCATTGAAATCACAGGGATATCTGTGTTCATTAGCATATCAAGAGCAAATGCTTGTTCTTTATTTCTTGCTCTCAAGCCCCATATACCTTTGTTTTTGTACTCGTTTATCTTTTTGAGTGGAGTATTGGTGTTAATAAATTTTGCCAAAGCAGTATGTTTTGGATTTGAGTTTGATATCAGCATTATGTATTGATTGGGACTGAAGGTGCCCTCAATATCCTCATCCGTGATATTCTCCCCAGCATAGAATCTATCTACGATCTGATCGTCAACTAAATGGCTCTTAAAGCCCTCGTAAAGCTCTTGGACATTAGATACTACCTGATCCTCTATATAATCCTCTGAAGGTATCATTAGTGCGTCGCATTTAATGCGCATATTGATATCTCGCGAGATAACGATAACCTTTCTTTTAGGATTATCTCTTTTTTCAGTTAGCGCAGTTGTAACAATTTGATTATCTGCGTTGGTTTCGTCTAGACCAAGAGGCATCATTTCAGGATCATACATTTTGACTGACAAAATGCCTTTTCCTTTGCCTAGGCGGATTCCTTTGTGTAGGTTTCCTTTCTCTCTTAGTTCATCTAATATGCGAATTGATGCTCTAGCGTTTAATCCAACTCCATCTTGTCGTTTTTTGTGTTTATCAATCTCTTCTAAAACTTTTAATGGAATTACGATATCGTTATTGTTGAATGAAAATATAGACTTAGCATCAGTTAAGAATACATTCGTATCAAGCACGTAAGTTTTTTTCATTGTTTTCCTTTTGTCACAAGTATTTATAGTACTATGAAATACTTAAAAATTCTTATACTATTATTTTTTCTTGCAAACATAACTAGTTGCGCAACCTCAAATATTCAAACAATGGATCCAGTGGAAAAGCTCTTGGAGACAACCAAGAGGTCTTTTGTGAAAATTGAAGTTTCCGTATGGAGTCTAACTTGCGTTGATAAAGGAAAGGAAAAGGAGTGCACCAAAGAAAAGATAGGCGGAGCTTGGGGCTCGGGATCAGTTATTAAGTATAAAGGCAAAAAACACATCCTAACTGTTGCTCACATATGTGAAAGCGAAAGAATGAACGCAGTAGCACACATAACCCAGCAGAAACTACTATATGATTTCGCTGCTACAGTTGAAGCCAATAGTTGGAATTCATATGGTGCCATACCAATAAAAATTGACCATCAAAATGATATCTGCATCATGTCTGTTGAGGAGATCGATGCGCCTTACCTTAAGATGTCCAATAAAAAGCCAGTATATGGCGAAAAAACATACACTGTGGCCTCTCCGGGAGGGTTGGCTAGGGATGGTATGGTACCGACGTTTGAAGGACGTTTTCTAGGCATCACAGACAATAGAGCATATTACAGTGTGCCGGCAATGGGAGGATCCTCCGGATCCCCTCTAGTGAATAGAAAAGGTGAAATAATAGGCGTTACTCACTCTGTTTATGCTTACTTTCATCATGTTACAGTATCTTCAACGTTTGAAGAACTATGGAACTTCGTCAGCAATTAGAACTTCATAGATTAATGGTTTTTCTGTCTTATAACGTACTGCTTTAAAGTGCGTCCATGTTGATTTTACTATATGTCGAACTTTAGATATTGATTCTACAACGTCAATTTCTATGTTCTTGCAAGTACATGTACCTTTATATAACTTATATAATTCTTTATCACCGCATAACGGACATTCTATAATGGTACGATATAATGGAACATATTCTTCTTCGACTTCTTCTTCTTTAGATGTAAAGCCTAATCCCATATAATAATTAGCCTATTGATTATCAGTGTAGAAATATTCTTTTAAAACTTTTATGTTTTCTTGTGCTTCTGCTAATTTTGAGGTCCACTTTTTGATCTCATCTAAGATTTGAGAATGATCAGCAATACCTACACTGTGTTGAAAATATAATTCTAATGTGGCGATCGCCTCTTCTCTTTGTGCCTCAAAACTTTTAATCGCTGCTCTATAAAAATGATTATCACAATTCATTAAATTCTTCCGCCTCTTTTGTCTTCTCTGTATAAATGATTCCCACTCTATATCTGGGATTGATCTCTTGAATTCGTTTTTGTAGCTTTTCTAACATATAAAATTCTACTGAATTTGGAGAAGCCATATGTTCACGCACATATACAGTCTGTACATCACTGTCATAATGGCAAAAGTCAAACTCTACATTATAATCAATAAAACAATCTGTTGATTCTTCCTGTGTTATTTTTTTTAACAGAGGAATATGTTTACTTTTCTTTTTTCCCATTTATGCCAACTTACTATTGACTTTAATCACGTCCCAATTACTCTTGGGATGCCTTTTGTTTAGTTCAGTTTTATATACGTGTGCTGCCGGCAAAGATTCCGCAAACGTTTTGGCTCTAACCTCTAAAGTTTCAGATCTTTGAGTTAATTGATCAAAAAAAATAAAATAATATAACTTGTCTTTCATCTTAATCCAACAATAATTTTTTATCTTTCTCTTTTATCTCAGAGATCTTTTCATCAATGACGTATTCTTCTAAGTGCATTTCTGCTAAATGAGGATATTTTTTAATCACTTCTTTGAGTGTCAAATTTTCCGTCGCCATTATTTCTTTTATTTTTTTTGCTACGTTTGACATTTTTCTTTTCCTTGACCGGTTCAAAATCAGGATGCAATCTTGTCTTAACCACGAATTGATCTCTAGACGGTAAATAATGTACTTTTACTTGCATTCCTTTGTGGTTATCATCATCTTTCCAGATGCGCAGTAGTTTATTGCGAATTGCATCCGCCGACTCAAACGTTTGATGGTATGAATCTTTTTTCCACGGCTTGTTTAATTTTGCTGGCTTTACTTCTGTCGCTTCTAATTCTTCAGACATATCCAAACCTTACTTGCTCTGCAATGTCTTTACAACGCGATTCATATCGTTGGCCACTTGAGTCTTAAAATTACCTACTTCTCTTCTTAAGATAGCCAACTCATCAACAAGCTGGCTTACTCTATTTGTTAAGTGAGCAATAGTTTCTCTTTGTGCTGTAACGGTTTTATTAAGTTCTGCATTAGTCATAATTGACCTCCTTTAATACAAAGCCAATATAACACACAAATTATACAATGTTAATCTTTAATAAACCAATTTTCTGTTTCAAACTGTTTTAAAAGTTTTCTCAACTCATTTTTATTGATTCCCAACATTGCTGCAGCTTCATTTTTTGTTCTGCATGCGCTATGAGCATATTTCAAAACAGCATCTTTTACGATTGTTGGCAGTTCTTTCCAGAGGTTTAGACCATAGAGTTTACCGTTTACAGCATTTGCTGCTAATTCTAAACGAAGCGCAATAATCTCTTCAAGGGTCAAAGAAGAAAGCATAATTTCAAAGTCAGTTGTAATTTTAGCTTCAGACTTTAGTTTGCTTGAGATAGAATAATAGTCTTGTCCGGGTTTGGAATATTTTTTTCTTTTAAATTTCCACATTTAAATTAACGATTTAAAATATTTCCTACTGCATCACCTTGGTTAGCTTTGCCTGCCAAAGGTCTTAGGCTTTCTGCTTGATCATCAGTAATTTGATTTTGCTCTAAAGCTAAGTCAATTAATTCAGCATCAAATCCACTATCTCCGCCGGCAGTAGCAAGTATCTGGTTTCTATAGTTTGCTCTAGATTGCTCTTCTCCGCCTTTTCTTTCTGGTGGGGTTACTTTTCTTTCTAAGATTTGTTTAAATAATTCTTTTGCAAGTCTTATTTCTCCACTTTTTGACAATTGCATTAATTTTTGCTGACCTTTATCACCGACGCCTTGATCCACAAGAAAATCTTTCATTTTTGTTTCGGCAGCTTCTAGAGCTTTTTTATCTTCTTTTGTTGCGCCGGCGCCTGATTGTGATAATTCTAGCGCTCGGATGTCTTGGGCGTTTGAGACAAACTGAGCTACGTCTTGCATTCTTTGATCGTCAGATGCTACCACTTGTGTTGTGGGGCTTGAGGGGGCTGCCTTTACATCTGCTGGCGCGCCAGCAAGTAATGTAGCAATTGTTGCAGCGCTAAGTCCAAGCTTTCTAAGCTTCCCGCCTAGGTCCGTCAAAAAACCTTCGGCCAATTCTTCGCCATATGCCTCGATAAGAAAAGATTTAAACTCTTCTTTGTCTAATTTCCCTTCAGCAAATAACTTAAATTCATTTGTTTCTTGGATCTCGTTGATCTTTTGCTCAAACAAAACTTCTTTTTCGTAGCGATCAAAGCGCTCCATAATTAACTTCATATTATTCATTTTAATTTTTCTCCTAGAAGGGGTTTATATTAAATAGTCTAGAGTTCTAGACCAAGTTCTTTTTCTTGATTAACTGTCTCGGGCGCAACTTCTGCACTCTCTGCTTCCCTATCCATCTGTGTGGGATCATAATCTGGACTAGCCGGCTCTTCAACCGGTGTCATATCATTTTCAAATTTGTCAAAATACAATTTAGTATTTGTCAAGAGATAATCATAAAACAAATCTTGGTCTTCTGGAGATCCGCTTAATTCATCATATTTGGAAACAATTTGTTTTGAGATCTTTTTAAATGTGTCAAAAGCCGCATTTCTTCCAACTTCATTTTCTCCTTCAATTGCAAATTCTTCCTTTTCATCTTCAAGACTTTTTGGTTCGTCTAATAGTTCAGCCTCTTCATCTGCAATTTCTTTATCAGAGCGAATATCAATAAAATCTGGATCATCTTCTACTCTTACGGCTAGATCTTGTTCTTCTAATTCTTCTTCCGCTAGAGCAACTGTCATTCCAGCTTGGGAAGTAACTTTAAGGGGCTCAATTGTATCCTCAATGGCTCTTAAAATATGATTTCTAAAAGACTCTCTTTGATCTTCATCGGAAGTAAGTGTCTTATAATCATCTTCTAGAGTTGGAACAATATTTTTTAGAAGTTTCTCAAGAAAATTAATCCCGGTTGATCTATGAGGGGCAGGATCTGTGTCTCCAGTTGTTGTTCCCTCATTAATTATTAAGCGACGAATAATCTTTCTTAAACGCTGTTCTTCTAAAACTTTTTGCTTTTTTTCATTTTCAATCTTTTGATTGATTTTCTTGATTCCCTCGCGAATAATCTTACGCAAGCGAATTTCTTCATATATTTCGTGTCTGTTCATCAGTTCCATCCCTTCTCTAATTAGTGTCTCATTTTCTCTTTTTCTATGGGCCGGCCCAGAAGGTCCTTGAACCGAAGGTGAGGCGCCTCCTGCGGCAGAGATCTCTTCTAACTCTTCTGTTTCTTCTTTAGCCTCTTCGAATGCATCTTTAAATGTTGTTCCTGGGCCAGCAGAATCTGATATTGCCAAATCTTTAGTATAATCTTCTTCTAATTCGCCTTCTTCTTCGCCCAGCATTCCAAGTGCTTTTCCAACAGCTTGTTTCTGTGTTAAGCCTTCTTTATCTTTTAGAAATTTAATTTTTTTAGATATTTTAGCTTGTTTTTTTTGCTTTTTAGTTTTTTTCTCATCAAGCATTACTTCTTCAATTAACCGAAGAAAGATACCGAGAGGCATTCTCTCTACCTCCTCGTTAAGTTTACCAGATTCAAACTTTTGTTTAAAGAGATTAAATAAATCTTCATCGAAGAAGCCCATAACATTTGCAAACAATTGACGATCACCATCGGCAAGAGCTGCTCTACAGGTTGTGCCGCACATTTCACCATATCCAGCGATATCCAATGATACGTGAGGAGCAACAACCAAATATCCGTGCTCGCCAAAAGGTCTAAGATTTTTTATATTTGATTCAAACTCTTGGAAATAAGTGGGTCCACCACTTTTCTTTTCTCCAACTCTAAATCTAGGATCCTCTTTCATATCCTTTTGACCAACCATAAAAACGACAGCTGTCGTCTCTGGATTATAACTGCCTAGAATTTCTTCTGCTTTGTATGGATTCTTAACTTGTACAATCTGGCTTTCTGGAACTCCTTGAGCTAGCATTGCCTGTTTTTTCTCTTCAAAATTTAATGGAGATTTTGGAGGAGCAACTTTATTTGAGGTTGCAATGTAAACGTTCTCTTCACCAAATTGACTTTGAAGCCACCTAAAAGCTTCTGCGTGGTGCCTTCCCATTGGCTGAAATCTACCAGGATAGATAGCAACAACATTTTCAATCGCATCGCCCTCGGCTTCTGACAACATTTGCATTGCTGGAATTTTGCCGCGTCCATACTTAAACAATCCAAGAAGCTGGTTCATTGGAGCAAAGTTACCTGTAAATTTATAGGTATATCCATCATAATCAAAAACAAATCCTTCGGCTGCAGTAGAAACGTTTTCAATGGTTTTTAATTTTTGCATTTGTTTACGGAGAATTTCCATTGCTTCTTCGTTTCCTGAAGCTTCAATACCTTTAATTGCTTGATCTGTTTCTTTTCTTAATCTTTGAACTTCGGGATCTTGATCTAAAATAAATGCACTTTTAAGATCTCGGATCATTTCAACAGAAAAATCATGAACAATATCTTCTAGAGGCTGAATTGCATTTTGAAGAATTGATTTAGAGTTCGAAACTAACATATCTATTATTTCTTTTTGCGCTATATCAAGATCTTTTTTAATATTAAGAATTTTAATACCTTTTAATCCTAATATTTTTTTGACAAGCATATTTTCTTTTTCTTCTGGTAAATTAATTTTATCTCTAACAGCTGGTAATATACGAGCTACAACGTACTCTCCAACTGTTTGATTATCTGATATTCCAGTGTCATCTAAAATACGATTTAAACGATCTAGCGCATAATTTAAATGTCTATCATCTGTTAAAGCATCAAGACGCCTCATTGCATTTATTTGAACTTTAAATTCTTGGTTTGCAATTGCTGTTTGCATTTGATCTAAAGAATTTTCTAATTTAACTGCCGAGGGACCAACATCAATATCTAAAATCTCACCAGTTCTTAAATCAACGGCAAAATGACCAACTCTATGAATATTAAGAAGTTTATTATCATAGTTAATGACGTTTGCATTTCTTGGGTCCTGAATTTCAGCATTGTAAAAAATAATATTATTAACACCATCACCAAATATTTGTCTTTGAGTTTTTCTTGGTAATGATTGAGCTGCTAATTCAAAAGTTTCAAAAGCTTCATTAAATGCTTGCTCAACAGTTCCACGACCAGCAAATTTTTGTGCTAAACCAGCAGCATCTAAGCCGCCTTGTCTAACATTTGTTTTATTACGAGCAGCCTTAGCTTTACCTTCAGCAACATTATAACCAACAAACAAATTTTGTCCGTCAGTTTTTTCTGTTCCTTCAAGTTCACCATTAGCTGCAGCTTTAAAGATATCCATCATCGTAGAAAATTTTAGATTTGGATTATCATAAAGATGAGACATATGTCCAGCAACGCCACCCATAATTATAACCTCTTATTTAGCCCATTTGTTGGTAAGTCTTTCAAAAAGCAACTGATCTTTTTTGGAAGTAAAAGTTTCCCTAAGATCATCTTTGCCTTTTCCATCACAGGCGTAGTCTGGTACCATCTTACCATCACAATCAACCATATTCTTTCCTTTTTTCTTTTCTGCAACGACTTTTTCTTTTTTTGCTTTAGCAGCAGCAGCCTTTTGTCTTCGTTGTTCTGGATTACCAGTAGCAAAGTCACTGTCTTGTTGCGTATAACGCTCATAATCTTCTTGTGACTCTTCAACGACTTCTTCTTCTAAAGTTTCTTCTGTTTCCTCAACAACTTCTTCTTCGACAATACTCTCTTCCATCACTCTTTTAATAGTATTTTCTAAAACAGCTTGAAGCTGTTCATTTGTTAAACCTTTCATTTTTTTATTCTCCGTTAAATTTTGGTTTCTCTGAGATTTTATGTAATCTTCAAAGTCTCTTACTAAAAAACCATTTCCTAGTAAATAGGCTTCTCCTTCCATTCGTCTCATATGTGGATCTTTTTGAGCATATCCTTGCTCTAATGCCTGTGTTTTATCAAACTCGCCTCTACAATTTTGTGCGTGATGAACTAGCTCGTGAGAGATTGATCTGAGCATATCTTTAGGGTGTCTACCATCTACAAAAATTGTAATTTCCATTGTATTAGGATTATATTGTGCAGTCTTGCCCCATGCATTTTTAGCATTTTCAGGGTCAGTTATTAGACGCACAGTAGCGTCTTTATCAAATTTTAATTTTTCTTTGACATAAGGATAAAAATGTGATATCATATTTTCTAGTTGACTAACATCAACATTAGAATTATTTTGTATATTGCAATTTTCTTTTATTAATCTTGCATATGTTTTTTCACCTGCTAAATCCATTCTATATTCTACACCAGGTGGCATTATTGCATCTTCTGGTACTTCTTGCCATTGATCAGAAAGTTTAAACTCTGATTTTGTAGGTTGTTGATCGATTTTTCTTAATTCTTTAATTTGTTTAATCATTGCTATTAATATTTTTTTAGCTTCTGCTTTTTCTGAGTTTTCAATATAAGAAACAAATTTGTTGAGCTTCTCTGGTGTATACTTATCTTTAAGTAATAGCCATTGGTATATTGCATTAATATATCTTTCTGGCATGCTCCCCATTAATGCTTCTTGAATTAAATTATTATATGTGCGCAATATTAAATTATAGGTAACAGGATGTAGTAATATTTTGTTTTCATTGATCAAGTTACTAAAGTCACCATCCAGAATCTTAGCCAGTTCATTTTTAATTTTTAGTATGATCGGTTCATCTTCTTCTTTGAATTTATCTTTTAATGGGCCCGCATCTTCATACATTTTAGCTATAGCGTCTTCAAATTGATTGATTAAGATATCAGCTGATATACCTTTATTCGCTAACTGATTTAAAGCGACATAAATTTTATCGGCCGGCATATCTTTAAGAGAATCACTAGATTCTGTTTCACTAGGCGTCGGATCTGTCGGCTCTTCACCGGATTTAATTTTTGCAAAATTTTCTAAAAATTCGTTAACCCTTTGTTTAACTGTTATATCGAGCTTAGATTCTGCAGTTTGCAAAAAGATCTTGTAAAGTTCAGGTTTTTCTGATATAATCTTTTTATGTTTACTAATAAACTTCTTACGAATATCACTAAGATCTATTAATACTTTACTTAACTCTCTATTATAAGCTTTTGTTTTATTTAACATAGCTTCATCATTTTCATTACGAGCTTTGATTATTGCAGGAATAACTTTATCACTTCTAAATTTAATTAATTTATCACTCCAATTTTGTAAAGTATCATCTAGTATATCTGTCATCTGCTCTAGAAGAATATTTAATACTTGTTCTAATTGTGAGGTTGCTCTTTGTACATCGCTTTTAGCTAGATCTATAAACCGATTTTTAAAATTATTACTTTGTTCTTCTCTCCAATTTTTTAAAGAGCCATATGAAGTTATCAAACTATTAATGATACCTCTTAAATCTGATAACTCACTTGTTGTTGCTGCACGAGGAATTTCTCCTCGCATCATTTGTGATATTTCTTGCTCTGTAGCAGTTGCGGGATTAGATTGCAACTCTCTCATAGCAGCTTCAAGATCCTCATCCTCTTTTAGGAGTGCTTCTCTAAGCTTCTTTTTGCGGGAGGCCTGTGCTATAGCCTCTAATTCTCCTCTTCTCTGCCGATCGGCTGCTTGTTTACCGCCGGCGGCAACATCGGATAAACCTTGTAATTTTACTAAAAATCTATCATTAAAATTTCTTTTTTGCTTTTTAACTAATTCCGGAAAATCGATTTCTGCAAATTCTTTTCGAAAGTCAGTAAGCAATTGATTATCAGTTGTTAATATTCTATTAATGAAGGCATCTGCGTCCCCTTCATCTGCATAAGCACTTCTTAATTTTACTCTGAAATCTTCTACTGCTATTCCAATTGCGTTAGCTAAAGATAAAATTTGATAAATACCTCTCACATCACTCACAACAGAAGGATTTCGCTCGAAAAAAACTACTGGGTCAATTCTTCTTCTAGCTAGTCCAGTAAATCCTTCTAATAAACTTTTTTCAACTTCACGTGCTAGTTCCGCATAATCAACCTTCCCCATATTTTTGATGTAATCTTCAAAACTAATAGTTTTTAAAATACTTCTTGTCCTACCTCTAACTCGTCTCCGTGCGCGCTCTTGTCGTCGCCTGTCTGCTTCTGAGGAAGCTTCTTCGTCTATGGTTAATCTATCGATTTCAGATTCCGCGTCATCGATATCGCCAGCATCATCAATACCTAGACGATTAGTTCTACCAACAATATCTAATACTGGATTTAAAGTAGGAAATATTGCATTTAGGCGCGCCAATCTTCTTTTCAAATCTTTGATAATTTTGTCAAAATTAGTAAAAAGCTCTTGAGGGTCATTTAAGTTTTGAGCTTCGGCAGCAAATAATTCTATTTTATCTTCAATATCTGATTGTTGATCAATTAATTTTCTTATTCGTGCAACAGCCGCTATATCTGCTTCGTTGATATTCTTTTTTTCGTTCATTAATTTAACTTCCTCCAAACCCCGCGGGAGCAGATTTGGATCTTTTATAATTAGGTTTTATTTTATAAGGTGTTGTATTTTTTTGTTTCCCTTGTCCGATAAGCCATTTCTTTTTAAGGTAATGTCTTTGCTTTACACGGCGCTGAAATTTTGCTTCTTCTACTACGGAATCGTAACTTTCGTTGACTTCATCCTCTAGATTATTAATCATAATTTTTAAAGAACCTCTAATGTCTTTGTGTAATGACATAATTCTATCATATGATCTGGCTATAATTTTATGTAATAATTCTATATGACCACTTCTTCTTAGCAGCTTAAAAGCCATATTTTCTGGTGAGTATACTCCCTCATCTGCCAAGCCGGCCCTTCGCATTTCTTTAATTTTTTCCTTAAGTCTTTTTCCAGCGGTCATAGCCTTCGGATATTCTCTAGACTCAAAAATATCGTAAACTCTTTCAATTTGATCAATTAACTGATCGGCTTTTTTCTTTGTTGTTTCTAAATCAATATCATATTCTGCTTTAATGGGCGCCTCGACCCAATCGTTGTTTAAAACTGAGTATACACCGGCAGCCATATGCGGCTCACTTTCATTTTGAACATAGATTTCAACTTCATGATCGTTCATACGAATATTGTGTTTGTTATTCCAGGAGAAAATCTTTCCTCCAAAGTATTCTTTTACGAGATCTTCATTCTCATCAACTTGAGAAAAATCTAAAATTAAGTGGAGATCAATATCAGAGTATTTAGACCAGTTATAACTGGCAATTGACCCAGTGATTGTAACATCTTTTAACTCTACTTCTTCTGGTAAGTTCAAAGATTCAAAGAAGTCCTGTGCAATTTGTAACAGCTTTTGTCTTATTGGTTCTCTTAGAAGCATTTTTCTATTCCAAAAGTTCCTATTAAGAGAATCTTTCGGCACCAACGACTGCAAATCTAATTCTGCTTCTCTTTTAAATTCTTCCCAAAGTTTATTCATTTTAGATTATCCAACTTACCTTCTAGACGACCAATTACTCTCAAAATTTCCGTGTTATTATCTTTAATCTTGTTGATATCAGCTTGTATTAGTTCGATATCATTTTCCAGTCTTTCAATTTTGTCTTTGTCAACATTTTGAACCCAAAAAATAATACCAGCAATTGCAGTGATAATTGCCACGATTAGCATAATGTATTCTCTCAGAGCACTTATGTTTAAATTATTCTGGTCTGACATTTATTTTTTTATCCTTCTTTGTCTTTACTTTTTGCTCAATTCGTTTTAGGCGTTTGATGATTTTCTTTTGCTGTTGCATATATGGTCCGGTATTCTCTTCTTTCTGGACTTGAACAGTATCTTTTTTAGTCATTGCCAAAACTGCAAAGGTACATACTGAGCTTAGAAAAAAAACTATTGATAAAGCCAATACTATGTAACACATTTTAGATAAAGACATTTTGCCAATCTTCTCCATAATATTATAAATAGTCTTGTTTTGAAGAGAACATTAAAGTATATAATATTATAACCATAGTTTTTAACTAGTTACGTTTAGAGGGCCACGAAATGAGTTTAAAAAAACTTAAAAAAGTTGATTCTAAAACAAGAATAAAAACTCTTCTACTCATTTTGATTTCGGCAGTATTTTTATCATACTGCTCTGATGCTGTTGACGGAATGTCGTCAGGTATTATGGACCTTTCTGGCCCTATTGACGTTAATGATTATGAATATCCAGACGTAGTGCCTTGGACACCAGAAGAGGAAGTTGATCCTGAATGCATTGACTGCAATATGTATTTTTGTCCTCCACTAGATTCGGTTTGGCAAAAAGAAATTTGTATTAATATCTGTGAGGACCCTCCAACTGTATATTCAGAGACAGAATGTATAGAGTTTATGGAATGTGACCCTACACAATACTTAATTAAAACTTTAGAATGTGTAACAGAAGATGGATATCCTGGTACCCAAGATAAAGTTTGTAATAAAGGAAAAATAGAATACACTGACTGCGTAACTGATTGCAATGAAGAGTCTTGTAATTACGAAGATGATGATTGTGATGGAATCATTGATGAAGGTCAGCGCAACGAATGTAACGAGTGTGGCATAATTCCTCCTGAAGTCTGTGATGGCTTTGATAATGATTGCGATGGAACTACCGACGAGGATTTAATTCAGCCCTGTAGTACTGCTTGCGGAGTAGGGTATGAAATGTGTTTTGATGGAAACTGGATATCCTGTAACGCACCTCCTGTAAATGAAGAGATCTGCGACGGCTTAGACAACGACTGTGATGGCGCCATTGATGAAGATCTAGATTGTGTTTGTACAATCCAAGACGTAGGTACACTATTTCCTTGCCAGGAAAGTCCTTTACTATGCGGCCAAGGATTTAAAACTTGCGAATGTGTAGATCCGGACTGTACTCAACTAACAATGTCTGATTGTTTTGCAATGTGTTATTGGATACCTCCAACAGATCCAAATGAGATCTGTGATCCTCTAATAGGAATGCCATTGGCTGAAGAAGAATGCAATAATTTTGACGATAATTGTAACGAGTTGATTGATGAAGATTTATACAGCCCTTGTTATTCGGGACCAGAAGGTACTTTAATGGTTGGAATATGTGTTCCTGGCGAAATGGTCTGTGTTGAAGGCACATGGGGCAGTCACGACGATGAAGAAAACTTTATTCCGTATTATTGTGAAGGCGAAGTTGTACCCCAAGAAGAGATCTGCAATGGTCTAGATGATGATTGTGATGGCATAGCAGACTGGGGCGAGGAAATGAAAGAAACAGATGTTCTTTTTATTGTTGACTGGTCTGGATCAATGGGCGATGAAATGGATGCTGTTATGATTGCTTTAAATCAGTTTGCACAAAGTTTCAGTGATGAGGAAGTTATCAACTGGGCATTTATTAGAGGACCAGTCGCCTATGACACCAATAGTGAAAGATTAGAATTATTCCAGGATCTAACTGGATTTACTGATTTTCTAACTGCTCTTAGTAATATGGGAAGCACAATTGGATGGAACGGAAACACTACAGCATTTGAGATGCTTTTGGATGCTATCTATATTGCTGTGCACAATATCTCTTCTAGTCTTAAATATTTGCTTGAGGATTTAGATTGGGTTGGTCAAGTTCCTGGAATTGGTCCAAGCGTAGTAGAATCTTCTCCACCCAAAGAAAATTTTGACATATCTTGGCGCCCCGGGGCAGACCGAATAATCATCGTTTTTTCGGACGAACACCCTCAAAGCTACCTTGTGCCTAACTTGACTGTAGAAGACGTTAAAACGGCTATTTCTGGCACCCCACAGCTTAGATTATATACATTCTCTAGAGTAGGCGGCTCAAATCATTGGAAGGATCTCGCTGCGACTGGAAATGGGAAGTGGTTTTATCTCACCAATAATCCTACCGAAATGTACGCTAATCTAATGGAAATTATTGATGAAATTTGTAAAGGTGGAAGCAGTGAATGATAAAGAAAGTAATAATTTTTTTAGTTTTTACTTTATTTTCTATTACTTGTACTAGCCAAAACTCTACAATTTTTCTCAATAACGAATACAAAAGAATTCATAGAAAAGCTTTATGTGATCCAAGCAAGCCTTTCCCTCAAATGATTATAATTCCTTATTTTAATCAAGCTAGTCAAGTTGTACCAAATTGTCAAACTTACCCTGTGCATCAAGTAGCATTATCTTTTTTCATTTTTTACCACCAGTGGCTAGAATACTTTGAAGATGATAATATGGCTGTTAGAGGAATGTTAGAAAAAGTTATGGTGCGCTGGGGTACTGAAAAAAGAGTGGGTATCAAAGGATATGATTTAAATGGTAAAAAATTTGAAGCCAATAGAAATATAATAGGATTAGTTGAAGGCAAACATATGATTTGGGTTTGGCAAGGATATGGTCACAAAATTTCTGAAAGTGCTTTAATGCACGAACTAGTACATCTAGCGCTTTTAGCAAAGAACGGAAGTGCAGATTCAGATCATGAAGGTCATAAACATAGAGGTTGGACAAGGCGCCACACCAATATGATCATAGAGGCAAGACAAATGTTGCGCGCCTTTGAATTATAATAACTACTTATAGTAGGTTACCGGAATTACTCTATGTTTAATAAAATATTTGAAGATTATCGCAACTTTTTAACCGAAGATGAAGAAGCTCTTCTTATTGAAGGAAGAAAAGATGTTGCTTTATCTCGTGCCACTAAAGGTATTGATAATGAGATTTTTAAAGAGTTTGCGTCAGCGCAGATGGAAAGGCTTCTTGACGCAGATCCTTCTGGTAAACAAAAATATGCTAACTGGCTGGCTGGACAAATCAATAAAGAAGTATTTCGCTCCATAGATTATGTTAAAAATCAACTTCGCGGAGATATGGTTATTGAAGATTATGTAGATTCTGTAAAAGCGTCAGTTGGACGTACTACTAGAGAACTAGCAAGAATGCTTCCAACATATCATAAATTAGCAGAAAGAAACCTTATTGATAAAAACATTAACAAGTATGATGAATACACAGATTGGAGTTATGACACTTATCAGGCACAAAAACAATTTGAGGAAAGAGAAAAACTTAAAGGAATGGAAGCAGAAGCCAAGAAAACCATTACAACTCTTATTGATGATCCGGACTATACTTTGAAAAGACCTGACTCCGAAGCCGGTTCTTGTATTTTAGGTATGGGCGCCCAGTGGTGTATTGCCGCCACAACAAGTAAAAATTATTTTGATCAATATAAACGAGAGGGTATGGCATTTTATATTTTAGAGTTGCGCCATTTGCCTATAGATGATGAGTTTAAAAAAATTGCTCTACAATACGATTCGGATAAAGGCTATTCTGATGACGTAGAACCTAGCCTTATTTGGCACAGTCCAAATGAAACACAAGATGAAGAAGACGTAAGAAAAGCTATTCGTGATAACATCATAATGAAGGGTTTTTGGAATTCTCAAGAAAACCCTAAAGCTTTAAAAAAATATTATAATAAAGGTAAGCGCGGTGATGAAAATAGACAAGAGCTTGAAACTATTTTATTAAATTTAGGAAATCAATTAGAAAATTATCAAATGGCATATGCTGATGATGATTTGATGCCCTCTGACGAAAAACTAAAAGAGCTTGAAAAATACTTAAGAGCTGCGGACTTGGAAGGCGAAGATTTAGATGAACTAATTGAAAGCTTAGATGATTTAGTATCAGAAGAATGGTATACTATTATTGGTGAAGCTCACGAACACTTTAAACAAAATCCAACTGGTGTTTCTGATGAAGATTATGATAGAGAAATTGAAGAAGCAGGATTGCAACATTATAATGTTTATGTTGAGCGCGATTTTGACGGTGAAGGGAATGATTATATAAGTGCTAGTGCCGGTTTTGATTTTAATCACGAGGATGTTGTAGAAGATAATGTTGATACTGACGATCTAGAGAATTTTCTTTCAAAAGCTTTAAACGATGAGGGTATCTGGAATATTGAAACATATGCTGGCGAAGATTTACAAATTAACGTCACTATGAATCAAAATGAATATTATGATGATGATCCTTTAACAAGATTTAAGGCCTTTTTAGTAGACGTTAGAGAAGCTGATGAAGCATATGGTGCAGCATACAGAGCAGTAATTCAAGATATGAAAGACTCTGGAATGATTGCTAATGAAAGATTGAAAGCTTTGGTTAAACGTTTTAACGAAAGAGAGTATAATAACTTTGATGCTGATTTTGAAGATGGCAACGTCGCTGTTTCCTCTAGAATTGTTGTGAGACTTCAACTACCAGAAGAATTAACAAGCAAAAGCAGATATCTTTCTAAAGAATTACCAAGACCAAAAACTTCTGAAGATCCCCGATCCTTTATTTGGGACTTTATGATTAACCAGCTGCGAAGCACAAAATCAATAGATAAAATTAAACAAGATTTAATTAAAAGATTAAACGTTGTATTTGAAAGAGCTTTAAAAGCGGCGGCAGATCAATTAAAATTGCCTTTAAATGAGCAAAAAGGTGTACGTGTACCAGAGTTTAAGATTGATTTTGGTGCGATGGGCGCAGCAAGACAAGCATCTATTCCACCAAAACAAACAAGCGGCGCAAGCGAATGGGATATTAGAGATAAATTTACTTATTGGCTTGATATTGTTTTAAAAGGCAACGAAACACCAGAAGAAATTGCTCAAATTGAAAAATTCCTAAATATTATTGATAAAGAAGAATTTTTTGAAAAGATTAGACAATATGTTGAAGCACTAGTTAATAATCAGTTACAAAAAGAAATTATACCGGCAGCGAGAAAAGCAGTTAAAGATACGATTTCTAGAGAAAAAACAACAGATGAGTTATCAGACTTATTTGAAAATTGGAGAGCATTCATAAAATGAAAATTACAAAAGAACAATTAACACAAATTATTAAAGAAGAGATCCACAGCCTCCTAGAGGGTAGATACCGTGGACCAGGCTATCGGTATACTGAAAAAGGTATGGCAACGGCCTCGCGGAAGGCCCAACAACTAAAAATTTCAAATGAAATGAAAAGAAAAGGCAGAGAAGATGCTTTAAAGGGCAATCCAAAAGATGAAAGCATAACTCATTTAGCGTATAGCCAAGCATATGATAAGGCCATGGAAGAAAAATCTAATCCTATGCAAGAACAGTGACCAGATTTAGTTGACGCATAGTTGATGTGTACTTATAATTATTATATTTAAAGGAGCTAGAAAATGAGTGAATTTGATGATTTTGATTTTGTAGATCATTATGGAGAAGTAGAGGAAGTTGCAGATGCTGATCAACTTCCAGAAAATACAGTCGAATGTGCTTTAAATTGTGCATTTATTGGCGTCGGTGGCGGAGGTGGCAAATTAGCCAAAGCTTTTTTAGATCTAGGTTTTAATAAAACACTTTTAATTAATACTACCGACAAAGATCAGCCAAAAGATGTTGATCCTAAACACCTCGTAGTTATTCCAGATGCAGATGGTGTAGCTAAAAATGTTGATTTTGGAAAGAGCGTATTTAAACATAATAGCGCTGTTGTTGAAGATGCCCTTAGAACAAAATTAGGCAAAGTTGATTGGATTTTTGTTTTAGCTGGCGGCGGCGGAGGAACTGGTAGTTCCTGCACTGCTCTAGATGATGTATTCAATCGTTATTTAAGATCAGTCCAGGGAGAAGGTAAAGTATTTTATATTATGACTTGGCCAAGTTCACAGGAACTTCTTAATGGTACTATTTCTAAGAATGCAACTATTTTGGCTAACGATATTGCAGAATTTCCACATATTATATTAGATAATGAAAGACAAACTAAAATATTAAGAGGAAAGGTTGGATTAACAAATTTATTACCAACAGCAAATGCAGCTATAGCTAAGTTAATCAAACAAACATTTAAACTAGCTTCTGAAAAATCTTCAATTCAATCTTTTGATTCAAAAGATTTGGAAAGATGTTTAGAAGCAGAAGGCAGAATGCTTATTGGTACTACAATGATTAAAGATGTAGAAAGTCCTTCTCTTGGTGCTACGATACTTCAAAATTGTATTAAGAGATCACCATGCCCAAGTACAAAAGAGAAATCTAAAATTGGAGCCCTATTGTTGGTTATGCCTCCAGAGATGGCGGAAAATCCAAATATTAGTCAGCATCTAGATGCAGCAACATCATATGTCGGCGGCAGAACAGAAACTTTATTTTCTGGAGTTTATGTAGTTGATAATGCTCCTGGATTAATAGCCATAATGTTACTAGGCGGCTTAACACAATAGGAACTAAAATAATGAAACTCCTATTTGAAAATTGGCGGAAGTACTTAGAAGAAGTTGAAGCAATTGCTGCTATTCCTGGAACTAAAACGCAAGAAGGGCGACAAAATACTATTAATTATTTTTGGGATGGTGGAGAAGAATACGTGGCGCCAAATGAAAAAGAGCACGAAAAAGACCCTACAACGGGCTGGCCACGTTTTGAAAAAATCAACAGAAAAGATGCGGGCGCCCACCCCAAATTCGGACACCAAGTGGTATTATTCAATGATCCAGCCGGAAGAGATACCTTTTATTTTCTTCTTGATGGTGAAACCCCAATTTTCTTTATCGCCACCCAACCTCATAAAGATGGCATTATAACAGGAAATGTACGCAAGGCAGGTGGTAATTTCAGGACAACAGACTTTTATAAGTGGCTCATAGATAAATATGGCGTTGTATACAGCGACACCCAACAATCACCCGCGGGCCAAAAGATTTGGAAGTGGCTAGAAGCTGATCCAAAAATAAATGTTGAGAAAGAGGGAAATCGCAAGAGGGCTACAAGATGAAACTTATATTTGAAAATTGGCGGAAGTATTTAAATGAAGAAGCTGATTCTTTAAAGATTATAATGCCTCCGACAGATTTACAGAAAGCAAGAGATCTAATAGCTTCTGAACTAGCACCACCTGAAGAATGGATAGAGGCACTTCCTGATGATGCACTACCACACGAAGCTATTCACGCGCTTCAAGCTAAAGAAATGCCAGAGCTTTTTGATAACTCGATTGAACACTCTCTTCCTGATGATATTGAATGGGAAGATATTCCGTGGGAAAAAAAAGAAAAATACTATAGTGTACCATCTGAAATAATGGCATATGCTTATGATTATGCCAGTGGCAAAAATAAGCCTGAAGAAATCTATAAAGATTATGAAAGTATAGGCGGCGCCATCTTCGAAAAATTTAAAAAATATGTTGAAGCCTATAAAGCAAGGATGGGATTAGAATGAAACTTATATTTGAAAATTGGCGACAGTATTTAAAGGAAAATCTATCAAAGAAAGAAATTGAACAAGCAATTTCTGATGCTAGTTTTAATTCTGCTCAAAGCTCACAACATCGTTGGGGTAGAGGACAGCCTATAATTGATTATACTGATACTCCTGATGGACGCAGATATACAGCAACATATCCAGATGGTACAGAGAATTCAGATCTTTGGCCAAGTCGTGAATCAAAGCCAGGTGAGGAATTAGAAACATTCTTGAAACGTGTAGAAGAGCCAATTCAATTAAATCTAGTTGAAGAATCTCTTTATTATGGAACCTCAACTGTTTTTCAAGAGGAAATAGCCAAAAATGGTATAAAATCTCCAAGCAAATGGGGAAATTACGGTTTTGCCGAAGAAAATGCGATGAAAATCGTTGAAAAACACGGTGGAGAGCCCGCAGTTATACAAATTCCACTCTCAGAATTCAAAGATGAACATTTTTTGCTTGACGAATCCAATAATGCTGTTATAATATACACTGAAGATTTCCACATTTTTATGGAAAAACAAGAGAAAAAACTGGTATAAAATGGCTAAAAATGAGCAAAAACAAGCGTTTCCATACGAAATTTACTGCGATATGGACGGTGTTTTGGTTGATTTGTTTGAAAATGGCGTCTTTTTGGAGGCAAAAGACCCAAATTTACGCAAAAACCTTGAAAAAATCATTGAAATGCGCTGGAGATGGTCAAAAGACCACGAAAATCCTGAAATTCAAGCCGCTTTGGAGTGGATTAGACAATTATTAGGTGATAATCGCTCATTTTGGGCTAATTTAAGGGCCCTTCCAGGCGTTTTTGCGTTCTGGAGATACCTGGCCAGCCTTGGAGAGGTAAAAGTCCTTTCTCACCCCTGGGATGAGGCCTCAGCGGAAGGCAAAATCGACTGGATTAATCAATATTTGCTTCCAAAACCAAAAAGTGAGCATATTTTTCTTCCTTTGGACGGAAAAAAAGAGATTTGGGCTCAAAATAATGGAAAACCTTGTGTTTTAATTGATGATTTCTCTACATATACTGAAAAATGGGAAGAAAATGGCGGAATTGCTATACTTCATACATCAATATATGATACAATACAAAAACTTGAAAATTTAAAACGAGGTAACAATGAATAATCAAGCTCAAATCAATCTTAATCTTAATGACGCAGAGGATATGCAGTGTCCAACGTGTGAAAATCTATTTTTTAAGCCGCTACTTAGAATAAAAAAGGTTAGCGCGCTTCTTTCTCCAACTGGACAAGAAGCAGTTGTACCAGTTCAGGTATTAGCATGCTCGTCTTGTGATACAGTAGTCAATGATTTAAAAGATCTTAATAAAAGTTGAATTATTTTATGAAAAAATGGCACAATTTCGTCAACGAACAGAAGGATAGCAACAAGGTTGCAAAAATCATTCTATTTAACGGAGAAAAAATCTTAGTTTTGCTTAGTGAACATCCTCAATTTCAAGGAACATTAGATCTTCCTGGTGGCCATATCCATTACAGAGAGGATCCTGTCGTTGGATTACAACGTGAAGTGAAAGAAGAAACAGGATTAATTATTACAAACTATAAAAAACTTTACGAATTTGGAAATACTTCTTATTATTTTGGAGAAATTCCGAAAGGAGAAGTCGTCTTAAGTGATGAGCACTCTGACTATTTTTTTCTAACCATTGATGAGATTAATAGAAAGGGTTTTAAAATATCACAGCATTTTATGAACGCTATTAAAGAAGCTTATGCTCAAATGCATAGATCATAAGATAGTTATTTAAACACTTTTTCTTTTGCTGTCTTAAACAAACGAGGCAAAAAGCTCTTTTTTAGTTTCAATAAACGATCAAACTTGACTTTTTGACGAGCATTTGTATATAAAGTTGTTGGTTTTTTGATTTCTCCATCAATTATTTGATCATTGAAATCATAGAACTTACTTTTTGCCGGGGTTTTACCTGAAACATCAGCACTAGCCAACAAAAAAATACTCAAAGCACTACAAAAAACACAAAATTTTAATTTTTTCATTCATTTAACCCTCTTTTTAACAATCAACTTTCTTTTTTGACACCATTAAAGCACGAGTTATAACGTCTGCTTTGATTTCATCTAGAATATGAGAGAAATTCTGAATATCTGATTTTGTTATTTCATCCATCATAGCCCATAAAGAGTCAACTTCATCCTGTAAAGCTTCATTTTTAACAACTAGTTCTTTATTTTCAGCTATTATTTCAATTAATTCTTCTTGAAGGTCTTGAATCATAGCGAGTAATTCATCTTTATCATTAATGTTCATTTTTTTCCATCTCTTTTATTAAAGTTCTACACAAATTTACCACAATCTCGTTCTTATCATAAAAAATATTAAACTTGTCACCACTTGCTAGCCTTAAAAGCTCTTCGACTTCCTCTTTTGAATAGTATTTTGGTTGAAAGTATGGTGACACAGTTAAATTTCCTTATCTTCTGGTTGTTCCTCATATGATTTATTAACGTTTTCAATTGTTTCTTCCAGTATGCGAAGTGCCAAAATTGTTTCAAAGATTTTAGCCAATTTATCCATGACGCTTTCTGTGCCGAAAGTCTCACGTAAGCTTAAAAAATCAGAGGTCGACATTTGTTTTAAAGGTTCCGGTGCACCCCCAAAGTCTCTTGCTTCTTCTTTTGAAGCAGGTATGTTTGCTGCAGCGTGGTTGCCTCCGCCACTAGCATCACCGGTTGCATTAGTTTCGCCTATAGATGCACTCTCAACACCAGAAGTAGTGGGCATAGAAGTGTTTATAGGTCCAATATTCATTGCGCTCCCTCAAAAATAACTAGTTTAAGCTTTACTTCTTGACAAAATGTATTATAATATATTATATGCATAGTATAAAAGTTGGTGATCTTGTATTTAACAAAAGATTTCCAACAAAAATATTAGGTATAGTCATTCGACTGTACATTATTTTTAAAAACGGCATACATAAGAAGCCAGTAGATATGGCAGTAATTGCAACCAAAGACGGAAATCACCATTGGAAGCAAAGAAAATTAGGAGTATTTGATGAAGATCGGTGATTTAGTAAAATTAAAAGGCTTTTCTTTGTCTAGTCCCAATGATATACCACATGGTTTAATTATAGCTAGTCTAGGACTAGATAAATATAAAATAAAGTGGCTGAATGATGAGCTAGCGACAAGATGGGCGGTCTCGGTGATAATGCCATCAGACAAGTTAGAATTAATTAATTCAAATTAATCGGATCCGTCATCCCACGAAAAGCTATAATCGTCATCAAATAGATCTTTGTTAGCAAAAACAACGTTATTATCAAAAGTATTGGCTAATTCTCTAGCAGCCTTCATAAAATCGTCATAAGTTTTATCTGTAACTTGCTTGTCGCGACCATACATAGGAAAATAAGCTTTTACTTTCCAGGCGCCCTTATAAAAAGGATCTTTCCATACCATTCCAATTGGAAATTCTCTGTTTTGATCAGGTAAATAAACTTTATATTTATCTATACCATCTTCTTCAAGTCTTATTCTCATAACAGCTATAACTAGTCTATTTACTGATATGGCAGCAAAGTTTAAAGAATATAAACTTGGAGATCTAGTAGAAAACTTTTCTTATATTAGAAAACCTAGACTAAGAGGCATTATTGTAGAATGTCTTGGCTTTGATATAGAATTAGATGATTATGTATACAAGATTTTCTGCTATAATACAAGCAAATACGAAACTTGGACGCACAATAACATAAAAAAAATATAATTTTACTTTTTTGTGCTGCTGTCTTATAATTATAATGTAGGGTAACGCATTAGCGCGCGTTAATTACTACCTTTAAGCTTCTGTCTTTGGCAGAGGAGGTATGTTTATGTCTTTTTTCTTGGGTACAGTATTTGGAGGGTATCTTGGCTACGCCTGGACTGTCTATTCAAATAATGATTGGAAATTTTATAACTAATTTCGAAAATCAAAATAAAAAACTTGACTCTTTTCGAAGGGTATAGGTTTTTATTGCCCAAAAAAAGACATTGATTTTTGCCAAGATGTTCTTATACTTCTTATAGGAGGGTATAATGAAATACTTATTGTTTTTAACTACATTAGTTGTAACTGCTAGCGAAGAATTGCTATACGAGTTTGATTGGATGAACAATATCGGACCTTATTTATAAAAAAAATGTCACCAATAGTAACACTAATATTAGCATTCTACTTTTGGGACATTTTCTTAAGAGTAGCTAGTGGCCAATGGAATATGAAATAATGTTATTTTAAATTTTTTATTGTCTTTGGAAGGCCCTTAAGAAGATTAATTAGAATTTGTCTTCCGCGCGGAATACTATCGGCATGCCCAATGATTTTCTCAATTGCTCTAATAAATTCTTGGTTTGTGTTGATCGCTTTCATATCTTGTTGCGTTAAGATTTTAGTAATATCGTCCGATACTTTTTTTTGATCACCCTGAGCTTGTGCCGGCTCAGCAACTTCATTAAGGGCTTCTCTTACCATTTCTTCAATTAATTCTCTTGTAATCTTCATTTTTTTAATCCTCGACTTGCGTCGTGTTCATTTTGAACACCGTGGCGTGTGTCTTCATCTCTTTTTCCGGGCAGTTTATCACCATGCCCTTCAACAAGAGCATCTTCAATGTTCTCGGCTAAAAGACCACGAACAATAGTATCACCAAACTTCATATCATAGACACCAATATCACCATTCTCATTAAGTGAATGCCAGAGAACCTTGCCAACAGCGTTTTCTTCGGAGATTCCGTATCTTTCTAAAAGGTCTGAACTCAGACGTCCTTCCTTCATTCACTTGTGTTGGATAGAGTTCTTTTTTTCTTTTTCATCAGCACTCAACTTACTATCCGGTGTGTCCAGAAGAGTTTTTTCAGCTTGAGTGAGTTTGCCTTCGTTAATCAGGCTTAGTTCTTCTTTAATTAATTGCTTAAGTTTACTAATTGTAATATTCATATTCCTCTCCGATTTTTTTCTCCGACCCAAAAAGCCGCATCATTATAATTAGTTTCGGGGCTCAACCCGATCAAATTTTTTTCCTAAATTTTTCCTAGTTATCAATATGAACAGGAAAAAGGTACGCAGGCTAGTGTTTGAAATCCTACTATTCCTAAGCGCTGCTGTTACTTTTTTCGAGGCATACGTAAATAAATAAAAAAGCCCCCTTCAAAAGGGGGCAAGGAGGGCAAGGTCTATGGTCAACCTTTGAGTTTGTTGGTAACAAACTTTATATAATATAGCAAACTTAATGCGCAATGTTAAGAAAAAATTAATCTTTATATACTTCCACCAAGCCTTCGGCCAAGAGTTGTTTATTTAAATTAACTTCCTGTATATAAAGCTCACCTAAGCATCGTCCGTACTTATCAACACCAATCGAGCGCACCATAAATGACCCGCGGTTTAAAGCAAGCATTTCCTCTAGGCGCGCCATGGCCAATTTGCCTTCGCGTTTCTCCTCAAGGTCTCTTGTCCTTGTTTCAGGGGCGTTTATGCCCCATAAACGGATTCTACGGCGCACAGTGATGTTGAACCCTAAATCGATCCAAGCATCCACCGTATCGCCGTCTACAACGCGGATTAATTCTGCTTCATACAGGTATTTGTCTTTAACATCCATTGTAGAGTAAATAGATCTTAAAAGCTACATTTGCCCGGCAGCAAAGATTAGGAACAAAAGAAAAAGACCGCAGCGATATACGGCGGTCTTGAAATTTCTAAGGGATTCAATCATATGTTATTCTTCGTATTTAGGCGTGTATGATCCTCTTGGAGGAGATACGGTACCTCCTTGAGAATATGCGCTCTTAGGCCCTTTGTAATCCGGGTCTTTTACACACGTACCGCCTTGGCCACCAAAACTCTTCCAGTAATGGCCAGGAGGACATCTACCTTCTTCTAAAGTAGCTTCCTCAAGTTCGTCTTCGTTCAGCGCGCCTTGTGCTTCAGCCATATCAATAACCATCATTGCGCGCTCATATTCACGTGAACTAGGGGAATACATTGCTTCTACGGCAGCTCTCGCTGCATCAGCGCCATCAGCTAGCTTGGTAAGGGGTACGTCAATGCCTTTCTTTTTAATTGCCTTAGGCGGCATCATTGGTGTATGCTCTTCCTCACCATAGCCTTCCTCTAAGCCAATTGCGCTACCAACGCTTTGCGCGGCATCGGCTATAGCTGCAACCATTTCTGGATCTAGCTTAGACATAGCTTTCTCCATTGCTGCAGATCCCATTGCGGCCAATCCTTGCAAGGCTTGCATTGCTTGGTAAATACCACCAGCCTTAAAGGCGCCTTTTGCTGCAGCACCTAACGCGCTACCTTTCTTCTTACCTTTGGCATCGCTAGCTGCATTCTCTAGATCGCGACGCATGCTTTCTAGGTCATCTGCTTCTTCGTTATAAACCTGTACGTCCTTTGTAGCGCCTTTAAACGGATCATCCGGGTCGACTTGAGGCCGCTCCCACTT
>Ga0208794_1000153_pt1 | contig 61046 bp, 48 predicted proteins | sample 32_taG_FD_184106 | JGI IMG/M metagenome (GOLD analysis project Ga0208794, IMG submission 184106) | Marine viral communities from the Gulf of Mexico - 32_GoM_OMZ_CsCl metaG (SPAdes) (version 2) | ecosystem: Environmental > Aquatic > Marine > Oceanic | place: Atlantic Ocean: Gulf of Mexico... | reverse complement strand
TTTAATTGTGACTTCTTCTCCTTGTTTCAAGCTTTTCGACTCGCCGTCTAAGCTAATCAAAAAACGACGATCTCTTCCTTCGATACTTAATTTAATAGGCATATGGTCAGGAACAACCATTGGTCGTACATTTAAGTTATGCGGAGCAATTGGAGTTAAAATATGTACTTGACAACCTGGAGTGATAATTGGTCCGCCACAACTTAAGTTATAAGCAGTTGATCCGGTTGGTGTTGCAACGATTAATCCATCGGCCCAATACGAATTCAAGTATTTTCCCTCTAATGATGCATGTACTGTGATCATTGAGGAAGTGTCTTTTTTATGCAAGGTCACCTCATTTAACGCAACATTGTCGTCTCCAAACAAGTTGTCTTCCGTTTCGATGCGAATCAAGGAACGTTTTTGAAAAACATAATCCTTTTTTTGAATCAAATCCAACGCTTGAGGCATTAATTCTTTGGACGTATTTGCCAAGAACCCTAATCGTCCCATGTTAATTCCCATAATTGGAACTTGTGAATCACGAATATAGCTCACGCATTTCATGAAGGTTCCATCACCGCCAATACTGATTGCTAAATCAATTCCCTTTTTAAAATCGTGATGTGTTTTGAATTCATCCGTTTGAGGATTCAAGTTGATTTTTTTAACCAACTGCGATTTAAATTCGGATTCCAAGATTGGATTCCAACCCAAATCTTTGATCAAAGAAAGGAATTCTATAATGTCCGAAACATTCGTTCGATTGACTTTTCTACCGTAAACAGCAACATTCATAGCTTACATTTTCAGATAGTTCATTAATGCTTCATAACGAAATTGAAGGTCTTCTTCGTAATCGCTTTTTTGAAATGATGCTTTAATGACATAATCATACCGCTCAAAAGTACGCAAAATTCGATCGAGATCGAGCTCATTTATTTTCAGTGTAACTTCAATTTTCGTAGAGTCAGTTGTCGACATGATGTAGGAACTCAAAATTTTCGCGTTATTGCTTTCAACAATTTGAGCTATTTGAGCCATGGAATAATCAAACTGGTTCATTTCTAAGACAACAATTCCACCTCTGTCTTTGATGCTACCAGTATTTGCAATCAATTGCATCAGTTGATGAATCGAAGTACAACCTAAGTATTTTTCGCTTGGGTCTAATATTGGTACGACAGATATTTTGAATTCAGAAACAGCAGCTAATACTTCATAAATATGTTGAGAAGCCCAAACGAATGGTCGCGGTAAATGACTGAATAAGACATCTAATGTTTGATCCAGGTCCATTTTGTCGAGAATGTCACTTTCCGACAATACGCCAACGAAGTTTCCATTTTTCAAAACTGGTAAATGCGAAACTTTAAATTCATCCATCCATACTAACGCTTTTTCACCTGTGTCTAAGTGAGTTAATGGCGGGATTTCATCTGTTATTAATTCTAAGGCTATCATCTTGGTACCAATGTAATAAAATACTTTCTATGTTTGTAGTAGATTTAGGCAAAAATGATACCACATGACGTTTTTAAGTGTAAATATTAATAAAATAGCAACAATTCGTAACGCGAGAGGAGGAGATGTGCCAAGTGTTGTGCAAGTTGCAATTGATTGTGAACGATTTGGAGCAGATGGAATTACGATTCATCCGCGACCAGATGAGCGACATATAACGACTAAGGACGTCTATGATTTGAAACAAGTCGTTAAAACTGAATACAATATTGAAGGATATCCAGATGCTCGTTTCATTGGTTTGATTCAAGATGTGCTCCCACAACAAGCAACATTGGTTCCTGATCCACCGCATGTGTTGACATCAAACGCTGGTTGGGACACAAAAAAGAATTTTGACTTATTGTCAGATTTAGCGACACAATTGCGGGAACTAAATGTCCGAAGTTCGATTTTTGTTGATACCAATTTAGAAAACATTGAATTTGCGGCGAAATCAGGTGTTGATAGAATAGAATTGTACACAGGACCTTATGCGGATCATTTTTCTAAGGATCGAAATTGTGCTGTCAAAGAGTATGTTGCAGCTGCAAAGTATGCACAAGAATTAGGCTTGGGAATCAATGCCGGACATGACTTGAATTTGGACAACTTGGCCTTTTTTAAGCAATCATTGGTGAAATTGGATGAAGTTTCGATTGGTCATGCGTTGATTTCTGATGCTTTGTATTTGGGATTGGAAAATACGATTCAGAGGTATAAGTTTTTGTTGAAATAGATGTAGGATTATCAATTACGGATTACGGATTACGGATTACGGATTACGGATTACGGATTACGGATTTTCGATTGCGGATTATCAAATAACCTATTTTTAGTCTGTTGATAGATTTCTCTACTCAATACTGATAAGATGATGATTCTGATACCAAAAAATGAAATCCGAATTAGATCGAAAGAATCCGTAATTGACAATTCGTAATCCGTAATTTTTACTTAACCATCGTAATGTCCAGAATTTCTCTTCGTTTCTCTCTTGTCACTAGCAATGTGTAAATCCATTTGTGGGAAAGGAATGTTGATTGTGTACTCTCTGAACAAACGGTCTATTTCCAATCGAATTTCTGATTTCGTTGTATTGATATCCCAACTTTGATCCGCCCAGAAAATGAGTTCCATGTCTAGACTACTGTTGCCAAAATCGGACAATCGAACGATCACACCTTGCGATTTTTTCACCTTCGGATGTCCTAGTGCTGCTTGTTTCATCAATCGCATCACTTCTTCAGTGTTACTTCCATAAGCGACTCCAACTTTGATGATGAAGCGCGATAAATCACTTCCGTGACTCCAGTTCTCAATGTTTTCTTGCGTTAATTTGGTATTTGGAATAATTAATACATTTCCGTCACGTGTTTCGATTTGTGTTGTTCGAACTGTGATTTTTAAAATTTTCGCGACTAAACCTTCATTACTGCCGTTGTTTTGAAATTCAATGACATCACCCACTTTTAAATTTCCTTCTAGCAACAAAACGATTCCAGCAAAGAAGTCTTTGAATACATCTTGTAAACCCAAACCAATTCCTAAAAAGATACCAATTGAACCCGTTAAGATTGCACTTACATCCGAAAACAATACTTTCAGTGAAATGAAAATAGCAATGATGTAAATAATATACTTGCTGATTTGAATGTAAACATATTCAATTCCAGGATCGTAGTCTTTTCGTGATCTTAAACGGCTACCAATCGCAATTTGAACCAAGTGAATGAGAACTCGCGCTATAAAGAAAGTGAGCGCAACATTCAAAATATGAGAAAAAGACAATTTGAGCATCTTTGTATTGATTAACTCAAAGTCCATGAATTTTTCAAATGTTGCATCTGGATTGTTGACACGAAGAATTAAAAAGATGATGTAAGCCGCAAGAATGTACACGAGTTGAGAAAACAAACGCAACCAAGTAACTCGTTTACCTTCAACTTTTATGTTAGCATTGATCAAATAGCGTTTAAAGGAACGATGTATAATTCGTCGAAAAAGGACAGAACTAAATAGAACCAGCAACACAAAAAGAATGTTCCATGGCGTAATTTCGAAAGGACCAAAATTGAATAAAACTGTACTCATTATCTTAAAATTGTTCTGCCTAATTGAAATGAAAATTCTTTTTTCACTTTTTCCAATATAATTTGCTCCGAAATTAAATCATTTAATGTTCGATCGTCCATTTCTGAGCCTTTAATTTCCAATTCCATGCGTATTTCTCCAATACGAGATTCTATTTTATACAATTTGAATGCATATACGGCATTCGGAATCGTCGTATGCAATTTGTCGACATCACGTGTAGTATCAATTTTGTGTTTTGTCAACCAGTTATGGCTCAATTCTGGTTCATTGGTTTCAATAGTAGATACAAATCGAACAATTTCTTGATCTTCCAATCGCTTCAAATAACTCGCTTTTGTTAACTGCTTATCAGCCAATCCTTCCGTGTAAATTTGATGGATGCGATTAAACAAAGGATAACTGAAATTTAATTCATCTATGTCCAATTCGTGACAAATGAACTCAATGACGGAAGTTTCATGCGATTCCTTTTTCCCATTTTCATCAACCATATCAAATGAAACGGCCAATTCACCATACAATATCATCAAACGCATCAATTCGTATTCGCAGGGGTGAACTTTGACTTTCTTCTCCGCAGGTTGAAGTGGCTCTTCAGTCGGAGTTGTTGGCTGAATAGGATTTGCAACGGGTTGTCGCACTGTGGTTTCCTTTACAGCAACATCATGTCTAAGTTTGATTAATTCATTCGATAAAATGGATTCATCAATGTCAAATCTTTTCGCGATTTTCTGAAGGAATACTGTTCGTGTGATTTGATCTGGAATCAAGGAAACAGAATGAACAATGTCACGAATTAACCCAGCTCGCTTCAAAGGATCATCCGAACCTTCTTGTAGTAAAATATCCGCTTTAAAGGAAATGAAATCTTGTTTGTGTTCGTTGATGTATGCTTCCAATTCTGATGTACTTACACTTTTAGAATAAGAATCAGGATCTTCTCCATCTGGAAACAGAACAACTTGTACGTTCAATCCTTCTTCCAAAATCAAATCAATTCCACGGAACGACGCTTTGATTCCGGCAGCATCTCCATCGTACAAAATGGTGATGTTTTGTGTGTAGCGACGAACGAGTTTAATCTGTTCACGCGTCAATGATGTACCAGAAGAAGAAACAACATTTTGAATTCCCGCTTGATACATGCTAATCACATCCGTGTATCCTTCACACAGATAACAATTGTCGTATTTAACGATATCGCCTTTGGCAAAGTGCAATCCGTATAAGATCTCACTCTTATTGTAAACAATACTTTCGGGCGAATTGAAGTATTTCGCTACTTTTTTATCGGTAATCAGCGTTCTACCACCAAATCCTAAAATGCGACCAGTAACACTGTGAATTGGAAACATCACGCGTCCGCGGAAAAAATCAAATTGGCGATCATCTTTCGATTTGACCAATCCTACTTTTTCCAAGTATTCCAGTTTATATCCTTTTGCTAGCGCAGTTTCCGTAAAATCATTGCTAACGTTTAAACAATATCCTAATTGAAACTTCTCAATGATGTCTTTTCGAAACCCTCGTTCAATGAAGTAAGAGAGACCAACCGCTTTTCCTTCCTCACTTTCATGCAAGTTTTTTTTGAAATGTTCTTTGGCAAACTCATTGATGATGTGCAAACTCTCTCGTTCAGAAATAGCAGCTAATTCTTCAGCAGTTGCCGGTTTTTCTTCTGGTAGTGCAATGTTGTATTTATCGGCTAACCAGCGCAACGCTTCAGGATAAGAATAATGTTCTTTTTCCATTAAGAATGTCACGGCTGTTCCACCTTTTCCGGTAGAAAAGCATTTGAAAATTTGCTTTGCAGGGGAAACGACGAATGAAGGTGTTTTTTCATCTGTAAAGGGAGATAACCCTTTGAGATTAGATCCCGCTTTTTTCAATTGCACATATTCTCCAATCACCTCCTCAATGCGAGCGGTTTGCATAATGTCATCAACGATATGTGGAGGAATATTTGCCATGAATGGTGCTTATTCGTCGTAATTTTTTTCGGATTTTAATTCGCCCGTTTTTTCATCATACATTTTCCAGATTCCAACTGGTTTGTCGTTCAAATATTCTCCTTGGTAATTCAATCTTCCATTGGCAAAATAAACCATGGAAACACCGTTGCGCAATCCATGAGAATATTCAGTTATGGAAATGGTTACCCCTTGTTCCGTGTAAAACCTCCAGATTCCATGTCGATTTTTATCGGCATCAAAATCTCCTTCCATTTTCACTTGTTTTTTTCCAGGGTAATATTCTTTGAATGATTTTCCGTCGTCTTCAATCAATTGTTCCACTTCATCCACTGATTCTGAAGTTTCTACCGATTCTGAATTGCAGGCAAAAAGCCCAAAAACTAAAATAATTACTAAATACTTCATGTTATTTTGTTCTTAAAGTTGTGTACTCAACAAGTCCAACAAGTGATTGTTTGGCTTCTGATTCTGGAATGTCTTTCAATAAATCCAGCGCTTGTGATTTAAATTCCATCATTTTTTGATGCGCGTATTCAATTCCTCCAGCTGCAACTACTAATTGAATTGCTCGCTTAATTTTCTTCGAATCGTCGTGATGATTTTTGATGATATTCATCAATTCTCTTCTCGTTTCCTTTTCAGAATGATTCAATGCATAAATCAAAGGCAAAGTCATTTTTTGTTCGCGAATATCGTTTCCAGTTGGTTTTCCAATGTTTTCAGGAGTACCATAGTCAAAAATATCATCTTTTACCTGAAATGCCAGTCCAACTAACTCACCAAATTGACGCATGGTTGGCGCCATATCTTCTCGATCAACAGATACCGCTGCAGCTTCACAACACGTGGCAATCAAAGAGGCTGTTTTTTGACGAATGACTTCAAAATAAATCTCCTCTGTAATGTCTAATTTACGGGCTTTTTCGATTTGCAACAATTCTCCTTCGCTCATTTCGCGAACAGCTCTTGCCACGATTTCCAATAAGCGTGTATTGTTCTTTTCGATGGATAACAATAAAACTCTCGAAAGCATGTAATCGCCGACTAACACAGCAATTTTGTTCTTCCAAAGTGCATTGATAGAAAAGAATCCTCTTCGTTCATTAGCGTCATCTACCACATCGTCATGAACGAGTGTTGCGGTGTGCAATAATTCAACGAGGGAAGAAGCCACATAGGTTTGATCGTTCACTTTTCCAAGCATTTTAGCACTTAGAAAGATGAACAATGGTCGCATTTGCTTTCCTTTCCGCTTCACGATGTAATGAGATATTTTATCCAATAAAGCGACATTCGATTTCATACTTTCTTGAAACCTGATTTCGAATTCATCCATTTCTTCAGAAACGGGTTGCATTATTTGATTAACATTCATCATTGTTGGTACAAATATAATCAGAAGATTAGGGTTTCTTGCTATGAAGATGCGTTCAATTTTTAAACAGTGATTTTGATGGATTTATCGGGGAGGATGGAGCATCTTTAGGTTTTGAATGTTTGCAAATTGCGAAATTTGCAACTTGAACATGGTGAGTTGTGGAAATTAGTTTCGTTGTTCTAGTTGGATCAGCTACTTTGGTGAGAATGTTCAAAGTACTTAGGCAATGCAGAATTTGAAAATTATCTTTTTAATTATCGAATTAGTTTTTTTTCATGAAATCTCTTTTTCTCAACGTGAGACGAACGATACTAGTAACGTGTCTCATTTTGTTTACGTTGTTCCATCGTCATTATTAGGTAATTTATTTTTGAATTTAGAAAATTATTGGGTTGAAATTGGTTATGGTTATCGATATAAAAAATCGATGTGGTCAATTGGAATGAGTGCAATTGTTCATTCAGTGCCAAATTCTGGAGGAGCGTTTCTTTGGCCTGGAATTAGTAGTGTTCATTCGAATGGTTTTAGTTCGAATTTTGAACATAGACGTATTTTTTTTGGACTATTCTATAGTTCATTGCAACTTAATTATGAATACATTGAAACAGTTAGATCGGAAAGTTATGAGGATGAATTAAACCAATCTATAACATCTAATTACAAAGTATTTCGAAATGAAATAGCATTAATTCCAAGAGTGGGGTTTGTGTTTCTCCAACGAAATAAATTATCATGTGACCTAAATTTAGGTACTGGAATTCGTTATATCTGGAGTACAAACTCAGGTAAGAAAAATATTGGTGCGAATCTTCAAAAGGAAACATTAACTAAAAAAGAATTTGATTCCGGCCAAAAGTTCGCACAGCGTTTGTCATTTCAGTTTAGAATTGGGTATGCGTTTTAGATTTTTGATAAAATCGAATAATTGCTATCTTTCCATTATGAATCACACCCAACTCGATCCGCAACAAAAATTAATTGAATTAATTAAACTTAAAATTGGTAAAAACGATGCCATCGGATTGGTGATTTCGGATGTACTAGATATCAGTACAGATGCTGCATATCGTCGTTTGAGAGGAGAAAAAGCATTTACCATTCACGAATTGGGTGAATTGAGTAAGCATTTTGATATTTCTTTGGATAAATTGTTCGAGGTAACTCAAAAATCTGTGACCTTCGATTATTTATCTCTGAATGATGCCACTTTTTCGTTAGAAATTTATTTGAGTTCCATTCGTGATGCATTGTTGAATTTGAAAAACAAGAAAAATCCTTCATTAATTTTAACGGTGAACAATACACCATTTTTTCAGTTATTGAATTTCCCTGAATTGGTGCGTTTCAAATTGTTTTTTTGGATGAAGATGCATTTACAATTGAAACAGTATCAACAAATGCACTACTGTGATTTTTCATTTTCTGCCAACGAAAAAAATCTTATTGCTGAGATTCTACAACTCTATGTGAGTATTCCATCTACTGAAGTGTACGATTCAGAATTGTTACAAGGATTTGTACGTGAAGTTTCGTTTTACCGAGATTCTAATTATTTCAAAAACTCTTCAGTTGCCACATTGTTGCATGAAGATATTCATCTTTTGATTGCACACATCGAACATCAAGCTTTGATTGGTGAAAAATTCAAAGTCAATACGCAACCATTGGAAAACATCGGAAATTTAACCTTGTATTACAATGAAACGTTGAATGCCGTTGCGTCATTTTATTATTCTTCAGATGACAGCAAAGGATTGTTCTTGGCACATAACTTCATGAACTCATTGCATACAAGTAATAAAAGTTATGTGGAGGATACAAAAATTGTCTTGGATAGAATCATCTTGAATTCGAGTAAAATCAGCGAATCAAATAGCAAGGAGAAAAATCAGTTTTTTGGAAAGTTGAGAGAAGGATGTAGTCTTGGTTCGAATTGAAAGAATGAATGATTGAAGATGGTTAACTTGTTGATAATTAAGAAGAATAGCCGTTTCAAACCGTTAGTACTCCAATTTTAAGTTGCTGTTTATTGTTGAGTGATGCAACATAATTAAGTCTAAAAACATGATTGTTTCATGAACTGGAAAAGTGTCTTCTCCAATCTTGTTTTGTGAACATTGTATTTTCATTTAATAGATTGATTGTCAAAGAGAATAGCCGTTTCAAACCGTTAGTCGGTGCCATTTTTACACTAAAATTGAATGTGTTTTATATGTATTCTGATCGCATGCACTCGCTATTTTACCACGCTTAACTTTAGAATCCTTATTTTTGTACTTTATTATTTACCAAAGCATACTCTTGCTTTGCGACAAGTTAGTACAACATGGCATCAGACAATTTTGTAGATTACGTTAAAATCCACTGTAAATCAGGAAATGGAGGAGGTGGATCTCAGCACTACAGACGTGAAAAATACATTCCGCTTGGCGGACCAGATGGAGGAGATGGTGGACGTGGTGGTCACGTTATCGTACGTGGAAACAAACAATTGTGGACGCTCCTACACCTAAAGTTCAAAAAACACATCAAGGCAACACATGGTGCGCATGGTGCTGGGAATTTGAAAACAGGTGCACAAGGACAAGATGTGTATATTGATGTTCCACTCGGAACAATCGCAAAAGACAATGAAACGGGTGAAGTATTATTCGAAATCACGGAAGATGGAGAAGAAAAAATCATTCAACCTGGAGGACGTGGTGGATTAGGAAACAATCATTTCAAAAATTCTGTGAATCAAGCACCGCGTTATGCTCAACCTGGAGAAGAAGGACGTGATGGTTGGAAAATCCTTGAATTGAAAGTATTAGCAGATGTCGGATTGGTCGGTTTTCCTAATGCAGGAAAAAGTACTTTGTTATCCGTCTTGTCGGCTGCCAAACCAGAAATTGCGAATTATCCTTTTACAACTTTGCGCCCAAATCTAGGCATTGTTTCCTACAGAGATTATCGTTCATTCGTAATGGCAGATATTCCAGGAATCATTGAAGGAGCACATGAAGGAAAAGGCTTAGGATTGCGATTTTTACGTCATATTGAGCGAAATTCATTGTTGTTGTTTATGGTTCCAGCAGATAGTGATGATATCAAGAAAGAGTACGAAATACTGTTGAATGAGTTGAAAATGTACAATCCTGAATTATTACACAAAGATAAATTGTTGGCAATCACGAAATGCGATATGTTAGATGAAGAGTTAACGGCAGAAATCAAAAAGGATTTGCCTGAGATTCCATCTATTTTTATTTCATCTGTATCACAAATTGGACTTGTCGAATTAAAAGATTTAATCTGGAATCAACTGAATAAAGAGGAATGATAGAAAACTTGGAAGCACTTGATCGTTGGTTGGTTTTAACTATTAATAGTTGGAATACTCCGTTTATGGACGAGCTAATGTGGGTGATTTCAGGTAAACTAACATGGATTCCCTTATATTTGTTGTTGATTTATTTGGGGTATCGAAAGTTGCCATTGAGACAGTTTCTGTTCTATTTTGCTTGTGTTGTCGTTTCCGTAGGTTTGGCTGATCTAATATCAGCAGAATTATTCAAGGAGTTTATTAAACGATATCGCCCTTCACATCACGCTTTGTTGAAAGATCAACTGCATTTTTACCAAGAATCCAATGGCCATTATTACGATGGCGGAATGTATGGATTTGTTTCTTCTCATGCAGCAAATTTCTTCGCATTGGCATTTAGTGCAGGATTAATCATGCGACAGTTTTACCCTCAAATTCTTAAAATTTTATTGATTATTGCGGTAATTATATGTTTTAGTCGCATGTACTTGGGCGTTCACTACATCTCAGATTTGATTGGTGGCGCAATTGTTGGAACTTGTGTGAGTGTTGTAATTTATCGCTTTGTATACCTAAAAGTGTATCCGAATTCTTAATTCTCAACGAGCAATTAAAATGCTTTAACCCCTAAATAGGTGACAAGAAAAACAATCACACACGAGATTGTCACTCCTAAGCTAACCGCTAAAAAGGCCTTGCGTTGTTCAAATCGAAATAAGTAGGCTGAAATCGTTCCCATATAAGCACCAGTGAATGGCAAAGGAATCATAACGAATAACATCAGCCCAATGAAGCCATATTTTTGCACTACTTTTTCTGTTCCCTTTTTTGCGCGACGTGTCATGTTTACAGCACGTTGTCTGTATGCTCGACTCGACCAAAATTGTTTGTTAAAGAAATCGATGAGGTTATAAAAAACTGGAAAAACCAATAAATTGGAACTAAGACCAACTATAAACGCTACAGGTAACGGAAGTCCGTTTCCTACCCCAACAGGAATACCAACGCGAGCCTCACCAAGCGGAGAAATACTCCAAAGTATTGTTACTAAATAATCACTTAACATAGTTCTGCACAAATGAATGCTTATCTTTATCCAACTAGAATTTGGATTGACAAAAATACAGAGTATTTATAGTTTAATACCATTTCTAATTGCCGAGAATGCACAATTAAAGTTAAATAGCTGATTTCATGAATGGTAAAAATGAAATTTTAACAAAAATGACACTCAAATGGTAGCAGTTTGGATCTTTTTAGGAGGTGGATTGGGAAGTTTAGCTCGATTTGGAGTCGGAAAATGTATGAATGCTCTTTTTTCAACTCAATTTCCACTTGGAACATTTGTTTCAAATATTCTTGCATGTGCAATTTTAGCAATTATTGCGTACCAAATTCCTTTGAAAAATGATCAATCTTGGGTTCACCCATTCATGATTATCGGATTCTGTGGTGGGTTTAGCACCTTTAGTACCTTCAGCAATGAGAATATGACTTTACTATCGCAAGGAAATTACGCTCTAGCAATCACAAACATTCTAATTTCGGTTGTCGCTGGTATAGCGATAATCTTTCTCATTAAGCAAAAGGCTGGAATTTAATCAAGCAACGGGAATTAACTCCTTGATTCGCTCTAATAATTCATTGCGTTTTTTCCAAAACTTGTCCAACGAAATTTTCTTCATTGCACCCTTGATTTTGAATACTTTCAAATGATAAACCCACATATATGCTGCTAAGCCGTAGATTCCAATTCCAACATAGTAGGCAAATCCCAACCAATAACTTGGATACACAAATTTATAGAAAAGGAAAATGACTGGAATGTTTACTAATCCCATTACAATCATTGCCAACAACATTTTTACTGAACTCCAAAATACGCGACGTTTGAACGATTTCTCAACAAAGCGTTTGATGATCCAATAGAAAAGACCGCAATGAATAAATCCTAAAAGCGCTAAAGGGAATAATAAAACGAGGAATGCAAATTCTTTCGCTCGACTGCCTTTTGTTTGCATAAAATCATACAAATGATGTTCTTCTAATTTGAACTTTTTCAGCAACTTGAAATAATCTTGTAAGTCGTTTTTTAACTTCATCAGTGACTCATCCGATTCAGAAACATGTTGATTGAACCAATTCGCCAAATTACGTGAATAGTTCCATCTTTCTTTCAGTGAAAGTTTCTTGTCGCGACATTCAGCATTCATTCCTTTTCGAGTCAGTTTCATAACATTCTCATGAAATGGAGCCATGTTCTTATCTGCCACATGTGTAATTTGCTCTTGCATTAATTTCTCAATGCGTTTCGTCAATTCGTTGATGACTTTATTTGGGTTTTCTAAATACTGTTCTTTAAAGTCATTCAAACAAATTTTGTCTGAATTTGAGATGAGTAAATCACTTCTCATTTTATTGGGATCAGAATAATTACAACCTGCTGCCGAGATATAAATTTTCTTTTTCCAATTCAATTCTTCAAGGCTTGTAAAGCCAATTCTTACGGCTCCTTTCTTAACTGGTTTTAATCGTCTAATAAATACATCGTCTGTGAAACCTTCACCAAAGACCAATAAATTTCGACCGTATTTTAAAACGCGGGTGCATTTTTTAAAGACTTCTTCATTTTTTGCTTTCGTATCCTCACCATCTTGCTGACGATAAATCGGAAACATGTGAGATGCCCACAATATTGGCTTCATAACTGGCACAAATATATCTGAACGTGTCATAAAAAACACAATTGGCTTTTGCAAACTAGCCACTACCAATGGATCCATAAATGAAGAAGCATGGTTGGTAACGTAGATTGTGCGTCCAAAAAATTTGTTATGCGTATTGATTAATTTTTGTCGAGGATAATAAATACGCAGCGAGTACTTTAAAGTAACATAAAGAATGGCATATAAAAATCGCATGAATACTTTTTTGCACAAAAATAACGTTTCTAAGAAAGTAGAAAAGGAGTTTTTGAACTTCTTATGTACAATCTTCCGTTGAATAACTAGATTTTCCAATAAATTAATTCTAGATTGTGTTTTTGAAAAAACGATTATTTTTGTCGAATGCAGAAAACGCTCATTTTTGTGATTGACCAATTTTACCCTCTTTTTAGAAGGTTCATGCCCTTGCAGACATACCGTTATGCTGTTTGTGGTGGAGGAAACTTGGTCTTGGATGCCGTTCTCTATTTTTTGGTGTACCACTTGGTCATTCAAAAATCAATGCTCGACCTATACTTTGTTGTGCTAAGTCCACACATCGCATCTCTGTTCATTGTATTTCCCATTACACTTACAACAGGATTTTTATTGAACAAATACATCACCTTTCAAAACTCAAATTTGCGAGGAAGAGTACAATTTTTTAGGTATGTGACAGTTGCACTAGGGGCATTGTTGTTGAGCTACCTATGCATGAAATTATTCGTAGATGTTTTGAGTGTTTATCCAACTCCTGCACGAATTATTACAATTGCAATATCAGTCGTTTACAGTTATATTCTTCAAAGCAAATTTAGTTTTAAGGAACGAAAAACGGATTCGGTTCAAACCGAACTGATTGATAATTAGAGTGGAGTCTTTCAGACTTCTCAGCAAATCGCAATTTTCTGGTTGACAGGTATCGTATATCTGAAATTGAAAATCCGCAATCAATTATTCCTCAACAGAACTAGCTTTGCTTTCAACTTTCTTGCGACCAATATACATTCCGAGTTGAATTTCATGAGTCCCACTTGCTGCATTGCGAATCTTTCCTGTTGATTGTTCATAGGAATAACTCACATATAGATTCTTTACAAGATTGCTTCCTACTTGAAATACCAAATTATTACTAGTTCTGTACCAAACGCCAAACCATGTTGAGCGATTGAAAATAAAGCGCGAACCAAGATCCATGCTCAGCGGGCTGTTTTCCGCATATTTTATGTTTAAACTAGGTTCAACAATGATATCATTCAACTTAGCTGCATATTTCGCTGTGAAATAGAAATGACGATTGTAGTTACTGTTCGTTAAGACGTTACTGAACTTTGCTTTACTCTTTAAGATTTGCGATGAACTCACACCAAGAAACAATCCTTTTCCATAAAAGACCAAACCAGCATTCACATCTCCGATGTTTTGAGAAGATGAATTGGCTAGTGCATCGTTGTAAGTTCCATCATCTTCATTATACAATACAACTCGATCTTGGTTGATACGGAAGTTACTCCAACCTAAACTCAATCCTCCTCCAATGTTGAAATTTTTAGTGACTGGTAAGTGAATAGCATAACTTCCATTAAGACTCGTTCTTCCAAATACTCCAATGGCATCATTGTAAAGTGTTCCGCCAACAATGTGTTTAACGCTTCCAACTGTCATTGTTGGGGAAGAAAATAATGTTTTGTTGGATGAATTGAATTCTTTATTGGTGTTGCTGCTTCCAATGCCAATTTGTGAATGTCCGGATAACAACATGGTCGTTGGACCTTGACCTGCTCCAACCCATTGAAAGCGACTAAGAGCATCAACTTGAATGACATCATACAATCCTCCAGCAGCTGGATTAATCAAATATGGGTTTTGAAATAGCGAGGCAAATTGTGATTGTTGCTGTCCAAATGTTGTCAACCCAACGAAGAAACTAGTGATAATTAAAAACTTTTTCATAACAAATTGGATTAATGAATGATACTAATTGGTCCGTTAAATATTCTATTTTCTTCATCGTTCAATTCTAATTTGAAGAAATAAGTGCCCATTGGCAATGGTTCGCCTTTGTATCGACCATTCCATGGATCGGCATAACCCGTCGATTCAAAAACAACAGATCCCCAACGATTGTAAATCACGATGTGGCAATTTGGATAGATTTTCTCTAAGTTCTGAACTTCAAAAACGTCATTTTTCCCGTCTCCATTTGGTGTAATGACTGTTGGGAATATTGGGTCAAATTCATCACAATAATTGGCTATTACAGTTAAGGTATAGCTGTCTTCTGGACATTCTTCATATTCGATTGAATAAACAATTGTATTCTCGCCAAGCTCTACTGAATTAACTGTTGTACTCGATGAATTTGTTGAGGAGAATGTTCCACCTCCTAATTCAAAACTCCAATTTCCGATTTGACCAGATCCAAGCGGTGTGCCGTTTAAAGTAAAAGGCTCAAAATCGTCGAAACAAATCGCTGTATCTGCCTGGTTGATCTGAACGTTTCCAGATGATAAAATTCTTAATGTATCAGAGTTACTAGGGCAACCAGGAGATGAAACGGTCCAAATTAAATCATTCCAACCACTTGTGAGGTTTGTTACTGTTGTAACCGGACTAGTCGGGTTGACAATCGTTCCTCCTTGCAACGTAGTCCACATCCCTGTTCCAGAACTTGGAGTGGCGGTGAATAAATTTGCTTCCGTCATTCCACAAGCAATGAATGTATCTTGAACATTTGCTGGTGAAGGAGCCATTGAATTAATTACAGTAATTGTATCACTTTCTGTACCGCATGATGCCGTTGCAACTGTCCAAATAAATTCTGATGTTCCAAACGGCAAGTTGTTGACTCCTGTCTCATTTGCAAATTGATTGTTGAATGAACCTGAACCAGAAAGGACTGTCCATTCTCCGTTTGCTGGATCTGCTTGTAAAAAGGCACTGTTTACACCACAAAGTGCGATGGTATCTAACGCGATGTTGGCATTCGGGTATTCTAGAACTTCTACATTAAAGGTACAACTAGCAGTATTTCCGGATGAATCTGAGACAGTATATTCTAAGCTTGTAATTCCAATAGGAAATGCATCGCCTGAACTCAATCCAGTAGCATCAGTTTGTGTCAAAAAGGCAAAACAATTGTCATTGAATGTGGGATCAACATAAGTCACAATTGGATCGCATGAACTAATATTAGTAGGACAAGTAATCGTTGGTGCTTGATTTTCATTGACCTCAAGTGAGAATGTACAGTTAGCCTGATTACCTCCAGCATCTGTAACAGTTAGTGTGATTTGGGTAGTTCCAGTTTGAACGATTGTACCTTGAGCTGGATTTTGAGTAATCGTAAAATTGGAGCAATTGTCAATCACTGGAGCACTTGTACCATAATAAGGTAGGACAAGATCACAAGCTGTTCCATTATCAATTGGAGCAGGTGTTGGACATGTAATTTGTGGTGCTTGATTGTCAATCGGAGTAATGGTTGTAGTACATTGTGAACTGTTACCTTGTTCGTCTGTTAAGGTAATTAAAACAGCTGTTATACCATTTTGTGTTGTTCCAGCTAATGGATTTTGACTAATCGTCATATTTGCTAAAGAGCTACAATTGTCTATTCCCGTAACGTCTGGACCAAAATCTGGTGTAACATATTCGCAATTACTATTGATGGCCAATTGAATGTCTGATGGACAGGTTACTACTGGAGATGTAGTATCTGAAATGGAAGCTGTGAAAGCACATTGTTCAGTATTTCCTTCTTCATCTGTTACTGTCATTGTAACCATTTGAGAGGCACTAATCACAGTTCCAGGAATTGGAGATTGTGAAATTGTTAGGTTTCCAACTGATGTACAATTGTCTGTAGCTGTTAAATCACCAACATAATCGCCTAAGGTCGCCGAACAATTGGCGTCTGCAACAATTGAAATAGATGGTGGACATAAAGTTATGACTGGATTGACATCATCAATCACAGTCACGGCAACATTGCATGAAGAAGAATTACCTGATTCATCTTCGTATTCAAATGTAATTTGTGATGTCCCGGCAGGAATTAAAACTCCTGCAGCTGGCGTTTGAGTCAAAATTAAATTTGTACTTGAAGTACAGTTGTCGTCAACAGTCACAATTGCACTTTCATCTGCCAACAAATAGCTACAACCATTGTTCGTTGAAAATTGCACAGTTGGTGGACAAGTCAAAGTTGGAGCTGTTGTATCTATTGGAGTCACAGTAAACTGACAAGAATTTTGGTTACCAGATGCATCTTCTACAACGATTGTGACCAATGTTGGAAGTGAGAATTGTGTTACTGGAACAGGTGTTTGAGAGTAAATCAATGAACCACTTGCTGTACAATTGTCTGTTCCAGATGCCAACGGCACATAATTTCTCATTGGAGCTTGACAATTCAAATCCGTTGGATGTGTAGTGTCATTTGGACAAACAATAGTAGGTGAGATCGTGTCGAGAACTGTAACTAATAAATTACATGAATTTGAATTCCCAGATGGATCAGTCATCATTATTGTTACTGTGGTATTCGATTGTATCGGTGTTGTTGGAACTGGAGATTGACTCACTGTCATGTTAGAGATTGTAGATTCACAATTGTCTGACCATAAAATTCCGGCAGAGTAATCTGGTAAAACGAAATCACATGATGAATTCACATATTCTGTAGGTCCAGAAGGACAGGTGATACTTGGAGCTGTTGTATCAATTAACTCAACCGTGAAAGTACATTGTTTTGTCGTAGATGGAAAACCTCCATTTAATGTGAACGTAATCAGTTGGTCAGATGAAATAGTTGTTCCAGGTACTGGACTTTGAGAAACTGTAAAGCTTGTGCCACAATTATCTGCAGTCACAGCCAAAGAGGTATAATCCGCAAGTACATTTTGACACGTTCCGTTGACAATTGCCTGTTGATTTGCTGGACATGTAATTGTTGAAGTAATTGTATCAGTAGGTGTGATATTAAAATTGCACGTTGCAGACAATCCGGCTTCATCAAACACTTCTAAACTTACAGCTTGTACAGCGGTTCCTGATAATTGCGTCCCTGCTGGAGGTGTTTGCGTAAATGTGAATGTAGAAGAACAATTATCTGTAACAGTGACAAAAGGAACAAAATCAGGAACTACAGTTTCGCAGTTGTTGTCAACGTATAGAACTGTATCTCCTTGACATTGCGTAAAAACGGGCAAGTCATTATCAATAATTTCAATTGATATGGAACAAGCATTACTTTGGTTTCCACTTTCATCAACAGCAACTAAATCAACTGTGAAAAAGTCACCTGGATTTCCAGAAATGACAGTTCCAGGAATTGGATTATAGATGAATGAAATATCGGCTGAGTCCGTGCAGTTATCAGAAAGTGTGATGATGTATTTTGAGTAATCGTCAACAATAGCTTGACAAAATTCATTTGTTGATAGTGTTCCAATTGCAGAACAAGTCATCAGTGGTACTTGCGTATCCGTCCCAGAAACTGTAATGTTGTCAACGGCCAACGGAAATCCAGCGTTATTTGCGTCGTTAAATGTGTATTTAAATCCGAGTAAGAATGAGCTAAAATCAAGCAATGCAGGCAAAGCAATGTTCGTGTTTATCCAAGTTCCAGAATTGGTTAATGGACTTCCAACTGGAATCCAATTTGTTCCTCCATCCGTACTATAAACCAATTCAGCAAAATCCTCTCCAAATGTTGAGGTGATGGTGTAATCAAAATTGACTTGAATGGCACTGGCACAAGTTGCGTCGATTGTTGTGCTTACAAATGTTTCTAAAATTCCGCTTGGTGAATTTGCAAACGAATACTGAATGGCTCCTGTTGCTCCACAATCTGCAGGTGTTGGTCCACCTTGTGAAAGATACAAAGATTGTGATCCAGGTAAGGTAATTCCATTTCCGGCACAGGTGGAAACAATCCAATCATTCGGCGAAGTTGAGCCTGAAGACGTGAATGAATTTCCTCCTTCAAAATCTGTGGAAAACAAGGTCGCTTGTGATCGTGCTATGGTGCAAAGTGCTAGTAATGCACTGATTAATACAACTATTCTCATCTAAAAGTAATTGGTGTAATTTTCATTTTCGTAAGAACAAATATACTTTAATCTGTAGATAGAAAAAAGTCGACCTCGTGGAATCACAATCGTGATGTCAAAATAGTCTGCAAAGAAGTTAACATCTTTTGCCTAAAAACTTTCTCAATCATGGGCAGAACGGAAGCTGCTTTCTTCTAATTTCGTAAAAAAATGTGTGCATGAAATTAGTTGGAGTTATTTGTGGTGGATATTCATCTGAATATGAGATTTCACTGAAGAGTGGAGCAACAATTGTCAATAATTTTCCGCCAGAATACAAGGCCGTAAAAATTCGCATGTCGAAGGAAAGTTGCCAAGTGAACTGGAATGGAGAGTTCATTGATATTCAGTTGAATGATCTTACATTTTTGACTCCTGAAGGAAAGCAAAAAATCGACTATGCTATTATTTATGTTCATGGTAATCCAGGTGAAAACGGAAAAATTCAAGCCTTGTTTGATATGAATGATGTGAAGTACATCAATTCCGGAGCATTGGCCTCTGAATTATCGTTTGACAAATGGTACTGCAATCAATTCTTGCGCAACTTCGATATTCCAGTCGCACAATCAACCTTATTGTTGAAAGGTCAAGAATATGACGCTTCAGTGATTATTACTCAATTAGGATTGCCTCTTTTCGTTAAACCATGCGATTCTGGCTCTAGTTATGGAATTTCAAGAGTAAATGAAGAGCATGAACTCATTCCAGCGATAGATTTCGCTTTCGCAGAAGGAAACACAGTTGTGATTGAATCTTTTTTAGATGGAGTGGAAGTAACTTGTGGAGTTTATCAGCGCGATGGAGAAATTAAAGCCTTGCCTTTAGCTGAAATTGTCAGTGAAAATGAGTTTTTCGACTATGAGGCGAAATACGAAGGTAAATCTCAAGAAATTGTTCCAGCAAGAATTTCAGCGGCAGCTACAAAACAAGTTCAAGACATGGCAATTAAAATTTATGCCATTATGCGTTTGCGCTCCATTGCTAGAATAGATTTTATGATGGTGAATAACTTGCCTCATGTCATTGAAGTAAATACAACTCCAGGATTCACGGAAGAAAGCATTGTTCCAAGAATGTTAAAAGCAGAAAATAAATCAATTACTGAGTTCTGGGGAGAGATTATGGCTTTTGAAACGAAGTGATTTTTAGAGTGTAGATGGTTTTATTGTTCTACGAACCTCTGCGTGAACTTTTTATTATTGCTTTCATAAAGGCTTAGTACTCAACCAATGCATTGAATACTTTCTCCATTTCATCCACTACTGTGCTGGTAGAGCAAGTGTAGTTATTGACAATAATCGCTACAGCCAAGGTTTTTCCAGATTTCGTTTCTATGTATCCAGCATAAGATTTAATGCGATTCATTGTACCACTTTTAGCTTTCAGTCGACCATGTGCGGCTTGATTGCGACAGACATTCTTTAAAGTTCCAGATTCTCCAGCAATTGGCAGTGTAGATAAAAAGGCTGCGTAATTTTTTGATTCATACATGCTTTTCAACAGCAAACAGAAATGTGAAGCGCTGACAGCATTTGTTCGTGATAAACCACTACCATCATTAATGTGTAATCCATTCACTGCTAATTTTGACGACCAATAGCTTTCAATATAGTTGCAACTTGCATCGCTCGAACCATTTCCTGTTTTAATGAAGCCAACAGAACACAACAGTCCTTCTGCAAATAAATTAATGCTTTTGTGGTTGGTAATTGTAGCAATGTCTAGAACGCTTTTTCCTTCAAATGAGTTGATTAATTGTAAATTGTTGCTTGTTGCTAAGTCATCATGATGACGTTTCGCCATTGCACTTCCTTTTACTAAAATTCCTTGTTCTATCAACGATTGATACAATTCATATGCGACTTGATATTCTGGGTCTGGGAGACTTCCTTTTACCATAAAGTCTCCAGTATTTACAGGGAGTTTTCCTGTTCCAAACCGATCAAGGGAATAAGGCGCACCATAGATATAAGAATTGTCACCTTTTACGTTTGCGCTTACAATGTAATTGTGAAATGTGAAGTTCTCAACCGTTGGAAAAGTATGTGTCAACAATGTTGTTTTTCCTGCAGCTCCAGTTTTAAAATGGTATTTCAACATATTATCATAAATGGTCAATCCTGAGAAACCTGCACCGTAATAATTTCCCATGTCAGACCAATTCCAGCCATCGGGAGCTCCTTCATATCCGAATTTCGAAGCGTCTGCTATGATTGATCCAGAAATTGTTTTGATTCCAGCTTGTTGAATTGCTTTGGACCATTGCGCTAAAAATTGAGATTGTTTTCCTTCTTCGTTGAAGTACATACTTCCTAGGGTCATGTCGCCACCGCCAATAATCCAAATGTTTCCATTCAAAATACTGTCAGCAGAAATGATACCTTCATAATAAATGCTTGTTTTTGCTTTATAGTTTGTTCCCAATAATTCAATGGCACTTGCTGTTGAAAATAATTTCATTGTAGATGCCGTTGGAAGAGCTGTTTGACTATTGTATTCAACGACAGTTGCACCAGTTGCAACATCCATGGCCATTAGACTAATGCTTCCATTAGAAAACCCCGAAAATGAAGTGAAAGCATCACGTTTTTGGTCTAACAATGTTTGTGTGAAACCAAAATTTCCGATAAAAATGACGCAAATAAAAAAGTACCTTGTTAACTTCATCCTTTTTTTTAGTTAAATCTCAGCATTTATTCGCTTGAGATGGAATTGAATTGCATTAGTTTTAAACAAACTAGCGTTAAGCACTTCCTGACAAAAATAGTACCGATATTCAAAAATGGAAAAGCGCAAAATAAAAGTCCTTCGTATTATCAACCGATTTAATATTGGAGGACCAACCTATAATGCAACATTTTTAACACGTTTTTTGTCGGATGAATTCGAAACAATCTTAGTAGGAGGTTATCCTGAAGAAGGAGAGGCAGATTCTTTACACATACTGAAAGAATATGGTGTGGAACCGATGTTGATTGAAGAATTAAAACGTCAACCTAACTTTCGTTCAGATCGGATTGCGTATAAAAAACTCAAGGATATTATTGTTGAATTCCAACCAGACATAGTTCATACACATGCGGCAAAAGCTGGAGCGTTAGGAAGAAAAGCCGCTCACGCGTGCAACGTACCTGTAATTATTCATACATTTCATGGTCATGTTTTGCATAGTTATTTCGGAATGGTAAAATCTAAATTATTTCAATTCATAGAGCGCAACTTGGCGAAGAAATCAACTCGTATCATTGCTATTTCAGAGTTGCAAAAAAAGGAATTGTCAGAAACATTTTCAATTTGTAAAAATGAAAAAATCAGTGTTGTTCCTTTAGGGTTTGATTTGTTGAAATTCCATGAAAACGCCGAAAAAAACAGAGTTACTACACGCAATCAATTTGGAATTCAGGATGATGAAATTGCTGTTGCCATCATTGGTCGATTGGCTCCAATTAAAGATCATGCTTTTTTTATTGATGTAATTGCAGAGATAGAACAACAAACAACAAAAAAAGTCAAAGTTTTTATTGTTGGAGATGGGGAAGAACGTGAATCAATTGAAAAACGATTAAAACAAATTGAATCATCTGATCGTTTTTCTGTGGTGATGACATCATGGATACGCGATATTGCCACATTTAATCCTGGAATGGATGTGATTTGTTTGACTTCAAAAAATGAAGGAACTCCAGTGAGTTTAATTGAGGCGCAAGCTTGCAATGTTCCTGTGATTTCAACGGATGTTGGAGGTGTAAAAGACATTGTACTCCAAAATGAAACGGGATTTATTGTAACAAAAGATGCAAAATTAGAGTACACTGAGAAGTTATTGGAATTAATTGAAAATGATTCCTTGCGAAAATCTATGTCTGTAAAGGGATGGGAGTTCGTGAAAGAACGTTTTCATTATAGTACCTTAGTCAAGAACATAGAAAGTTTATACAAAGAATTATTGTTATCAAAACAAAGATGAAAATAAGTGGATTAATGAAGTTATCATGCATCGCAGTTTTAGCTGTTTTGGCACTTTCAAGTTGTGGTATTAATTCAAATATCATGTTCAAAGTTCCAAAAAGCGATGAGGTATATGGAGATTCAATTCCGATGACTCCAAAAGATGACTACCGCATTTCAGTTGACGATAAAATTACATTTCAATTGTACACCAATGACGGAGAAGTGATTCTTCAAAACAACGCGGGTGTTCAAAATGCGGGACAAGTAGCAACACAGCCAATAGAATATCTTGTGAAGCGAGATGGTACAGTAGAATTACCCAAAATTGGCAATGTGAAAGTTGAAGGACTAAGTGTGGTTGAAAGTGAAGATTTGTTGGAAGGATTGTATGCATTGGAATACAAGAATCCATTTGTTCAAATGAAAATCACCAATCAGCGCGTCGTTGTTTTTCCAGGAAATGGAAGTGATGCAAAAGTCATATTGCTGGAAAATAACAATACTACCTTGATGGAAGCTTTGGCACAAGCTGGAGGGATAACAGAGCGAGGAAAGGCCAGTACCGTGAAATTAATGCGTCGAGTAGATGGGACTAGAAAAGTGTATGTCTTGGACTTATCGGTAATCGAAGGTTTGAAATACGTGGACATGATTGTTCAGGCAAATGATTACATCTACGTAGAACCAAATCCACAAATTGCAAAGGAAGTAGTGAAAGAAGTTGCACCAGTTGTATCTATTATTTCCAGTGCTTTAGTAATTTTAACCGTGATAAATACCTTGAAGTAAATGGTGTCACAGCAAAATAGTTTTGTTATCAATAAGTCGTACGATTCGTCTATTTTCAGGACGATCGTTCGTCGTTTTTGGTGGTGGCCAGTGTTGTTTATCGGACTACTAGCATTGGGCGCGTTTTTCTATTTGCGCTATACGAAACCAGTGTATGAATCGAATTTAATTTTACAATTATCGAATGAAGACAATGGTCGAGAAGTACTCGATATTGAAAAAATTGGATCTAAAAACGATGATTACTATTCACAAATTGAACTTGTAAGATCGCAATTGTTGTTTGAACATGCTGTACGTTCATTGAACCTAAATGTGAGCTTGTTTTCTCGTGGAGAAATATTGACGGAAGAAAAATATAAGTCGAGCAGCTTCAATGTTTTGCCATATGTCTTGAAAGATTCAACACTTGTGAATCAAGAAATTGGCGTTACTTATGATGGAACAAATGTGGTTCTTAGCTATTTATCAGGAGGTAAAACAAAGATAGTAAAAGGACAATTGGGCGATCATTTTGAAAATGATGACTTTGATGTGGTTGTTAAGTCAGTGACACCAGAAATATTTTTAGATGAATCAGCAAGCAATGAATTGTATTTCACTTTCAATGCAATTGGACCTTTATCAGGACGATTAATTTCAGGTTTGATTGTAGAACCGGTAGACGAAGCGGCACAAACGCTAAAGATTGGATATCGTGGTCACAACGCTGAAATGTGTCGAGATGTATCTATGGCTGTGGCGAATGCATTTTTAAATTATTCTGATGAAACGAAAAAGAAAGGTTCAGAGAATATTTTAAAATTCATCAACAATCAATTGGATTCACTTTCTGGAGAATTAAAAAAATCGAAGGATAGTTTGATGGATTACCAACGTTCAGAAAACTTGCCGGATCCTGAATCTGTGAGTGTTTCACTCAAATCGAATGTAGATGCCTTGCAAGAACAGCTGTTCCAATTGGAAGATGAATTGTCGACATTGCAAGCGATCAATCAAAAACTGAGTGAATCGCCAAATCGCTTAGAAGTTTATCGTTTATTGCCTGAATTATTGGGTAAATCTTTTGAGGTTTCGATTGCGAGTCATATTGAATTACTGCATCAAATGATGGAGGAAAAAGAAGATTTATTGTTTCGATTGACGGATGAAAGTGCCGAAATAAAACGTTTGGACAAGCGCATTCAAGAAAAAATTAAATTGATCATGCGCAGTATCAACGCAATTGAAAGTCGCTTAATGGCAAAAGCTAAAGTGCTGCGATCCAAAGTGATGTCATTGGAAGGAGAATATGTAAATCTCCCTGAAAAGAAAATGGAATTCAATCGTTTGAAAAACATTCAAGATTTGAATGAAAAATATTTCCAGTTATTGACAGAAAAGAAAGTGTTGTATGCGATTTCTGATGCTGGATATGCTTCGAATAATCGAATTCTTACAAAATCAGAAGTGAACCTTCTTCCAGTTGCTCCAAATCGAAATCTGATCTATGGTTCATTCATCTTTTTTGGTTTGTTGATAGGTTTAGCTATTATGTTTGTGAAGTACATTACTTTCAATGAAATCAATCAATTGGAAGATTTGGAATCAATCCTACCTTCAAAAGCAACCATTTTAGGAGGAGTGCCTTTGTTTCAATATAGTTTAGAATATTCTCAGTTGATTGTCACAGAAGCACCAAAATCAATCATGGCGGAATCCATGCGTAAAATTCGTGTCAATTTGAGCTATATCAAGCCAGATTTTAAAACGATTGCAATTTCGTCTTCCATTTCTGGAGAAGGTAAAACATTTGTTGCTTTGAATTTGGCCGGAATCATTTCAATGTCTGGGAAGAAGACAATCATCATCGATTTAGACATGCGTAAGCCAAAAATTCACTTAGGTTTTGGTGTGCAAAATGTGCATGGAATGAGTGGATTGATTATCGGACAATCAACGTTGGAGCAATGCATCCACAAGAATGTATCTGAAAATTTGGATTTCATTACTGCTGGTCCAATTCCTCCAAACCCTTCAGAACTGTTGTTGAGTGAAGAATTCACAGCAATTGTCAATGAATTGAAAGAGATGTATGATGTGATTATCATCGACAATCCTCCTGTTGGATTGGTTTCTGATGGTGTCAAAATTCTAACGGATGCCGATATTCCAATTTATGTATTTAAGTCGCACTATTCGAAACGAAATTTTGCAATGCGTGTCAAGGAATTATTTGAAATGCAACAATTGTCATCATTGAATGTCATTTTGAATGGTGTGTTAAAGGATAAAAAATCGATCTACGGATATGGTTATGGCTATGGTAGTGGTTATGTAGATCAAGAGGAGAATACGAAATTCAAAGAACAGAATTTCCTTGTGAGATGGTTTAAAAAGTTGATAAAACGAAATGGAGATAATTAAAACGGAGATTGAAGGGTTATTGGTGTTTAAGCCAAGAAAATTTGAGGATGAGCGAGGTTATTTTTTTGAAAGTTTTAATTTAAAGAAGTTCCAAGAGGCAGTAGGAGCCGCTATTTCTTTCGTGCAAGACAATGAATCGGTTTCGAAAAAAGGGGTAGTTCGAGGATTACACTTTCAAAAACCGCCAATGGCTCAAGGTAAACTAGTGCGCGTTGGAAGAGGTTCAATCATCGACAGTGTAGTTGATATTCGCAAAAAATCACCCAGTTATGGAAAAACATATTCGATTGAATTATCATCAGAAAACGGATTAATGTTTTGGATTCCAGAAGGATTTGCACATGGATTTATTGCCTTGGAAAATGACACGCAATTATTATACAAATGCACCAATTATTACGCTCCCGAAACTGAAGGAACAATTTTGTGGAATGATGAAGATTTAGCGATAGATTGGCGCAACGAAAAAATTATAGTTTCGTCTAAAGACAAGGAAGGTGAAAAAATGAGTAGTTTTGCCTCACCATTTTAAACATATTCACACTGAAATTAATTCAATTAATAGGGTTTTTGCTGGGCGGTACGATTGTTTCTTACATCATCAATCTTCTGCTTCTTCGATTTTCACATTCATTGGGGATTCGAAACAAAAACGATGTGTTCGTTAGATGGAGTAATGAATCGAAGCCTTCGCTCGGAGGTGTAAGCTTTTTCATCGTTTTTCTTTTCTGTGCATTTGCCTATTCAGTAATCTTTTCAAATGACAATATTTTCCAAAATGGAAAGTATGTCGGGTTGTTTACAGCTGGAGCATTAGCATTCGCAATGGGTTTGGCCGATGATGCGTACAACACACGACCATTGTTGAAGTTGTTTGTTCAAATTCTTTGTGGATTTATTTTGGTTTGGAGTAATTCAATAATAGCCATTACAGGCAATTATTATTTGGATGCAGGTGCAACAGTTTTTTGGGTTGTTCTGATTATGAATTCACTGAATATGTTGGACAATATGGATGGAATTACAGCTAGTGTTGTGTTGTTTATTCTATTATCTTGTTTGTTCTCCAATTGGATCGTCACTGATTTCAATACAAGCATTTGGTCCATTTCTATCATTGCAATTATTGGTTCTATTATTGGGTTTTTAATATTCAACGTGCACCCTTCTAAGTTGTTTATGGGGGATGCAGGATCGCAATTCATTGGATTGGTTGTTGCATTTTTTGGAATCAATAATTTATGGAACATTGGATCAGAAGTTCAGTTGCCAAATTGGATTAGTGGGTTTGTTGTATTAGTTGCTTTCACTCCAGCACTTGTCGATACGTTGACCGTTGTTATTAATCGATTGTTGAAGAAGCAATCGCCGATGGTTGGAGGAAAAGATCATACAACTCATCATTTAGTCTATGCTGGATTGAATGATTGGAAAGTTTGGTTGGTTTTTCTCTTGATTGGCTTTTTGGCAACAGCTTTAACCTTGCTTATGGTCACTGTTCTCAAGTTGAAATTAACGGCACCAATTTATTTTATTGCGCTCTATTTTGTTGTTGTCTTTTTTATTTTATTCCGCAACACGAAAAAGTTTTCTGCTCCAAAATAAGTCAAGCTTATCTCTTTCGTAATCCCTGCTTTTTCGTAATTTCGTAGGATGTTGAAAATTGCACATTTCGTCTTTCTATCATTCTTCTTTTGTGCCATTGCGTGTACCAATCAAAAGAGTGAATCAAAGCATCAAGAAGAACCTGTTTCACCAACATACATTGAACAAAAATTCAAGCTGCCTGCTATTCCTTCTGAAATGAAATTTTGTGGGGAAATCATCAATTTAACTGATCTTGACTTGCGTGAACGGTTGGATCGAGAATTGTTGGTCAATACGTATTATCACAGTTCTACAATTCTCTACCTTAAACGCGCCAATCGCTTTTTTCCACAGATTGAAGCAATTTTAAAAGCAGAAAATCTTCCAAGTGATATTAAGTACTTGGCGGTGGCAGAAAGTGGTTTGAGTCAGGCAACAAGTCCTGCAGGAGCGAAAGGATTTTGGCAATTTATGCCGCAAACAGGGAAAGAATACGGGCTTGTGATCAATAATAAGATTGATGAACGTTACCATCTCGAAAAAAGTACTGTTGCAGCTTGTCACTATTTGAAAGAATCCAAAGAGCAATTCAAAAGTTGGTTCAGCGCCATCGCTTCTTACAATCGTGGAGTTGGTGGGGTGCGTTCTGATATGCATTGGCAAGGTACAGAAGATTATTTCGATACTTATATGAACAACGAAACGGGACGTTATGTATTCCGCATGTTGGCATTGAAATTAATTATGGAAAATCCATCTGCATATGGTTTTGACTTGGATGCGTCAGAGTTGTATCAACCGTACGAAACTGTATCAGTAAATGTTGTTGACGGAATTGATGATGTTGCGGCTTGGTCAAAACAACATCATACGAATTACAAAATAGTTAAATTATTGAATCCATGGATCTCATCGAATTCATTGCCAAAATCTGAATCGATGATGATAGAATTGCCAGCCGAATCAATGAAATTGAACCCAAGAAGTAAAGGGAAATAATGGAAGAGCAAGAATACATAGAAATATTTGGTGCAAGAGAGCACAACTTGAAGAATATTGATCTCAAAATTCCACGGAATAAACTGGTAGTCTTCACAGGATTGAGCGGAAGTGGTAAATCTTCTCTGGCATTTGACACCATTTTTGCCGAAGGTCAACGTCGCTACATTGAAACATTTTCTGCGTATGCACGACAATTTTTGGGAGGATTGGAACGTCCAGATGTTGATAAAATTGACGGTCTAAGTCCTGTTATTTCTATTGAACAAAAGACGGTTTCGAGAAGTCCAAGATCAACTGTTGGGACGATTACTGAGCTCTACGATTTCTTGCGTTTGTTGTATGCTCGTGTGAGCACAGCCTATTCTTACGTTTCCGGAGAAAAGATGGTGAAGTATTCGGATGATCAAATTGTTGATTTGATTACTGAAAATTACAATGGAAAAAAAGTCATCTTAATGGCTCCTAAAATTAAAGGGAGAAAGGGACATTACCGCGAATTGTTTGAGCAAATTCAGAAAATGGGTTTCACAAAAGTTCGAATCGATGGTGAAATTTTGGATATCACGAAAGGAATGAAACTCGATCGGTACAAGATTCACGACATTGATATCGTTATTGATCGATTGGTGATTGATAAAAAGGATAGAAAACGCATTTACGACGCAGTAATTTTATCGATGAAACATGGATCGAAAGAAATGATGGTCATGGATTTCGATTCGGAGGAAGTGCGTCATTTTAGTCGCGCTTTGATGTGTCCAACTTCTGGAATTAGTTATCCTGAACCAGAACCTAGTTTGTTTTCATTCAATTCTCCTTATGGAGCATGTAGAAATTGCAATGGATTGGGAGAAGTTTCAGAAGCAGATATTGATAAAATCATTCCTGATGCGTCTTTGTCTATCAAGAAAGGTGGATTGGCACCATTAGGCGAATACAAACGCAATTGGATCTTTGATCGACTAGAAAATTACTTAGCGCAAGAAGGTTTTACTCTAAAAACACCGTTGAATGAAATTTCTGAGGATATCCTAAATGTCATTTTGTATGGTAATGAAGACATGGAACAACGTGGAAAGCGAGATCAAACAATTCAGTTTGAAGGCGTAATTAATTTCGTTGGTCGTCATTCAGAAGAGAGTTCAGCGGCCATTCAGCGTTGGGCAATGAGTTTTATGAATAAAAAGGAATGTCCAACATGTCAAGGAACCCGCTTAAAGAAGGAATCGCTTAATTTTAAAATTGCAGATAAGCACATAGGTGACTTGGCTGGAATGGATTTGTCTGAATTGCAAGTTTTCTTTAATTCAATTGAAAAGAACTTATCGGCCGATCAGAATGTAATCGCAACAGAGATTTTGAAAGAAATCAACGCGCGTTTAGGATTTGTTTTGGAAGTAGGATTGGATTATTTGACATTGCATCGCTCTGCCAAAACATTATCTGGAGGTGAAGCGCAACGCATTCGTTTGGCGACGCAAATTGGTTCAGAATTGATGAATGTCTTGTACATTTTGGATGAACCTTCTATCGGTTTGCATCAGCGTGATAATACGCGTCTTATTCAATCATTGAAACGATTGCGTGATGGAGGAAACTCAGTTCTGGTGGTTGAACATGACAAAGAAATGATTGAAGCAGCAGATTTTGTGGTTGATATTGGTCCTGGCGCTGGTTCGCATGGTGGAACAATTGTTAATGCAGCTCCAATTGCTGAGTTAAGGTCTGTTGATTCAATCACCACGCAATATTTGAGAGGAGAACGATTCATTGCCATTCCTACTGAACGTAGAAAAGGAAATGGAAAGCAGTTGGAATTAGTAGGAGCAACGGGACATAATTTGAAAAATGTGGATTTAAAGATTCCTTTAGGAACGTTTACTTGTGTTACAGGTGTTTCTGGAAGTGGGAAATCGTCATTAATCAATCAAACATTGTATCCAATTTTATTGGCACATATTTACAATGGAGTAAGGAAGCCGTTGGATTACAAGAAAATAGAGGGGTTGGAGCATTTGGACAAGGTTATTGAAATTGATCAAAGCCCAATTGGTAGAACGCCACGATCAAATCCAGCAACTTACACCAAAATGTTTGATGAGATTCGAACCTTGTTTACAAGTTTGCCTGAAGCACAAATAAGAGGCTACAAAGCTGGGCGTTTTTCCTTCAATGTTGCCGGCGGTAGATGTGAAACGTGTAAAGGAGGCGGAATGAAATTGATTGAAATGAATTTCTTGCCTGATGTTTACGTTGAATGCGAAGATTGCAATGGCAAAAGATACAATCGTGAGACATTAGAAGTTCGCTTCAAAGGGAAATCCATCAGTGATGTGTTGGAAATGACCATTGAAGAAGGAGAAAAATTTTTCGAATCGATTCCAAAAATTCATCGTGTGTTGACAACATTGGTATCGGTTGGATTAGGTTATGTGAAATTAGGACAATCTTCAACAACCTTATCGGGTGGAGAAGCTCAGCGTATAAAGTTGTCAGCTGAATTGTCGAAGAAAAGTACCGGAAAAACATTTTATATTCTTGACGAGCCATCAACAGGGTTACATTTTGAAGACATTAAACATTTGTTGGATGTTTTGCAGCGCTTGGTGGATGAAGGCAATACAGTTTTGGTGATTGAACACAATTTAGACATTGTTAAAGTTGCCGATCATATCATTGATATTGGTCCAGAAGGCGGAAAAGGTGGTGGAATGATTGTTTGCCAAGGAACGCCTGAAGAAATAGTCAAGAAGTACGAGAAGAAATCGTATACGGCAAAATATTTAAAATTGGAACTCTAAGGTGTCGATTCGTTTACATAAACAATTCTATCAGTTGATTATTCTTTTATCAGCATTTTTGATGCAGTTCAATGCATTTAGTCAGGAAGTAATTCGCTATAAATTCGGTTCGGAAATTAGTTATTCTCCAAGTTATAATGGCATTATTCATCATCAAGGAAGTTTGCTTAGCCAATCAACGTTTGATACTGTAAATGCGAATGAATTTGGAAGATTTGTTCAACCAATTGTGCTAAACTTCACTTATGATCCAATTCCAAAATTGCGTTTTAAAATAGGAGTTGGTTATCAAGAACTTGGATATAGCTCTTCTCGATTTTCCTCACAATTAGACAACAATTCATTTGTTGAAGTTTCATTTCGAGAAGTGAGTCGTTTCCTTCAGGTTCCAGTGAGCATTCAGTTTTTTGCTCTGAAATCATTTTACCTAGAAGCATCGTATGTTCCATTGGTATTTGTCAATACCAAAAACACTCAATACTATACTTCAGAAGAGTTAGACTTGAACGTGATTCATGTTTCAAGAAATGGATTCAATGATTACAATCATTTGCTTGCTTTTTCAATCGGTTATCAAGCGCGACTAGGGGAAAGTAGTGTATCAATAAGTTTAGCCCCAAAATTTAGTTATTCATTGGGTTTTGTAGAGCAATCATCAGATTATATTCAGCGCTCTCATTGGCAATTGGGAATTAATTTAGGGATACACACATTTTTATGAAAAAACCAATCATTTTAGCTTGGAGTGGAGGAAAAGATTCGTCTTTCGCATTGCATCAATTACAACAAGATCCAACGGTTGAGGTCAAGTATTTGCTAACAACGCTAAATGCCGAATTCAAGCGTATTTCTATGCATGGCGTTCAAGAGACGCTATTGGATGCGCAATCAGAAAGCATTGGAATTCCTTTGTTAAAAGTTTGGATTCATGAAGCAAGTTATGAAGCTTATGAAACTCAAATGGAAAAAGCCTTGCTCGCAGCCAAAGCGGAAGGAATAGATACAGTAGCTTTTGGAGATATCTTTTTAGAAGATTTGCGCAAATACCGTGAAGACAATTTAGCGAAAGTAGATATGAAGGCCTTATTTCCATTGTGGAAGCGCGATACAAATGAATTGTCCAAGGAATTCATTTCTGCCAAGTTCAGAACAATTTTATGTTGTACTAATGACGCATATATGGGAGAAGAAACGGTTGGTTCTGAGTTTACTGATTCATTTTTAGCGGATTTGCCTTCAAATTGTGATCCGTGTGGAGAAAATGGTGAATTCCATACCTTTTGTTTTGATGGACCAATTTTTAGTTTCCCGATTGCGTTCACTTTGGGTGAAAAAGTGTACAAACCAATCGTTGTTAATCCAGATAATGATGAATGTGGAACATCAACTAAACTCCAAACAAAGGGATTCTGGTATCAAGAGATTTGCCCTGTAAATCAGGCATGTTAACCTAATGTTACGTGCTTATAATTGTCAATGTCAGAATATTATATTGTCTTTGTTTTGTCTTTCGAATTCTTTGATTGTTTCAAAGGATGGTGGTAGATTTGATAGTATGCATTTAGAATAATTTCTACGTTAATCCATTAATCTGTTAGATTGTTCAAAAAAATGCTTCCAAAGACAACCATCGTACTATTCGGTAAGTCTGTTAGAACATAGAATTAAAATTATGAAAGCATTTATAACCATTTTCGTTTTATCAGTTGTGTCTTTTGCACACGGACAATGCACAAATTTTATCATGGACAATTATGATTCATTTGAATATTCAACTGTTTGTCCGTACATCATTCCAGGTACAACGTATCAAAACTCTCCACAAACAAGTGCAGGTTTTGGACCAAACCATTCAGGTGCTCGACACATTTATTTGAATTTTGCAAATGGTTACACTGGCCCGGCGTTTGATCGTCCTTATACGGTTTGTATTGGAGGAACTTATCGTCTTTCTTTTTATCATAGAGATGCTTGGGGTGGACAAAACAATACAACGTTCAATGTGTATGATGCGAACAATGTGTTGTTAGTGAGCGATGTTGTTCCTTGGACAGGAACGGCTTGGAATCATTGGGTAAGTCCTGAGCTAACTGCTACAACAACTACATTGCGATTGGAAATTGTGAACAATGCATCAAATATTGGAAACAACGATATGGTTGTTGATGATATGGCTTTGGAAGTTTGTTCAATCAATGAAACAAAAGTTCTATTGTTGTGTAATAATCCAGGCGTGACAAACTTATTTGATTTGTTCTCTGCGAATATGCCAAATACTGGAACATGGAATGGACCAAGTCCTTTAGCAAATGGTTTTCAAGGAACGTTTGATGCGACAACTGATAGTGAGGGAACTTACAATTATGCAATTAACGGAACGCCAGGTTGTCCTACGCCATCAGGAACAGTAATAATCACGGGCGGTAGTCCAGTTGATTTGGGAGCTGATGTTTATGTTTGTGCACCTGAGAACACTATGTTTGATGCGGGTGCTGGTTACAATTTTTATGTATGGTCGAATGGTGCTACAACCCAAACAATCAATGTTTCGGCTCCAGGAGTTTACAGTGTAGACGCATCAAAATTGGGTGGGAATTTAGTACAACATGGAGATTTTCAAGGTGGAACAACGGCCGCTTCAAATAATTTTACGACTGCTTATGTACCTGGTACAGGTGGAACTTTTGGATTAATTGGAGCACCTGGACAGTATGGAATTGCTACCAATCCGAATTCATTGCATTCTAATTTTTCAACTTGTGGGGATCATACTTCTGGAACGGGGAATATGTTTATTGCAAATGGATCTTCAACTCCTAACACAATTGTTTGGGAACAAACGGTTCAAGTTGATCCTAACCAAGATTACTTTTTCTCATTTTGGGCGATGAATGTTGTAAATAACCCTAACATTTCGCAATTGCAGTTGTTTATTAATGGAACGGCAATTGGTCCAATCAATACAACCACCACTGCTTGTAACTGGGCTGAAATCAACGATATTTGGAATTCAGGAGCAAATACACAAGCGGTTTTGAGTATTCGCAATTTCTCAACTACAGGTTCAGGAAATGATTTTGCAATAGATGACATTTATTTCGCTCCATATTGCACGTTCTATGATGAGGTAGAAATTGTTTTGGCACCAACTTCACATACGACAGTTGTAACGGATTTAATTTGTAACGGTGATAATTCAGGGGAAATTGAAATTGTCAATGCCGAAGGTGTAAACTATAGTTTTGATGATCAAGCGACATGGACAACGGCGACATCGATTGCGGCACTTCCAGCTGGAAATTATACCGTTTGGTCTGAAAATCAATATGGATGTCAGTTTTCATCAGATGTAACGGTAAATGAACCTCCAGTTTTGGGAATTAATGTGAGTAACGATACCACGGTTTGTGAGAATGGAACTGCATCTATTTCGGCAACTGCGTCTGTATTACCGAGCGATTACTATTGGAATTTCACAGCAGATTTAGGTTCGAATCAATCAGTTTCACCAATTGCAGATAGCATAGTAGAAGTTTATGCTGTGGATGGAAATGGTTGTGTTTCTGCAACTGAGCAAATTCAAATTTCTGTCCGTGCTCCATTGGATGCAACAATTAGTGCGCCTGTAACGATGTGTCCTGGTTACCCTGTAACGATTGGTGTTCAAGGAATAAATGGAGGATTAGCTCCTTATTCTATCGTTTGGAGTACTGGAGAAACTGGAAATGGAACGACAATGAACATTGAAGTAAATCCAGCTGTAACGGAGACTTTTGAAGTGACTATCAATGATGTATGTGAGACAACTCCAATTGTTTTGGATGTTGAAGTAACTGTTGCACCATTGCCAGTTCCGTCGATGCAATCATTGGACCCTTCGATTTGTGAGCCAGCTGCGTTTAATTTGATGAATACAACAGATCCTTCAATGGTTCAAAGTGTTACATGGATTCTTTCAGATGGTCAGTTTTACGTGAATCAAAATGATGTAATTACAGATCCAATGCCAGCAGGTACATACGATGTACAAATGATTGTTGTTTCTCCTGATGGATGTATTGATTCCATTACAAATTATGATTATTTGACGGTTTATCCGTTACCAACAGCTAATTTCAATTGGAGTCCAAATCCTGTACAAATGTTTAATACAGAAGTTAACTTCGCTAATCAATCTTTTTTAGGTGTTGATTTTGAGTGGACGTTTGAAGATGGTTCTCAAGCTTATTCATTCGAAGAGAATCCAAAGATTCAATTTCCAGAAGGTGTAACAGGAAACTACTCTGTAACATTGATAGCAACGACTGAATTTGGATGTTCGGATACGATTACAAAAATCGTTGAAGTATTACCAGAAGTTATTATTTACGTTCCGAACACCTTCACGCCTGATGGAGATGAGTTTAATCAAGAATGGGGCGTGCATGTTGAAGGATTGGATATTTATGATTTCCATGTCAACGTATTTAACCGTTGGGGAGAATTGATTTGGGAATCACACGATCCATATGCTACTTGGGATGGAACATACAATGGAAAGCTAGTTCCAAATGGGATGTACACTTGGACAATCAGAGCTGGAGATATGCTGAACGATACACGTTATGACTGGAATGGTCATGTGAATGTGTTGAGGTAAATTTCAATTACACATTTTTTATTTTAGTTTTCACCTCCCCTGAGCCCTTCCGTCAGCTGACGGAAGGGGTTAGGGGAGGTGAGTTTATCTAAATTCATTCTAAAGTGAAGTTAATAGGAACCTTTACTGTACTTGCAACATTGGCACTTTTATTTTGAGCAGGAATCCATTTTGGCATTGATTTAATTAGTCGAATTGCTTCATCCTCTAATTGTTTAAGCTTTGGATTCGGGTTAGCGACATGCACATCAACAAGCCTTCCATCATTAAGTACAACAAACTGAACAAAAATTCTTCCAGATAGCTTTGCTTCTATTGCACTTTGAGGATAACGAATATTTTCAGAAATGTATTGATTTATGTTTTCACCTGGAAATTGTGCTTCTTTATCTGGAAACGGAACAATTGAGTATTCGTATTTTTTAACACCTACTGCAAGATTTCCTAGTTGAACTCCTTCCTTCTCCTTACACGGATCTATAAAATCAATCAACCCTTGAATAAATTGCTCATGTCTCAATTGTTTTTGCAACACTTCATTTCGTTTTGCTAAAATGATTGCTTGTTTCGTTTGAAATTCTTTGGCAGCTTCGACTGCTTTCTGTTTCTCCGAGATGGATTTCGCTAAGTCATTGTTGTATGGTGACAGTGCTTTTAAATTTTCCAAAAGTTCTTCATCCGATACTTTTTCCCATTCCAAGTTGATTGATTTTGCAGTATTCGCGTTGAAAATCGAAGCAGCATATTGAATGTTATTACCAATTCGCTGAATTCCGACACAGTAAGTTGAATTGAAACGAACATTTTCTGGATTTTTTGCTGATGGATAATGTCCAGCATAATTATCATCTACCTTGTTCAAGCCTATAACTGTTTTCAATGTATTGATGCATTGATAAATACGCAGTTCATTGTCTGAAGTATTAGCAATTACAGGAATCACTTTTTCACCTTTCGAAAGAATGTGGATATAATTATCAATATTCATCCAACCTTCACCGTTCCATGGAATTTTGTAACTTGATAGCTGCGCTACATTCTTCTTTGGTGGTTTAATAGTGAAGGATTTTGGTAAAATGGATTTAGAAATTGGCATTGCACCATCTGGCAACGATTTTTGATAAGATGCAAAATATTTTGATTGTAATTGTGTCAGTTCATTGTCCAATCGATCCAATTCTGCCTTCGATGTTTGATTCAATTTTTCTTGGGCTGAACGCGCATCTTTCTGAAATTGTTTTCGCGCTGAATTGTAATATTCTTGAATGGCATCTAAATTCGTGTTTTTCAAATCTACATTGGTCAATTTTTGATTTGCCAATGTGTTAAAAATGATTTTTTTCTGTCCGGTGACTTTCGCAGCAATCATCGAATCTACTTCCCACATGTTTTTGTTGATGTGTTGAACATATAAAGCTAATAGTGATTCAGCATTTTTGATGGTATGCAACAATTGCAATCGTTCTTCAAATTCAGGAGTAGCAATGAACGTGTTTCTGAATTTTGCTTGGCGCAAAGCTTTCACACTTGCTGGGTTGATGTAACAAATTGCTTGTTCCACTTTTTTCTGTTGGATGCATTCTCCTTCTGTTGTTGAAATAGTAGCAACCTTATATTTCTGTAATGTCACATTTGGAATTATTAGTGAATCACAGTTTTTAGTTTTCATAATAATATTTCCGGTCATTGGTTTATCTGATTTTGATTCGAATTGTCCAAATCCTCGTTCGTTAATAGTAATGAACTGACTTTCTTTTTTCGAAACAAACTGAACCTTATTGTTTTGATAGTCGAAATTGTTGAAATCAATAATTCTCAAACCTCCAGTCTCAGAAGGAATTTTTAATTCGTTGCTAGCTTTTGATTTTATAGCTATCGGAATTTCGGCAACCACTTTATTCGTTTCATATGATTTGTTTGCAACAACACCACTCAAAGAATAATAAAAACTATCTTCCAACGCCACAGTACTTTTCGAATAGTTCTCAAATGGCAATTGAGATTGAAAATGCTGACGAAAACCAGTTGGAACAAAATCTAGAGTAGAAAAATCAACTGGAATTAAATAATTCTTGATCTCAACTGGACTTTCCCATTCAATGTTACCCACGGTTGTCACTTTTCCTTGCCACGCTTTCATTTCTCCGTTGAAATCGTCGGTCGGGACTTCAATATGGCAAGGAGTGTCTTTTGCAAAACTTACTTTTTCACCGTTGGAATAAGGTTGAATATATAGCATTCCACCAGATGTCAAGGATTGATTTCCGCTTGTGGTCGTAAGATTATAGGCAATCATTTTATCAATGGTCAAGGCTTCAACTACTTCTAGTTGAACAGATTCCTTCACTTTATTTCCGTTTTTGTCAACGATTGCATTTGCCGGAACAATGATCAATGTTCCTTCGTTGCATTCCAGCGTATTGCTTCGTTTTGGATCAATGGAAAATGTTTGAATTTCAGGATTTATCCATGTTTTCAAGCCGTCCAAGCGATTGTTAGTTTTGGCAATTGTAGTTGTGAAGGAAGGTGTTATAGGTTTGAAAGGTGAGATCGTTGTATCATCCAAACATTCGATGGAATCAGCAAAGACTTCTGGATTGTTCTTTGGTGTTGGCGCCACAGATTGTAAGTTGTTTTCTGTTGAACCAATTTTTTCACTTGAATCTTGCGAAAAATAATTGATTGCCGCCAAACCAAGGAGTGCAATTAAAACAGAACTTAAAATGATAGGCCACTTGAATTTTGTCCAGAATGTTGTAGCTGGAGAAATTGTTGGAGCAAATTGTTGGACTTGAAACAAGATTGCTTTACGCATAACTGCCTGTTGAACCAGTTGTTGTGTTGCATAAATTTCTTGTAATACGGCAGATTGTTGAATTTCGTGAGCAATTATTTGCGCATCATTTTTGCTCAATTTTCCTAAAATGTATGCGTCAATTTTTTCGATAATTTCTAATTGAGGTCTCATAGTACAGTAGTTTTGGAAGTGAATAATTGTTCGTTGGCCATTTTATGTGCCTTTTCCAAACACTTGTATTTTTGAGTTTTTGCTGATTGAGAAGAAGAGAAATTCATCAATTGTGCAATTTCCTCCATTCCCTTTTTTTCAAAGTAAAAGAAATACAATAGTTGTTGACAGCGTTCTTGAATCGTAACTAGAATTTGGTCTACAATTTTAAGTTTGGCTTCCTTTTCAGAATCGAACTCATTTTGAACACTGAAATAGCTTTCTGGTAAATCAGAAGAAAACTGAATGAAAGCTGAGTCTTTGGCTTCTTTGCGAAGTAGATTTCTTAAATTATTGAGAGCAATTCCTATGAGGTAAGTCGATAGTTTCGAACTAAGTTCAAATTGGATATCACTTACTTTTTCAATAAGAATGACTAATGCGTCATTGAATAATTCTGGAATTGTTAGTTCATTCGCGCCATATTTCAGCAAAGTCAGACGAACAGTCGGAAAATGCTTGTACAATTCCTTGACAGGTTTTTCTAACTTTTGCTGCCGAATTAATTGTAGGATTTCAAGATCGGTCATACTTTTTTATTCGTTTATGTCGCGAACAATGAAAGGTAACCTTTTTTTGAAAAATAATTTTCCTACTCCTCAAACTTCTTGAATACCACACTTGCAATATGTCCACCAAAACCAAAGGTGTTGCTCATGGCATAATTCATTTTCTTCTCAATAGCTTTACCTAGAGGGAAATCAAATTTATCTTTGAAATCTGGTTCAATCTCTGTTGTATTAATCGTTGGTGGGATCATACCATCTTTCAAGGCCATCACACAGGCGATTCCTTCAATTGCTCCAGCCGCTCCTAGCAAGTGTCCTGTCATAGATTTCGTTGCTGAAATACTCACAGAACTATTTTCTCCAAAAACACGTGTAGCCGCAATTAACTCGGAGTTGTCACCTAAACTGGTTGATGTCGCATGCATGTTGATATAATCAATGTCATTTGCAGTAATTCCTGCTTCGCGCAAAGCTTCGTTCATTCCTAAAACTGCGCCATCTCCTTCAGGATGTGTTCCTGTTAAATGATAAGCATCAGCTGCCATTCCGCCTCCTACAACTTCACCATAAATTTTTGCGCCTCGTTTTTTAGCGTGCTCATATTCTTCCAACACAAGTGCACCAGCTCCTTCTCCCATAACGAATCCATCTCTTGTAACGTCAAATGGACGAGAAGCTGATTCTGGTGTTTCATTTCTTGTCGACAATGCTTTTGCAGAGGAGAAACCTCCCATGGCTGATTCAGTAATTGCGGCTTCAGAACCACCTGTAATAATCATGTCGGCTTTGTCCCATTTGATGTAATTGAATGCTTCTATCAAAGCAGTATTCGATGTAGCACATGCAGAAACTGGACAAAAGTTTACTCCTCGCAATCCATATTTAATGGAAATAACTCCTGAAGCAATGTCTACTAAAATTCTAGGAATGAAAAATGGAGTAAATCGTGGCGTTCCATCTCCTTCACAATATTCTTTCATTTGATCTTGAAAGGTTTGAATTCCACCATTTCCAGAACCCCAAATCACACCAATGCGATCTTTATTAAGACCTTCAAAATCAATGTTTCCATTTTCCAATGCTTCATTCACTGTGTGCAACGCATACAAAGAAAAGCGGTCGTATTGGCGCAATTCTTTCACATGAAAATGATCTTTTGGATCATAATTTTTCAATTCACAGGCAAATTGTGTTTTATGCTTGGAGGTATCGAATTTGGTGATTGGAGCTGCTCCACTAACACCTTTTTGTAAATTCGACCAAAATTCTTCTAAATTATTTCCGATTGGAGTCAATGCTCCCATTCCTGTGATAACTACTCTTCTCATAGCTTAAGACTTATAGACATGTGACAAAAGACAAAGGACAGATCCTTTTAACTTTTCCTCTATTTATACTTGACTAAATTTATGGATATTTTTTAAATGTGTGTAAGAAATTGATTCGACTGAAACAAAAACAAGTCTATTGTCCATTGTCTCATGTCTATCGTCTCTTTTACAAAAAGCCCAATTCCAACTTTGCTTCTTCGCTCATCATATCCTTGTCCCAAGGTGGATCAAAAACAATGTTGATTTTACATGAAGTAACTTCATCAATCGCTGCTACTTTATCCTCAATTTCTTTCGGCATACTTTCAGCAACTGGACAGTTAGGCGATGTTAATGTCATTTCAATGACAACATTTTTATCCGCGTCGATTTTTACTTCATAAATCAATCCCAATTCGAATACATCGACAGGGATTTCCGGATCGTAGATCGTTTTTAAAACGTCAACTACTTTATTTTCTAGTTCAATCATATTACATCATCGCCTTCACAGCGCTCATTTTTAAACGTTTCACCATATTCACCAATCCATTTGCGCGAGTAGGTGATAAGTGTTCTTGCAATCCAATGTCTGAAATGAAATGCAAATTGGTTTTGGCAATTTCTTCAGGTGATTCGTCATTCATGACACGAATCAACAAAGCAATAATACCTTTTGTTATTATAGCATCAGAGTCTGCCGTAAATTTCATTTTTCCATCAATGAACTCTGATTCAACCCAAACACGCGATTGACATCCTTCAATCAAGCGGTCTTCTGTTTTTTTTGAATCTTCAATTAACGGTAGTTCTTTTCCTAATTCAATAATGTATTCGTATTTGTCCATCCAATCATCATAGATAGCAAACTCGTCAATAATATCTTGTTGTTTCTGTTCTAAAGTCATATTTTTTTATTCTGGATGGCCAAATGTTCCCAGCGCTAACGCTTGGTCTTCGAAAGCAGTGCTTTCTCTTATCCAGTCGTCATAAATGGCAAACTCATCAATTATGTCTTGTTGTTTTTCTTCTAAAGTCATCTTATAAAATTTAGAGTGAAGAATTAAGAATGGTGTAATAATTTTTCATTCTTCATTTTTAATTTTTCATTCAATGCTATTTAAGCATTGTAATACTTCGTTTCAATGCCGTAATGAATAAATCAACTTCTTCTTTCGTATTGTAGAATGCAAAACTAGCTCTAATTGTCCCAGGAATTTCAAAGAAATCCATCAATGGCTGTGTACAATGATGTCCAGTTCTTACGGCAATTCCTTGTTTGTCCAATAAGGTTCCAATATCAAAAGGATGGATTCCGTCAACGATAAATGAAGCGACACTTGCTTTGTTCTTTGCTGTACCAATAATTTGAACGCCTTCAATTTTCGTCAATTCAGATTGTACATAGTCTAATAACTCTGATTCATAACGCTGAATAGCTTCAATGTCCATGGATGCAAGGTATTTCAACGCAACACCTGTGGCAATTCCGCCAACAATATTTGGTGTTCCAGCTTCGAATTTAAATGGTAACTCGTTATACGTTGTTTTTTCAAAGGAAACTTTTGCTATCATGTCTCCACCACCTTGGTAAGGAGGCATTTCGTTCAAGATTTCTTCTTTTCCGAAGAGTACGCCAACTCCAGTAGGACCGAAAATTTTGTGACTAGAAAACACAAAGAAATCACAATCCAATTGTTGAACATCTACAGTTGTATGCTGGATGGATTGAGCTCCGTCGATTAAAACCTTTGCTCCAAACGTGTGTGCTTTTTCAATGATTTCTTCTATCGGATTGATTGTTCCCAATGCATTACTAATATGTGTAATAGCCACCAATTTTGTTTTATTGGATAACATTGCATCAAATTGATCCATCAACAATTCGCCAGAAGCAGAGATTGGAACAACTTTCAAAATACATTTTTTTCGCTCACACAATAATTGCCACGGAACTATGTTCGAATGATGCTCCATGGCACTAATCATGATTTCATCGCCTTCTTTTAGTAGTTCACCAAACGACGAGGCAACAAGATTGATTCCGTCCGTTGTCCCTTTAGTGAAAATGATTTCGTGATCGTGTTTAGCATTGATGTATTTCTGAACAATTGTTCTTGCTTCTTCATACGCCGTTGTTGCTTCTTGACTCAACAAATGTACTCCACGATGAATGTTTGAATTCTCATTCTCATAGTAATTGGTTATAGCGTCAATCACCACTTGAGGTTTTTGAACTGTTGCGCCATTGTCTAGATACACCAATTGCTTTCCATAAACTTTGCGTTTTAAAGTTGGGAATTGAGCGCGTATCTGCTCTATGTTAAACGGTATTTTTTCAAGTACTTCCATAATCTGATGCAAAGGTACGAAATCCACTTGTTTTGAATTGTTCTAAATAGGAAATAATTCAAAGGAACTTGAATTTGGAATGACAGAAATAGAAGGAATGAAATTCAGGTTTATTTTAATAGTTGAGTTTTTCCGTTGATCTCAACAGAAATTGGAATGGGTTTTATTGTATCATTTTCCAACATTCCATTCAAGTGAATTTCATAATTCATGAGGTCTTTATCGGTAATAACTTTCCAGATAACTTCAAATGGTTGATCAACTTGAACATTGATTGGAAGTGTTATGTTTGCCGTAGATTGGGGCTGAATGATAATTAATTCATTGCAAGAACCTTTGCCCGTAATATTTTTCCCAATCTTGGCGTTGTAATTCAAATCGTTTAAACGCAATTCGATTTTTTCACTGTTGTTTTTAATGGAAACATCCAGCGAAATGTCAATGTGTTTTTGCTTTAAGTTGAGTTCACCTGCACGCACTTTATTTAGTTTAAATTCTGGAGGCGTTGGGACTTTTACATCAAAATCTTTTGAGAAATGGATGCTGGTGTTGCCAAAAATCGTGTTGTAAGTAACGTCAATATTGGCAGTAATTTTTGTTGAATCTTTTGTTTGAAGTGATTGAATAAGAGAACGAGTTTTTGAGATGGGAAGACGGAAAGCTAAAATTACTGTATCTTTTTCTCCAGACGATTGTTTCACATCGACTTTCTGTTTTTCACAAATCAATAATTCACCTGCCAATTCAAATTCGTAGTCTATGCTGTCAATATGGATGCTGTATGGCGCCTTATTTTCAATCACTCCAATGATTTCAAAATGAGCAGTGTCTGATTCAATTTTAGCATTTACGTAACTTAACTCATTGATATCTGGTAAAACAAAATTCACAGCTTTTGAAGGCGCTAGCCAAAACCATGAAAGTACTAGAATTCCAATAAGTGAAATTGTACTAATAAGGTATGTTGATTTCCGGCGCTTCACCAATTATTCGTTTTCATTAAATATACTGAAAATAATTGGTAAGTTTTTGTTGAATGATTCTTATTCTTCTTTGAGGTCCGGTTTCTTTTTAAAGTTTCTCAAACTCCAAGTTGCTGTTAGCATGAAGTAACGCTGTAAAACTGTCGATTGAACATCTTCAATGTAGGTAGAAGTAACATTTCGTGCAATACTGTTGTTTTCTTTTAAGATGTCAAATACAGAAATTCGGATTTCCAATTGTTTCTGCTTCAAAAGTTTGTAACCAATTCCTGCATTCCACAAAAGGATAGTTTGGTTGAAGCTAGTGCCTAATCCTTGATACGAATTTGTTGTAAAATTGGTGTTCAATACTAATCGCTCCAATGGCATCCAATTGATTTTAGCCATTCCACTTTGAATAACATACGTATTGTTTGCGTTGTTTTGACTGGAGTTTTGTACATCGTTGTAGTTGATTGAATAACTCAGAGTGAAGTCAATTTTCTCTGAAATGTTACTTGAAAGTGTCATTCCTCCATTCAAATTTGTCGAAGCTGAATTGTTTACCTGTCCGTTGATTAATCCAGGATTAACAGTGTAACCACTTCCTGCATTGATGTTCAAGTTGCTTTTCAACCATTTGATTGGAACACCAAAAGTCAAAAAGCCAGATGCTGTCCAGCTGCCATTCAAATTGGTTGGTTGAGAATATTGAGAACCTCGACTCAATGCAATTGTTTCATTGATAATGGTGTCGTTTTGTGCAATTACGGTTGAGTTTGTGATGTAATTTTGATTGTACTCACTCGATACATAAGCAAAAAAGCTTGTTGATTTTTCAGTGTTTGTTGTGTTGTAGCGTATCATTAATCGATGATTGTACTGTTGTTTCAAGTTCGGGTTTCCTGAGCTCAATGACAAAGGATTGGAATTATCAATCACGTTTTGAAGCTGATCGATGCTTGGTGTTCGAGTGCTGGTGCGATAAAAAACACGTAGAGCATTTTTCTTCGAAAATTCGTACTTGAACATGGCAGATGGTAATAAAGTGTTGAAACCTAGAGTCACATCTCGTTCAATCGGAAAGGTTTGATTGTTCAACAAAGTTGAATTTTGAAAACTTCCTCCTAGCTGAAATGAAACTTTATCTTTTCTGTATCGAAAATTAGTACCTGCTTGATTGACAATAGTCTTGTTCGTAAATACATTTGACAGTAAAGTGTCAAAAATGCTGTATTCATTGGATAGTTCATCAAATTGAGATGTTCTTTTATCCGCATCACTGAACGAATAACTTGGCACATAATAGAATTCACCTGTTGTGTTTTTTCCAATTGGTTCTGTATATGAGAATTTTGAAGAGACGGAATAACCTTTTGTTTCATTGTATGATTGTTGATCCCTAATTGACAAGGAATCGCCAGAATCGTAATAATAGATACTATTTGAATACTGATAATTATCAGCATCCTTGTTGTTAAACTGTGTTTTTAAATCAATTGAAAATGTTCGTTTAGGTTTGTTGAAACGGTGACGCCACAATAAATCATTGTTGACAGAATATCCCATATTGGATGATTCACTTGAATTGGATAATTGATTGATTAGTATTGAAGCGGCATCTTGAGTACTGGCATCCGTTAATTTTTGAGATCCAGAATTTTGAATACTCACACGTGGACGATAAGTCAATGAGTTGTTTGAATCTAACAATACATCAATTTTGAAATTGAACCGATGATTGTAATTCGTTGAATGCGCGTCGTAATTTTCAGTATAAAACTGGCCAGCGTTATTGCTTAAAATGTATTCACGATTAGTAATTTGCTTGTTGTCATTTGTCGATGTATTGAAAAAATAACTTCCCGTTACCTTTGTTTTTTTTCCCCATTTGTCGGCATAGTTGATACCAATTGAATGCGTTTGACTAATTCCATTTTGTTGGCTAACCAGAAAATTATCAGAAGAATTTCCACCTCTTCTTCCTTGATTTGCCGACGAACCAGAAATTCCTAATATGTCTTCAGACGAGAAGTTTTGCTGGTTAACGTTATTACTCATTCCAATGACGGAAATTTTACGTGAACCATTGAAGAAGTTGACGTTGGCTCCTGCGATGTAACGATCATCCGTACCGTAACCAGCATAGATTTTCCCAAATTGTCCGTTGTTTTTCCCTGGCTTTGTTACAATGTTTAGTGCTTTTGATTCATTTCCATCATTGACTCCTGTGAATTGAGCTTGATCACTTTGTTTATCATACACTTGAATTTTTTGAACGATTTCGGCAGGTAAATTTTTCAGAGCAGTCGTGGCATCGTCGCCAAAAAATTCTTCTCCGTCAATCAAGACTTTTTGAATCGCTTCACCGTTTGATTTCACAACGCCATTTTCAACAGTGATTCCAGGCATTTTTCCGACTAAATCCTCAATCGAAGCATCTGGATTCGTTTTATAGGCGTCAGCATTGTAAGAAGTTGTATCTCCATTTTGTTCAACACGAATCATTTTTTGTTCAACAATTACTTCATCAATCAACTGGTCTTTTTGCAAAGCAATTGTCCCTAAAGATTTTGATTCATTTCGAACAGAAATTGTTGCTGAATATTCATTGTATCCGAAGGCTGTAATTTTTAATGCATATTCTCCAAAAACAATGTCTGACATTCGAAAATCTCCGTTGTTGTCACTCAGAATTCCAAAGCGTTGCGTTGAATCAGATTGATTTGTCAGCACAAGCTTTCCACCAAAAATTATTTCTTTTGTTGCTTTATCAATGAGTTTTCCTGAGACAGTTGAAACTTGAGAAAAGAGAGGTGATACAAAGCTGCAGAAGAATACTAAGCCAAGAATGCTGCGGAGGAATCCATTTGTCATACATCAAATTTGAATAGAGCTTTGACCGATGAGTTCGGTAAAGGTTTAATGTGCCTTCTTATTAAAAAGACAGATGTATTCTAAATTTCCTCCAAAACCAATGACAGGAGATTCAAAATAATCAATAAAATCAAGGGAATTGATCTTGGCTGTTTCTTTGATTGATTCCATCATGTGTGGTATCAATTTTTTATTCTTAACAAACCCATCCTTATTATAGTGTTCTTTTGTGTGTTCATAAGCTGGGTTTACGACAGCAATAACAAAAGCATCGTTTTCTAAAAATGAATGAATGAATGGAAATATTTTTTCAACTGAGAGTTGATTGATTTCAATGATGCAACCTTGACATTTTTCAGTGATTAGGTTGTTTGTCAGCTCGCGTGCAAATTTCCCACTCAAGTCAACAACGTTTTCATACGATCGAATAGTATGATCTAGCAAAGTTGATTCAGAATCGACGCTGTACACTTTTTGAGCTCCGTTTTTCACAAGAACTTCTGTAGAACCACCTTTTCCTGCTCCAATATCTAATAGAATAGAATTGGAAATTGGCAAGGTCCATTTGTTGATAGCGCTTTCAATTTTAACTGCGCTGATGGTGAGCCAATCATGATTGTCTTTGATGAACTCAATGACGCAATCTACTGGAAATTTTTTGCCAGGTTTGGAAATCAATTTTCCATTTATTTGAACACCTCGTTCACGAATGAATTGATCCGCTTCAGCTCTAGTTTCAGCCAATCCTTTTTCTACTAACAGTTTATCCAAACGTTCTTCCATTGTGCAAAAATACTGAAAAGACAGATATGTGGTTCGAATTGTTTTCGGAGTCAATTAGGGGATAGATGCTATATTTTTTTTGACAACGTTCAATTTTCAGAATCATTAAACTCTATTTTGTATCTTTGCATTTTAATTGGAATAAGTGAAAACAGTTTACATCACGCGAAGAGAAACCTTCAATGCAGCACATAAATTGTGGAGAGAAGAATGGTCAGAGGAGAAAAATTTTGAGGTTTTCGGTCGATGCAGCAATCATAATTGGCATGGACACAACTTCACGATTTACGTTACAGCAAAAGGAATTCCAAATCCTGAAACAGGTTTTGTTATGAATCTGAAGGATTTGAGTGAGATTATTAAAGCGGAGGTCATTGAACCTTTGGATCACAAAAATTTAAACATGGATGTTCCATTTTTGAAAGGAATCCTTGCTTCAACTGAAAATGTTGTGATTGAAATTTGGGAACGCATGGTGGAACCAATTAGAAAAGCTGGTGGCGAGTTGGTGAAAATCAAACTGGTTGAAACAGAGAATAATTACGTGGAATACTTTGGTGGGAACGAACCATTTTAAAGGATAAAAAGAGACTATTTTGAAAGAATCAATTGAATACAATGATGAGATAACAACAAACTTGTCGAACCATTACGAAGATGTATTGAAGCAAATAGGTGAGGATCCAACTCGTGAAGGGTTGAAGAAAACACCTGAAAGAATGGCAAAAGCAATGCAGTATTTAACGCATGGGTATGATTTGAATCCAGATGCCATCATTGAACAAGCTATTTTTCATGAAGAGTATTCTGAAATGGTCATTGTAAAAGACATTGAAATCTATTCAATGTGTGAGCATCATATGTTGCCATTTTTTGGAAAAGCACACATTGCCTATATTCCTGATGGAAAAATTGTTGGATTGAGTAAAATTCCTCGAGTTGTCGATGCTTATTCAAGAAGATTACAAGTGCAAGAGCGTTTAACGATTGAAATTCGTGATTGCATTCAGCGTACTTTAAGTCCAAAAGGCGTTGCTGTGGTCATTGAATGTGCTCATATGTGTATGCAAATGCGTGGTGTGCAAAAGCAGAATTCAACAACGACATCATCTGCATTTACAGGATTGTTTTTAAAGAATGATTCAACAAGAAAAGAATTTATTAATTTAGTACAAGCTAAATTGCATTAGTAGCAATTGATTATATTTTTAACACTTTACCTTAGATCACAATGAATACAATTTTAGACTCGAATACAGGATATTCAAAGGAAATTTCTAGAGATTTTTTTAAGAACGTTTATGCTTTCATGTTCGGAGCTTTGCTTGTAACTGGAGCAATTGCTTCTTATGGAAGTGACGGATACTTCTTGCGCTTCTTTGTCACGGAAGCAGGAACGCTTTCACCTTTATATTATGTATTGATCTTTGCACCTGTTGGTGTCGCATTGTTGATACAAATGGCATATGCACGATTATCATTTGGTATGTTGATTCTGTGTTTCTTGGTTTATTCTGTGCTGATGGGAATATCATTAAGTACTATTTTCTTGCAATATACGGATACACAAATCGCTACAACCTTCTTTATTACTGCAGGAGCATTTGGCGCAATGGCAATTATTGGTTACACAACGAAAACAGACTTAACTAAAATGGGAAGTTTGTTGTATATGGTGTTCATCGGAATGATTATCGCGACTGTTGTTAACTTTTTTGTAGGTTGGGAAGGTTTGCAATTCATCATTTCAATTTTGGGAGTATTTGTTTTTACAGGTTTGACAGCGTATTACATGCAAAAACTGAAAGATGTGTCGATGAATCAACAATTGTCGAACCTTGATAGAAACAAATTGTCGTTGGTAGGTGGTTTGATGTTGTACATCATGTTTATCAACTTATTTATGAGTTTATTGAGCTTAACGTCGAGAGATTAATACCTTTTGTTTTTTTTAATTTGAATCTAATTAGTTAAAACTAACTTGGATTTCAGCAAAACCTGTTTACTACAACCTAAAATGAAACTTTTACTATCCATTACGTTATTCTCATTAATGATTACGCCAAATTTTTCATGGGCTAAAATCAGTGTTACAAAAGAACAGCGTACGATAGTGGTCAGTGATTTAGCCAATTTTAACTACACAGAGAAAATCGAATTGTTAAAGTTGGGTGAAAACCAGGATTATTTCCAATTTGGAATAAGGGAAGGAGACGAACTGGAAGGTATTGAAGTGTTTATCATCAATAACGGCAAGAAAAAGAAGTACAATATAAATAACTCCTTGTCAACTTCTACAATTGACAATTCCAGCTTCTTTTCGGGTCGAAAGATTTATTATTTCTCACTCAGTACTGAAGGGAGATATGAGATTAACTATTCTGTCAAAAGCAAAGAATCGATCTTTATTGCTGAATTACATAAAAACGGACAATATGACGCGTTGATTTCAACATACCAAATTGAACTTCCTGATAATTTACAGATGAGCACAAGTCAAATGGGGGTACTGAAAGGTTCTGTTCAGTTGAAGCAAAGTGATTTTCTTGATTCAACTGAATCGCTAAAAGTACTCGTTCATCCTGTTGGGACAGAACCAATAGATTATTTCTCAAATTGGTTTGAAGGGCGTTTGCAAGATATCTCAAGTTTGAGTCAAGCGGATATTCCTGAAGAATTAATTGCTTTACAAAATGGTCCGAAAGAACAATTAGCAAAAGCTATTTTTGATTATGTAAAACGTAAAATTACATATGTTGATATTGAAAATGGGATAAATGCAATTGTGCCTAGGGATTGTAAGTTTGTTCAAAAGAAAGGAAGAGGAGATTGCAAGGATATGGCGAATTTACTTTTCTCATTGTACAAGTATTTTGAATTTGATGCGTATTTGGCGATTTCTAAAACCAGTTCAATCAAGGAGAAGTTTGATTTTCCATCATTAGCAGAAGCGAATCATATGATTTGTGTGCTTTACCTTGATTCAAAACCAATTTTTCTAGATGCAACAGAAAATGAATGTGAATTCAGAGACCCGAGTCTTCAGATTTTTAATACGGAAGCTTTTTTAATTGGGAAGAAACCCTTTTTCATAGACGTTTCTGGAGTTCCATTCTTTGAGAGCAAGGCGGACATCGATTTAATTTTCACGGTAAATGATCAGAATGAATGGAATGCACAAATGTCATTTTCAGCATTAGGAAAGTCAAATACAATACTCAAAGGCTTGATGGGCGATAAAAAGTATCAAAACAATTTACCTAAAATAGCCCAAGTGCTTGTCAACCTTAATTGGGAGTTAGTCTCAAATTCACATACGGATACGAGCAGTTATTTAGAGTTCAGTGCACCAATACCAAAGTCGAATATTATGAATGTTGGAAAATCAAGTTACATAGATTTGGCAAAACGGTTCGATTTAAATATGATAACATTCTTGTTTTATGGAGACACTCTACCGGCATTTACTGGTCAAACAAATTTAAATATTGAATTTCCAGGTGAAATTAAGTCGCACATACCGACGATGGAAAATGATTTTTATAAGATATCCAAAAATGGAAACAAAGCTGAAATGATTTTAATTGAACTCAAGAGAACAGTCAACAAATTAAGTCCTTCTGAATGGTCAGAAATCAGCGAGAAATTTAAAGCCCTGTTTAATAAACCTATCGAAATAAGCTATGAAAAAAATTAATGTACTTTTTGTCTTACTAATAGCAAACTTGAGTTTTGCCGGTAACGGAATTACTTGGCCAGAATATGAAAAGAAAGAAATACCAGATTCTTTAAATAGCGAAAATGCGGTCTATATACAGAATGTAACGACAATTGACTTCAATACAGTTGGAGAAACAAGCTGGATTGTTTTTAAACGAATTAAGTTGAATTCAAATAGTTCAGTAGATGACCTTTCTAAGCAAGAGTTTTATGTTCCAGATGGAGGTAAGTTAGGTCGATTGTTTGGGCGGATTATTAAATCCAACGGTACGATTGAAGAAATCGAAGAAATTGATAAGTACAAAACTAAAATCACGGAGAAAAATGAATTTGGGGCTTCTACATTGACAAAATATCAAGTTTTGTTCTCGAATGCTGAAGTTGGAGACGTGTTAGATTTGTATTATGAAATTAAACTAGACGGATATATTTATTCGAGTATTTTATACCTTGAAGATGAATGGAGTTCCATGTATTCAAGAATTACTTTAAGAAATTACTCTAGATTAGATATAACGGCACTGGTCGTTAACCAAGAAGAACAACCAGGAGTAAAGCTTGTGGATGGAATCCCAACAATTACTTGGGAGAAAGAAGGTGTCGGCAAGAGTAAAGAAGGTTATTTTAATGCACCGAGCCCTAGTCAACCGTGCTTAATTTTTAATTTATGGAGTCCAAACGAGGTGTTGGATTACAATGCTATATATTATTTTGATGCCAACAAGTACCCAGCGAATTATTCAAAAATCAACTCAATGAATAAGCTTCTTATTGAAGCTTCAATAATAACTGAAACTGATCCTGTGGCGTTGAAAGTTCAAAAGTTAGTGAAGTATTTCGAGGAAGAGTTCAGTTGGGTTGATAATTTGCAATTAGAACCACTGATAAAGTTAAATGGACATTTTTCGAATAAAAATATTAATTCAGAAGTCTTTTTCTATTATCTCCAAAAATTGCTAACCGAAAATAACTCTACATTCTATAGATGCTATTCCAAAAGTTTGTTAGATGGGAATTTTATTCATGGTGCAGTAGCCTTAGAACAATTGGATCGACGGTATTTATTGTTTTATGATGAAACGAATGCCGAACATTTTATTTTTCAACCTTCAAATTCTGGCAAATACTATTACCTGGATGAAATTCCTTTTTATTGTGAGGGGAACCAATCTATTGCGCTGAATGGAAAGAATGTTACTTTGGATGAACTACTTAGAGTACAATTGCCTGAAAGCGGAATGAAAGAGAATACACATTTTGTTAAGTGCATGCTAAATATTAGTAGCGATACTACAGCCATAATGAAAAGAGACGATGATCTATCAGGTCATTTTTCCTATTTATTGAGAGGTAAAAGTGAGAAAGATTGGTTAACAGATTTAAATATTTGTGATAGTCTTATAGCAGTTAATAGTAAAAGTGAAATCTACCCATATGGAAAAAAGTACAAACAAGAGGCAGAAGTTCGCTTTGAGTTGAAGGACTTGAATGATTCACTGTCATGGTTTTCATTGAATGGGTTTTTGCCGAATTCCTTTTTTATTGATGATGAAGAAAATAATGAATTGGGAGACTACGTCGTTATGCCATTTAAAAAAATGGAAAGCTTTAGTTTCTATGTTACTAGTGAAAGTGATATTCGACTTGGAGAGCAGTTTTCTGATAAATTGACGAATTCTGTGGGAGAAGTTTCTGTTAATAGTGTACAGATGTCAGATAAAATGGTAAAAATAAGTTATGAATTGAAACTAGAAAAAAGAATATTAACTTCGAAGCAAGAATCTCAATCATTTATTGATTTGATAGAATTCTGGGATGATATTGCTGATAAAAAATGGTTAATCAGTTCAATTAATTGAAATATGGAAATACATTCTTATCCGAGTCAAAGTGAAACTGTTTGCTATAATGAAGGGGAAGACCGTGATTCTTTATTATATGATGCAATAGCACTTGCTAATAATCGTGGTGGAACCATCTATTGTGGAATCAATAGGAAGGGAAAAGTTAGGGGAATTGAACCTGATGCAGTTGTAAAAAGCTTTGAGTTTCGATTAAAAGAGTGTGCCAATTCTGAAATTTCCTGGACATGGGATAAAGTGATTATTAATTCTAAGTTAATAGTAATCATTCAAATTGATGAATCAACCAAATTGATTTCTCTGGATTGTAACGCTGGGGATAAGAAGGTTTATTACCGATTACAGGAACACACAGTTTTAGCGTCAAAAATCATTGTGCGATTAATTCATTTAAAAAAAGGAAAGCTTCAAATTGAAGTATCGGTTGATTCGGAAGATGTTAATCGTATAATTGATGAGGTTCATTCAACTGCCGGAATTACATTGAGTCAACTATATAAGAAGGTTGATTTGCCTAAATCAAAAATTGATAGCATTTTGCCTGACTTGCTTTTTATAGGTGAAATTGGGTTAAGGTGGAATAATGATTCAATAGAATTTATTTCTTAATAAACGCTAAAATATTAACGATTATCATATTAATTCGTTATCTTTATAAATTAGCATTATTTTAATAATAAACATTTTCTCAATGGGAAGACCGCCAACAAAGCCGGCAAGGCTTAAAAATGGATTTTACATCGAAGTACGTACTCAAGGTAGTGGAGGTATAATGATAAGAAGAGATACGCGTGAGCAAATGATGCTTGCTGCGGAAGATTATTCAAGAATGAAACAAGTAACTATCCTTGGAGAAATGAAGGATGATAAATGGCTTGACAAGAAGAAATAGGATTCTTGATAAGTAAAAATGGAAGAGTATCTTAGTTATTTAAAATCCAAAGGCCGATTTACAAGTTGGTTGGTTGTGATTTTTGTATTGATACTTGCAATTCCGATTCTTATTCAAATCGAACTTACGTTTGTAGCAAAAATAATTGGGCTACTGTTGATTGTTATATCTTCAGTAGCCCTTTTTTCTTGGGTTAGAAGGGTTGCAGGGAGTAAAGTAATAAAGAATAGAGTGGCCTTAAATGCAAATGATCGTTTTTGGTTGAATGAGAATATTCCGTTCTATAGATTACTGACCAAACAAGAAAAAGGAATATTTGAAGATAGAATGTCGCTTTTCTTGGCAGAGATCATCATTACTGATGTTTCAAAAGAGGTTCCAGATAAAGCAGAATGTTTTTTTGTGGCAGCATCTGCAATTATTGCATATTGGGGGTTGCCGTATTGGAACTATGGCAATTTGAATGAGGTCTTGATTTATCCTGACAATTTTGATGAGAATAAGTTAGTAAGTGCAAAAGGCCATATTCTTGGCAGTGTTCATCATGGCGGTTTGATGGATGGCACAATGATTCTTTCACGAACGGCATTGATTGCTGGATTTAGAAATTCTAAAGATGGAAGAAATGTAGGAGTGCATGAGTTCACACATTTATTAGATAAGTCAGATGGACATATTGATGGTTTGCCGGTTGGTCTAACTTCAGAACAAAGGAAGATATGGTTAACAGTATACAGGAATGAGGTGAATAACCCAGATTTTCACTTGGATCGATATGCGCTAACCAATGAAGCGGAGTTCTTTGCGGTTTCTATGGAGATGTATAAAGAAAATCCTTCTGTTTTATTGAAATGGCATCCAGAGTTGCATGGAATTCTCAGTGAATACTTCAATAAATAGCCGCTTCTTCATATCATCGATGAAAAAAAGTTAATTTTTTTTCATTTATAAATAATGCGTTTTCAGCGGATTAAGGATAAAGATGAATTTTTTTCAAAAAAAGATTGTTCAAAACGCTTGTTGAATCAAAAAGAGTACCTATCTTTGCACCCCGCTAACGAATGATACAAACCAAACGAGGGTTGCTAAGTTAGAGGATTGAAAAGTGAGGAGAGTAGGTTATAGGTTACACAATGTGTAGTTTATGATTGTTCAATTTAGACTCAAAAGCAACGTTGAAAAAAAAGTTTAAAATTTTTTTCAAAAAAGCTTGCAGGAATAAAAAGAACGCTTACCTTTGCACTCCCAAATCGAACGAGGTTTGGCAGAAACAAAAAAAAGAAACGACGAGCAAACGAGTGAGTCATTAGTGATAAGATAATATCTTAGAAACTAAACAGAATAAGTTCTTTGAAAGATTGAGAAATAAGGAAACAGCGAACAGAATTAAATTAAACAAGCCACAACAAAATTCAAAGTTTTATACAACGGAGAGTTTGATCCTGGCTCAGGATGAACGCTAGCGGCAGGCCTAACACATGCAAGTCGAGGGGCAGCATAATAAAAGCTTGCTTTTATGGTGGCGACCGGCGCACGGGTGCGTAACGCGTATGCAATCTACCTTGTACTAAGGTATAGCCCGAAGAAATTCGGATTAATCCCTTATAGTATTGTCACTTCGCATGTTGCGACAATTAAAGGTTACGGTACAAGATGAGCATGCGTCCCATTAGCTAGATGGTAAGGTAACGGCTTACCATGGCTACGATGGGTAGGGGGCCTGAGAGGGTGATCCCCCACACTGGTACTGAGACACGGACCAGACTCCTACGGGAGGCAGCAGTGAGGAATATTGGTCAATGGACGCAAGTCTGAACCAGCCATGCCGCGTGCAGGAAGACGGTCCTATGGATTGTAAACTGCTTTTATTCGAGAATAAACCCCCTGTCGTGCATAGGGGCTGAAGGTACCGAATGAATAAGCACCGGCTAACTCCGTGCCAGCAGCCGCGGTAATACGGAGGGTGCAAGCGTTATCCGGAATCATTGGGTTTAAAGGGTCCGCAGGCGGACGTATAAGTCAGTGGTGAAAGCCCATCGCTTAACGATGGAACTGCCATTGATACTGTATGTCTTGAATTCGGTCGAAGTGGGCGGAATATGTCATGTAGCGGTGAAATGCTTAGATATGACATAGAACACCGATAGCGAAGGCAGCTCACTAGGCCTGGATTGACGCTCAGGGACGAAAGCGTGGGGAGCAAACAGGATTAGATACCCTGGTAGTCCACGCCGTAAACTATGATTACTCGTTCTCGGCGATACACAGTCGGGGACCAAGCGAAAGTGATAAGTAATCCACCTGGGGAGTACGATCGCAAGGTTGAAACTCAAAGGAATTGACGGGGGCCCGCACAAGCGGTGGAGCATGTGGTTTAATTCGATGATACGCGAGGAACCTTACCAGGGCTTAAATGCAAGTTGAATTATGTGGAAACATGTAAGTCTTCGGACAATTTGCAAGGTGCTGCATGGCTGTCGTCAGCTCGTGCCGTGAGGTGTTGGGTTAAGTCCCGCAACGAGCGCAACCCCTATCTTTAGTTGCCAGCGAGTAATGTCGGGGACTCTAGAGAAACTGCCTACGCAAGTAGTGAGGAAGGCGGGGACGACGTCAAGTCATCACGGCCCTTACGTCCTGGGCCACACACGTGCTACAATGGTTGGTACAGAGGGCAGCTACCGGGTGACCGGATGCAAATCTCTAAAGCCAATCTCAGTTCGGATTGGAGTCTGCAACTCGACTCTATGAAGCTGGAATCGCTAGTAATCGCGCATCAGCCATGGCGCGGTGAATACGTTCCCGGGCCTTGTACACACCGCCCGTCAAACAATGGAAGCTGGGGGTGCCTGAAGTCGGTAACCGTAAGGAGCTGCCTAGGGTAAAACTAGTAACTGGTGTTAAGTCGTAACAAGGTAGCCGTACCGGAAGGTGCGGCTGGAACACCTCCTTTCTAGAGAAAAGGTGAGTTGTTTAATTCACGCTGTTTCTATTTCTTAATTTTTAAATGATAATAAAGTCCTCCCCATCGGGACTCACGTAGGAGGGATTTAATAGTCCCGTAGCTCAGTTGGTTAGAGCACTACACTGATAATGTAGGGGTCAGCGGTTCAAATCCGCTCGGGACTACTCAATATTTAGCAAACGAGCTAAATGAGTAAACATAAGCTTAATAGTGAACCATATACGTATGGTTTTTCTGTTGAGGGGGATTAGCTCAGCTGGCTAGAGCACTTGCCTTGCACGCAAGGGGTCATCGGTTCGACTCCGATATCCTCCACTTTGGATAATTAATTTGAACATTGATTATCTACAAAAAAAGTTCATTGACATATTGGAATTGATTGAAGTAATAATAAAGTAGAAGAATCAAAAATAACTAATAAGTTACTAAGGGCACACGGGGGATGCCTTGGCTCTGAGAGGCGAAGAAGGACGTGATAAGCTGCGATAAGGTTCGGGGAGAAGCAAATATTTGTTGATCCGAACATTTCCGAATGGGGAAACCTGGCTAGTTGAAGACTAGTCGTCGAAAGACGCGAACGCGCTGAACTGAAACATCTAAGTAGGCGTAGGAGAAGAAAACAATAGTGATTTCCGGAGTAGCGGCGAGCGAAATGGAAGAAGCCCAAACCAAGATTGTTTCGGCAATTTTGGGGTTGTAGGACTACAAAGTGGACTTAATGAGTATAGTGGAAGAAGTTGGAAAGCTTCATCGTAGAGGGTGACAATCCCGTACACGACATGCTTATTATACCTAGTAGTATCCTGAGTAGGGCGGGACATGTGAAATCCTGTCTGAATCAACCGGAACCATCCGGTAAGGCTAAATACTCCTCAGAGACCGATAGCGAACGAGTACTGTGAAGGAAAGGTGAAAAGAACCCTGAATAAGGGAGTGAAAAAGATCCTGAAACCGTGTGTCTACAAGCGGTCGAAGCCTACGGGCGACGGCGTGCCTTTTGCATAATGATCCTACGAGTTACTCCTCATTGGCAAGGTTAAGAACTTCAGGTTCGAAGCCGAAGCGAAAGCGAGTCTTAATAGGGCGACATAGTCAGTGGGGGTAGACGCGAAACCTTGTGATCTACCCATGGTCAGGTTGAAGTTCCGGTAACACGGAATGGAGGACCGAACTGGTAAACGTTGAAAAGTTTTCAGATGAACTGTGGGTAGGGGTGAAAGGCCAATCAAACTGGGAAATAGCTCGTACTCCCCGAAATGCATTTAGGTGCAGCGTTCAGGTAGAGTCTTATAGAGGTAGAGCTACTGATTGGGCTAGGGGGCTTCACCGCCTACCAAACCCTGACAAACTCCGAATGCTATAAGATATACTGAGCAGTGAGGGCATGGGTGCTAAGGTCCATGTCCGAGAGGGAAAGAACCCAGACCATCGGCTAAGGTCCCCAAATATACACTAAGTTGATCAAACGTTGTGCGGTTGCATAGACAGCTAGGATGTTGGCTTGGAAGCAGCCATTCATTTAAAGAGTGCGTAACAGCTCACTAGTCGAGCGATCGTGCGTGGATAATAATCGGGCATTAAGTGTATTACCGAAGCTGTGGATTGTATGTTTACATACACTGGTAGGGGAGCATTCTAAGGGCTTTGAAGGTGTGAGGTGACTCATGCTGGAGCGCTTAGAAAAGCAAATGTAGGAATAAGTAACGATAATGCAGGCGAGAAACCTGCACACCGATAGACTAAGGTTTCCTTGGCGACGCTAATCGTCCAAGGGTAAGTCGGGACCTAACGCGAACCCGAAGGGGGTAGTGGATGGACAACGGGTTAATATTCCCGTACTTGCTTTAACTGCGATGGGGTGACGGAGTGATGAAAGGACCGCGCACTGACGGAATAGTGCGTTAAAGGGTGTAGATATTGGGACTGTAGGTAAATCCGCAGACTTAGTCGAACCTGATAGTACTGCAAAGCTTCGGCTGAGTAGATAGTGTCCCTAAGGGCTTCCAAGAAAAACCTCTAAGCTTCAGGTTAAAGCAACTCGTACCGTAAACCGACACAGGTAGTCAAGGAGAGAATCCTAAGGTGCTCGAGTGATTCATGGCTAAGGAACTAGGCAAAATGGTCTCGTAACTTCGGGAGAAGAGACGCCAACTTCGGTTGGCCGCAGTAAATAGGCCCAGGCGACTGTTTATCAAAAACACATGGCTTTGCAAAATCGAAAGATGAAGTATAAGGCCTGACACCTGCCCGGTGCTGGAAGGTTAAGAGGAGATGTTAGTTTCGGCGAAGCATTGAATTGAAGCCCCAGTAAACGGCGGCCGTAACTATAACGGTCCTAAGGTAGCGAAATTCCTTGTCGGGTAAGTTCCGACCTGCACGAATGGTGTAACGATCTGGGCACTGTCTCAGCCATGAGCTCGGTGAAATTGTAGTATCGGTGAAGATGCCGATTACCCGCAACGGGACGGAAAGACCCCGTGAACCTTTACTATAGCTTCACATTGATATTGGGTAATTCATGTGTAGGATAGGTTGGAGACTTTGAGGCTGCGTCGCTAGGCGTAGATTAGTCGTCCTTGAAATACAACCCTTGGATTATCTGATGTCTAACCCGTCTGAGACGGGGACATTGTGTGGTGGGTAGTTTGACTGGGGTGGTCGCCTCCAAAAGAGTAACGGAGGCTCCTAAAGGTACCCTCAACACGGTTGGTAATCGTGTGTAGAGTGTAATGGCATAAGGGTGCTTGACTGAGAGACCGACAAGTCGACCAGGTAGGAAACTAGAGCATAGTGATCCGGTGGTTCCGCATGGAAGGGCCATCGCTCAAAGGATAAAAGGTACTCCGGGGATAACAGGCTGATCACTCCCAAGAGCTCACATCGACGGAGTGGTTTGGCACCTCGATGTCGGCTCGTCACATCCTGGGGCTGGAGAAGGTCCCAAGGGTTGGGCTGTTCGCCCATTAAAGTGGCACGCGAGCTGGGTTCAGAACGTCGTGAGACAGTTCGGTCCCTATCTGTTGTGGGCGTTAGAAATTTGAGAGGACCTGCCTCTAGTACGAGAGGACCGGGGTGGACGAACCTCTGGTGTACCTGTTGTGGCGCCAGCTGCATCGCAGGGTAGCTAAGTTCGGATGAGATAAGCGCTGAAAGCATCTAAGCACGAAACTCACCTCAAGATGAGATTTCTTTTAAGGGCCGTGGAAGACTACCACGTTGATAGGCTACAAGTGTAAAGACAGTAATGTCACAGCTGAGTAGTACTAATTACCCGTAGACTTATAGTTATCTTCTTACCAAGTTATTACTTCAATCGTCCGATATATTTTGTCAATTCACTAAGATATTGAGACTATAGATTAGTAAGGTGTTTAACCTTCGTTCTATAATCCAAGACTTTAGGTGTCTATTGCAATGAGGTCCACCTCTTCCCATTCCGAACAGAGAAGTTAAGCCCATTTGCGCTGATGGTACTGCCCTTTTGAGGGTGGGAGAGTAAGTCGATGCCACTTTTAAGAAGCTCCTTCATTAATTTGAAGGAGCTTTTTTTGTTTACACAGTTTTGTAATGGAATTAAAATAGTTGCAATGAT
>Ga0208794_1000152_pt1 | contig 61139 bp, 55 predicted proteins | sample 32_taG_FD_184106 | JGI IMG/M metagenome (GOLD analysis project Ga0208794, IMG submission 184106) | Marine viral communities from the Gulf of Mexico - 32_GoM_OMZ_CsCl metaG (SPAdes) (version 2) | ecosystem: Environmental > Aquatic > Marine > Oceanic | place: Atlantic Ocean: Gulf of Mexico... | reverse complement strand
ACATCCCCAGCACCAACACCTGCGACGACTGCCACGTCGTCACCGACTGGACCTATGTCCGCTTCGACCACGCCTCGGTCACCGGCGCCTGCGCCAGCTGTCACAACGGCAGCACCGCCACCGGAAAGCCCGGCAACCACATCCCCAGCTCCAACACCTGCGACGACTGCCACGTCACCACCGACTGGACCGACGTCCGCTTCGACCACGCCTCGGTGACCGGCGCCTGCGCCAGCTGCCACAACGGCAGCACCGCGACAGGCAAACCGGGCAACCACATCCCCAGCAGCGATCTGTGCGAGGATTGCCACCAGACCACGGAATGGTCGGAGGTGCGGGTCAATCATGACTCTGTCGCCGGCGCCTGTGTCACCTGCCACAATGGCGGCTTTGCCGAGGGCAAACCCAGCGACCACCCGCAGTCGTCGAACGCCTGCGACGACTGCCACAACACCCGCGATTGGGACGATTGATGCAGCGGGTTTTCGGTTCGGGCGGTCTGCGCCGCCCGCTCCCATCGGCGTGATCGACAGCAGCCCCGGCAGTCAGCCGGACCTCGCATGGCCATACGGGGAATCCCCAGCTAACCCCCCGATTTCGGTTAATTGACATGTTTCTTGAAACCCCGAAGCTGGAGGGATGCGAAGGGGAGGGATCGGGATGGGCGACCGCAACGGGTTCGACTGCAGACCAGGTTGCGGCCCGACCGCGGCTCTTGCCCTGCTCGCTGCGCTGACCTTCCCGGAAACGGCCCGGGCGCAGTCCCTGCTGGTCGGGGCGAGCGCGGATTTCAATTCGGATCTGGGCTGCCCGATCCTCGCGGTGGAATTCGCCGAACCGCTCGATCTTCTCGTGCAATCCGGGGCCGAGGCCAGCGACCGGCTCGATCTCGTACTGCGCGGCGAAGCCGAGGATCCCGAGGGTCTCGAACTGGAGGCGCCGGAGGTCGTTCCCGCCCCTGCTTCGAGCGATCTCGGCGTGACGCGCATCGAGCTTGAACAGTCCGGGGCCGACCTCGTGCTCGGCATCTCCTTTGCCAGCGATGTGGTCACGAATGCCACCATGTCCGCAGACGGGACGCGCCTGTCCATCGCGGTGGCCGATGCCGAGGATACCGGGGCATGTCTCGCCAAACTCACCGGGGAGGGCCCTGAGCCCGCCGGGCCGGAGCCGGAGGTAGAGGCCGAGGCACCCGAGACGGCGTCCGATGTCGCCCGCGATGAGGCCGATATCGAGACCGATTTCGCCGACGCGCGCGCGGCGATCACCGCCGAGGATTACGACGTCGCGATCCGGCTGCTGACGAGGATCCTGAACGCGCCCGAGAACAGCCGCAGCGCCGAAGCCCGCGAACTGCTCGGTGTCGTGCGCGAGCGCAACGAGCAGTTCGCGCAGGCCGAGGCCGAGTACCTGCTCTATCTGGAGCGCTATCCGGACAGCGAGGGCGCGGTTCGTGTCCGGCAGCGTCTGGACGCCCTGACCACGGCAAGAGGCGCACCGCCCGAGCCGCTGCGCGAGGTCGCCGAAGCGGATCGCGCCGCTCCCGAACCGGCGGACGAGGAAGAGGAGGCGCCCGCCTCCACCGATCAGGAACGGCCCGTCGAGCCGTCCGGTATCTTCCAAGGGCCCTCCGATCTACCCGACCTGGCGGAGGACGACCGCGAGGAGGAAGAGACGCTGCCGAAGCTCGAATATTCGGGCAGCGTCGATGCCACCTACTTCTTTCGGCAGGGCACGACCCGCTTCACGGAGTTCGACACCTCTCGCCGATCCGTGGACGATTTCGTGCTGCAGAACTCGCTGGTGACGAGCCTGAGCACCATCGGCTCCTACGAGACCGAAGACTACATCCTGTCCTGGCGCGTCGCGGGCGCCTTCGAGGTCGATTTCGATGACGACGAGGAGAACTTCCGGTTCTCGCGGCTTTATCTCGACTACGATCCGAAAGGGTCCGAGCTGTCGTTCCGCTTCGGCCGGCACCTCGTCCGATCCGGCGGGGTGTTCGACCGGTTCGACGGCGCGACCATCAGCTGGCAGCTGCAGGAGGATGTCAGCACCCATTTCCAGATCGGCTCGCCCGTCGAAAGCGTGCGCGATCCGCTGTTCGGCTTCGACCGGCTGACCTATGGCGCCAGCGTCGATTTCTCGGAGATCTATCCCGACACCGATCTGACCATCTACGCCAACGAACAGCGCGCCGGATCGCTAGTCGATCGGCGCACGGTCGGGTTCGAGCTGGAATACGAGGGAGAGTGGTTCAGCGCCAGCACGGCCATGGATTACGACATCTACTTCGACCGGCTGAACTATGCCCGCGTCTCGGGCACGCATATCTTCGCGGACCGCTCGACGATCACGCTCAGCCTCGACTTCGTGCAGTCCCCAACCCTCGCGCTGAGCAATGCCGAGCAGGGTCAGCTCGGCAGGTCGCTGGACGAGCTGCGGGACAGCTTCACGCTCGACCAGCTGCGGCAGCTCGCACTCGACCGCACCACCGCGTCGCGTTCGGTCACCCTCACCTATTTCCATCCCATCGACGACACTTGGCTGCTCAACATGGATGCCACGATCTTCGACACGGAGGGCAATCCGGCCTCCGGGGGCGTGGCCGAGATCCCGGCGCCGGGACAGGATTACTACGCCTCCATCGGCGTCTTCGGCTCAGGCGTGTTCTCGGATACCGATGTCGTGAGCGCGTCGGCACGCTATGCCGACACCTCGTCGTCGACCCTCGTGCTCGCCGACGCCTCCTACCGGTTCGAACCGACCGAGCGATGGCGGCTTCGTCCGCGTCTCCGGCTGGGCCATCGGGACCTGAAGAGAACCGGCGGCACGGAGATCTTCGCGATCCCCTCGATGACGATCGATTACGAGATCCGGGACAGCACCATGCTCGAACTCGAGCTCGGCGGCCGCCTGTCGCGCACCGAGACATCGACCTCGCGCGACAATAGCACCGAAAGCTACGCCTTCGTTGGGATCAGGCAGGATTTCTGACCCCCAGCCGCGATCTATTCCAAGAGTTCTGCGATCTCCGCATGACCCGCCGCGACGGCGAGGTCATGGGCGCGATGGCGATCCTGGTTGCGGAGCCGCTTGTCGGCGCCAGCCTCGAGCAGCAGGCGCACGACCTCGACACGGTTGGCCTGCGCCGCGAGCATCAGCGCCGAATTGCGTTTCGCGTTGCGCAGGTCGAAGTCGACGCCCGCCTCCAGCAGGCGGCGAACCGCGTCCAGATTGCCCTGCTGCGCGGCGATCATCAAAGGCGTGTTGCCGGTGGAGGTCGCGAGGCTGCCATCGGCGCCCCCGGCGAGCAGCGAGTTGGCCGTCTCTGCCTGGCCGAAACGGAGGGCTGCATGCAGCGGCGCCTCCCCGGCCTCGTCCGCCCGGTCGAGGCCCACGCCGTTCTCGATCAGGAAGGCCGTCGCCGCCGCGTTACCCGACGCGGCCGCGTGCCAGAGCGCGCTCCGGCCATCCCGGTCCAGCAGATCAAATGGCAGGCCGTGATCGGACAACAGGCGCAGGAGCTCGGGCCCGCTGCTGCGCGCCGCGGCCATGAGCAGGTCTGTCTGGAGGTCGGTGTCCTCGACAGGAAGGGCCTCGCCTGCCAGCAGCATGGCGATGCGTGCCTGCCCGTCCTCGATCGCCCGTAGCAGGGGACGGGCGCCGGCATTGTCGGCCAGATCGCTCCGCGCGCCCTGCATGACGAGGTATTCGACGATCTCGAAATGGCCGGCTTCGGTCGCGAGCGCCAGCGCGGTCTTGCCCTCGGCATCCTGCAGGTCGTGATCGGCGCCCGCATCGATCAGCGACCGGGCCGTGTCGAGATGCCCGGCCTCGGCCGCGTGCATCAACGCCGTGCGCCCCTGCTTGTCGGTCTCGTCCGGTCCGGTGCCCTGCTCGAGCAGGGCTTGGACGGTCTGCCCCTCTCCCCGGCGGGCGGCCTCGATCAGGAGCGTCCAGCCCAGCTCGGTCGCAATCTGCGACGGCGCCAGGTCCGCAACCTCGGGCGCCTCTTCCGGGGGCGAGATTTCCGCATCCAAGACCGGTTCGGCGGCGCGGGCCTCCAGCTCGGACAGCGCCTCCTTGGCCCGTGCATGCCCCGCGGCGCTCGCGGCGGCGATCCAGCGGCGCCCCTCGGCGGCGTCCTCTTCGGTTCCGCGGCCCGAGAGGTAGAGAATGCCGAGGCTGTACTGCGCCTCGACATGCCCGGCCTCGGCCGCCGCCAGCGTGAGATCGAAGGCCGTCGCTTCGTCCTGCGGCACGCCACGGCCGTCCCGGTAGAGCGTGGCCAGCATGTAGTTCGCCTCGGCATTGCCGGCGGCAGCCAGCTCCGCGAGGGTTTCGGCGGCCTCGGCGTAGTTGCGCTGGCGCACCGCCGTCTGCGCCTCCTCGATCCGGAGGGCCTCGGTTGGGTCACCTTGCTCCTCTGCAAGGCCCGGAGCGGCCAGCAGGGCCAAGGCCAGCATGAGAGGCGATTTATGCAGTGCCATGTTTGGTCTCGATGGTGATGCCGATGGATTTCAGGAAGGGGGTCGGAAGGATGCCGCCCGCGCAAACGATGACGGCGTCGTTGGGACGGCGCGTCGTCTCGCCCGATTGTTCGATCTCCACATGCGTCTCGCCGATCGCCTTGACGTTCGAGCTGAGGATCACGTCGAGCCGCTTTGCGGCCTCGGCCTCTTCGAGCCGCTTGCGGTTCTTGGGCTTCACCCGCGAAAAGGCGGCGCTGCGGTAGGACAGCGTGACGTCGGTGTCGGGCAGTTCCGCGATGCTGGTCGCCGCCTCGATCGCGCTGTCGCCGCCGCCCACCACCAGCACCGACTGGCCCTGATACTGCTCGGGGTCGATCAGGCGATAGACCACCTTGCTCTGCTCCTCGCCCTCGACGCCCAGCTTGCGCGGCGTGCCGCGCCGCCCGATGGTCAGGAGCACGGAGCGGGTACGGTAGGTGCCCTTCGTGCTGGTGACCACGAAGCCCTCGCCCTCGGGCGCGATGTCAGTGACCCGCTCCTCGTAGTTGATCTCGAGCCCGGTATCCTCGAGCACCTGGGTCCAGAACTCCATCAGCTTTTCCTTGGTGGTCTCGCGAAAGTTCGCCTTGCCGTAGATCGGCAGCGTCACCGGCGCGGTCATCACCAGCTTGCCACGCGGGAAGTGCGAGACGGTGCCGCCGAAGCTCTCCTGTTCGAGGATCACGTGCTTCAGCCCATGCTGCTTGGCGCCGAGGCCGGCCGCGAAGCCCGCCGGGCCGGCACCCACGATGACCACGTCGACCTCGCCCTCCGGCGCCTGCGCCTTCCGCTTCGCGATCTCGCCGATCGCCTGCCGGCCCTGTTCGATCGCGTTGCGGATCAGCCCCATGCCGCCAAGCTCGCCCGCGATGTAGATGCCGGGCACGTTGGTCTGGAAATCCGGCCCCACCTCCGGGATGTCGACGCCGCGCTCGGCGGTGCCGAAGACGAGGCTGATCGCGTCCATCGGGCAGGCCGCGGCGCAGGCGCCGTGACCGATGCAGTTCGCCGGCTCGACCAGTTCGGCCTTGCCGTTCACCAGCCCGAGGATCTGGCCCTCGGGACAGGCGCGGACGCAGGCCCCGCAGCCGATGCACATGCTCGCATCGATGTCCGGATGCAGCGAGGCGGGCTGGGTCAGCCCTGCGGCCTGCGCCTCCTGCTTCTTTGCCAGCGCCCTGCGCTCGCCCTGCCGGCGCAGGACCACGAACACCACCCACACCAATGCCAGCGGCACGGCATAGATCAGGAATGTCGTATCAATCAGGGATCCGTTCCTCTGTTCAATCCGCCCGGAGGCCCATCTCCGTGGCCTTCGCATCGATCCGGGCACGTGTTTCGGGAGACTGGGAAAACTGTCGCAACGCGCGTTCATAGGCGGCGCGGGCCGCCTCGGGACCGTCCAAGACCATCCGCGACTGCATCAGCCGCATCCAGCCTTCCGGATCGTCCGGATCGTCGTTCAGCCGGGCCTCCAGCCCGTCCACCATGCCGGCGATCATCGCCTGCCGGTCGGCGGGCGTCATCCGCGCCGCCAGATCGACATCCGCCTGCGTCGGACCCGGAGCGACCGGAGCAGGCGGAAGCAGCGGCTCCGTCTCAGGCAGCCGCCCGGCGATATCGATGCCGTGCTGGCTAGCCAGTTCGCGCACGCGCTGCAAGACGCCCGGCGCCCAGTCGGCGTCGGCCCGCGCATCGGCCAACATCCCGATCCACAGATCGAGGGCCGCGCGCGGATCGCCATCCTGCTCCAGAGCCATCCCCTTGAAGAACCGGGCGCGCGCGTCGTCGGCGTTCAGGGCGAGCGCCGCGTCGAAGGCCTCCTTAGCGGGCGTGGTGACCAGCCCGTCGGCGGCCCTCACCAGCGTCTCGCCGTAATGGGACCAGAGATCGGGGTCGTCATCGACGAGCGCCACGGCCCGCGCATAGGCGTCGGCAGCCTCGGCGTGGCGCCCGGTGTTGAAGTAGGACCAGCCCAGCATCCGCCAGCCCTCGGCATCCTCGGGCGTCTCGCGCAGGCGGGCGGCGAGGCGGGCGATCGAGCTGTCGACGCTGCCGGTGGGCTGGGACATCTCCGCCTGCGCAGGGCTGGCGAGCGGCGCTGTAGCCGGCGCAGACGCGACCGGCTGGGCGAGGCTGGCCATGGGCATATGCGGCGCCGCCGGCAGATCGGGCCGCCCGATCGACAGGTAGAGCGCCGCCGAGCCGATCACCACCCATCCCGAGACGACAGCGACGGAGACCAGCCGCACCTTGTCGGATGCCTCGCCCAGGGCGGATTGCGGCGCCCGCGTCGCCGCAACGATCCGCCGCTCGATTTCCCTGCGCGCCGATTGCGCTTCTTGCGGCGCGAGCAGGCCCTGCGCCACCTCCGCATCGATCGCCTCGATCTGGCTGCGTGCCAAGACGATGGACTGCTCATTCGTGCCCGCGCCGCCCATCTGCCGTCGCAGGAACGGCGCGACCACGAGCGTGGCCGCCACCGAGATCATGGCCGTCAAGATGATCCATAGCGTCATGGTCCGCTCCCCTGTCCCGGCCCCTGCCCCAGCGCCTGTGCGAGCACCGCTTTCTCGTCCTCCGACAGGGCCTCGGGCTCGGGCGGAGGCGGACCCTTGCGCCTCCAGAGGATCGAGAAACCGGCGAAGGCCGCGCCCAGCATCAGCGCCGGCGCCAGCCACAACAGCAGCGTATCCGCGCCCATCTGCGGCCGAAGTAGGATGTAGGCGCCGTAACGGTCCACGAGGTAGTCGATCACCTCGGCGTCGCTGTCGCCTGCCACCAGCCGCTCGCGGATCAGCACCCGGAGGTCGCGCGCAAGCTCGGCGTTGGAGTCGTCGATCGACTGGTTCCGGCAGACCGGGCAGCGCATCTCCAGGCTCAGCGCCCGCGCGCGCTGCTCCAACGCCGGATCGGCCAGCATCTCGTCGGGCTGCACGGCCAATGCGAAAACCGGCGCAAGCGCGCAGAGACAGGCGACTGCCAGCGCGCGCGCAAGCTGCCGCAACCCGGTCATGACGGTCTCTTAAGGTCGCGGATCAGGGGCCGGAGAACCTCTTGCCAGACCTGCTCCGTGAGGGCGCCGACATGGCGATAGCGAATGCGCCCTTCGGCGTCGACGAGATAGGTCTCGGGCACGCCGGTCACCGCGAGCTGCGCGCCGAGCCTGCCGGCTGCGTCCTCCCCGGTCGCGAGATAGGGGTCGCCATGCCGGTCGAGAAATCGCCTGCCCGCCCCCGGCCGGTCCTTCCAGTTGAGACCGTAAAGCGGGACCCCCTCCTCGGCGGCCAGACGCATCAGCATCGGGTGTTCGCTGAGACAGACCGCGCACCACGAGGCGAAGACGTTGATCAGCGCCACCTCGCCCCGGATGTCCTCGGCCGAGAGCCCCCTTTCGTCGCCGATGAGTGGCGGCTGCGAGAATTCCGGCAGCGGGCGGTCGAGATAGCCCTCGCCGCTCACATCGCGGGTGCCCGCGGCAACGGAGAACAGCACCCCGCCGATCAGCAGGAAGACGACGACCGGGATCAGCACGGATTTGCGGATGCCACCTGCCATCACGCCTCCACGCCTTGGGGGCGGCGGGGCGATCGCTGCGGTGCGCCGATGCGCATCCGGCGGTCGCTCAGCGACACGAAACCGCCCGCCGCCATGAACAGCGGGCCGAGCCAGATCAGCAGCGCCAGCGGGTGGTGATAGAGCCGCACGACCCACTGCTTCCCATCATTCGGCTCGCCGATCGCGACGTAGAGGTTCGACAGGAACACCGCTCGGATACCGGCCTCCGTGGTGGTGTTGCGGCTCACCGTGTAGAAGCGGCGTTCCGAGGTCATGGCGGCGAAGGGCTCGCCGTCGCGCTCGACCGTGAATTGCCCCTGCTCGGCGATGAAGTTCTCGCCATTGAGCTGCTCGACCCGGTCGAGGCTGACCTCGTAGCCGGCCAGCGTCACCCGGTCGCCCGGTCTCATGGAAAGGATCCGCTCCTCCTGAAACGCCGAGACGCCGGTGATGCCCGCCACCAGAAGGCCGAGGCCCGCATGTGCCATCGCCATTCCGTAGACCGAGCGCGGCACCTTGCGGGCGAGCGTCGCGCTGCGGCGCCACGGCTCGCGAAACAGCCGGATCCAGAGCGCCAAGGCCCAGAGCGACGCGGCCACCAGCCATGCCGCGAGGCCCAGTGCCGCGGCGGCGAAGGGATGCGCCCCGCCGCCCGAGACGAAGACCGCCGCCGCCACGACGAGCGCCACCGCCGCCGGCGGGCGTAGCTGGCCCAGCGCCCGGCGCAGGCTGTCGCGCTTCCACCGCAGGATCGGGCCCACCGCGACGGCGACGAGCAGCGGGATCATCAGCGGCACGAAGGTCTGGTTGAAATAGGGCGGCCCGACCGAGATCTTGTCCGGTCCCAGCACCTCGATCACCAGCGGGTAGAACGTCCCGACGAAGACCGTGCCAGCCGCGACCACGAGGAAGATGTTGTTCAGGATCAGCCCGCCTTCGCGGCTGACCGGTGCGAAGACCGCCGGTCTGTCGAACTTCCCTGCCCGCAAGGCGAACAGGATCAGCCCGCTGCCGGTGGCGGCGAACAGGATCGCCAGAACGCCCATGCCCCGCGACGGATCGGTCGCGAAGGCGTGCACGCTGGTCAGCAAGCCCGAGCGCACCAGGAACGTCCCCACGAGGCTCAGCGAGAAGGTCAGGATCGCCAGCAGCACGGTCCAGACGATCAGCGTCTGTCGCCGCTCGACCACGAGCGCGGAGTGCAGCAGCGCGGTGCCGACGATCCACGGCATGAAGGAAGCATTCTCGACCGGGTCCCAGAACCACCAGCCGCCCCAGCCCAGTTCGTAATAGGCCCAGAAGCTGCCGAGCGTGATCCCGATGGTCAGAAAGCACCACGCGGCGAGCACCCAGGGCCGCACGAAGCGCGCCCAGCTCGCGTCCACCCGGCCCTCCATAAGCGCGGCGATGGCGAAGGCGAAGGTCACCGAGAAGCCGACATAGCCGAGATAGAGAAACGGCGGGTGGATCGCGAGGCCCACATCCTGCAGCAGCGGGTTCAGCTCCTGCCCGTCCGCGGGGGCCGGAGACACCCGCGCGAAGGGGTTGGAGGTGAAGATCATCAGCGCGAGGAACGCCGCCGAGATCATCCCCTGCACCGCAAGCACGCGCGCCTTGAGCGTGGCGGGAAGGTTGTCGCCCCTGAGGCCGAGCGCCGCGCCGAACAGCGTCAGGATCAGCACCCACAGCAGCAGCGAGCCTTCGTGGTTGCCCCAGACGCCGGTCACCTTGAACAGCATCGGCATCGCGGAGTTCGAATGCATGACGACCACGCGCAGCGACAGGTCGGTCACCATGAACGCCCGGACCAGCGCCGCGAAGGCGATGATAACGAAGCCGAACTGCACCAAGGCTGCGACATCGGCGAATGACATGAGCTGGGTTTCGCCCCGCCTGGCGCCGATCAGCGGCACGACCGACTGGGCGAGCGCGATCATCAGCGCCAGCACGAGGGCGAATTGTCCGATCTCCGCCACCATCGCCGATCACCCCTGATCTTTCGGCGGCGCCTGACGACGGCTTCGCGGTGCTCCGCCGGTCATCGAGGACACTGCAAGGCGGCGCTCCAAGGGTCCCGCCCGATCGGAGCGCTTCCTCGCATTCTTCGCCCATAACGGAGTTTTGTCCAGAAATGCGGCAATGAGCTGTGCAATTTTGCGCCAGTTTCCGCCGCGGCAGCCCGGCCCACGCGCGCAAACCCGCCGGAATCGGCGCATCGGCACACGCAACGTGGCGCGAGTGCCGCGACGACGTTACGCGGCGTCGGTCGAAACCAAAGTTTCCCTGCCCCGAGGTTCGTAGATGACTGCAACACTCGCTGGAATTTCCGGAATGAAATCCGGTGCCCGCTCGTCGGGCGAAAATGCGGCCCCTTCAAAGGGTGAAAAGCTGAAGCCCGCGCGGCGGCAAACCGGTGCGTTCGAGCTGCCAATCATGCTGACGCTCTCCTTCCTTGTTCTCGCCTATGCCTGGACGCGGCGACTCGAGGGGGATCTCACGGCCGAGACCGGCCTGGGATATTTCCTCGGCATCGGCGGCGCGCTGGCGATGCTGACCCTGCTCCTTTACCCGCTGCGCAAACGGTTCGCGGGGCTGCGCTTCATTGGCAATGTCCGCAACTGGTTCAGGATTCACATGATGCTGGGCATCATCGGCCCGGTGCTAATCATCCTGCATTCCAACTTCACGCTCGGATCGCTCAACAGCACGATGGCCCTGTTTGCCATGCTCATCGTGGCGGCCAGCGGCCTGATCGGGCGCCTGTTCTACGCGCGCATCCACAAGGGGCTCTACGGGCGGCGGGCTTCGGTGCGGGAATATCTGAACGACATGGAAGCCCTCAAGCACGAGTTCGACACGGACATGCCCGATCCGTCCTGGCTTCTGGAAACCCTGAAGGCCTACGAGGCGCGTCGCCTGCCCCAGACGCAGGACCTATGGTCGAATTTCCATCGCACGCTGACCGGACCGATCTCGCGGTTTCGGCTGCGGCGCGAGGTCATGCGGCGCTACGCCGAGCTCCTGCGACGACAGGACGGCCCCCGGCGGGACCGCAGCGGTCTGGTGAGACAGCACCTCGACAGCTACCTCCACGCCGTCGCGCGAGCGCAGTCCTTCGCGCTGTATGAGCGGCTGTTCGCGCTCTGGCACCTCTTTCACCTTCCGCTGTTCGTGATCCTCGTCTTTGCTGCTATCGTGCATGTCGTGGGGGTTCATCTGTATTGAATGTGCCTTGTTAGCAGCATAACGCTCCGCGCCGTCTGCCAGGTTCTGGCCGGGGTCTTCCTGCTGCTGATGCCCACCCCCTCCTCCGCGCAATCGCTGCTCGAACGGCTGGTCATGCCGGGCGATCTCATCGAGGGGCACGCCGATCTCGAAAGCGACTGCGCGAATTGCCATGTCTCTTTTTCGGAGGAAGGCGAGTCCGCGCTTTGCCTCGATTGCCACGAGAAGGTCGATCAGGACATCGCCGATCGTCGCGGCTTTCACGGTCGAAGGCAGGAGGTTCTGGAGCAGGAATGCCGGTACTGCCACACCGACCATGACGGTCGCGACGCGGATATCGTGCAGCTCGATACGGAAACCTTCGACCATACAAATACCGATTTCACGCTGGAGGGGGCGCATGCGACCCTACCCTGCGCCTCGTGCCACGAAACCGAAGCGAAGTTCCGGGACGCGCCGACCGATTGTGTCGGATGCCATGAAGAGGATCAGCCGCATCAGGGGCGACTAGGCTCCGACTGCGCCGCCTGCCACGCCGAGACGGGCTGGGCCGATCTCCAACCCTTCGATCACGCCGAGACCGGCTTCGCGCTCGCAGGCGCGCATGAGGAGGTGGTCTGTTCGGCCTGCCATGTCGGCGAGGTCTATGAGGGCCTGCCCACGGACTGCGTCGGCTGCCACCAGATCCAGGACGTGCATTCGGGGCGCTTCGGGGAGGATTGCGACAGCTGCCACGTGGTCGAGGCCTGGACCGAGGTGCGGTTCGACCACGACCGTGACACCGAGTTCAGCCTGACCGGTGCGCATGAGGATGCCGCCTGCGAAGCCTGCCACACGGCGAACGCCTTCGCCGAGGACCTCGCCACCGATTGCGTCGCCTGCCATGAGGCCCACGATCCGCATGACGGCCAGCTCGGCGAAGCCTGCGATACCTGCCACGCGCCCGGCGGCTGGGCCGAGGAAGTGGCCTTCGACCACGACATCACCCGCTTCCCCCTGCTCGGGCTGCACACGCTCGTGCCCTGCGAGGGCTGCCATCTCGACCCCGCGTTCCGCTCGGCCGAACCGGCCTGCGCGAGCTGTCACGAGGATGACAACATCCACGAGGGAAGCCTCTCCGACCAATGTGAAACCTGCCACAACCCGAATGGCTGGGAGTTCTGGACCTTCGACCATGACGCCCAGACCGATTTCGCCCTCACCGGAGCGCATCAGGGCATGAGTTGCGGATCGTGCCATACGCCTGACAAGGCCGCGAGCCTGCAGATCGCCCAGGACTGCGTCTCCTGCCACGCCGAGGACGACGCCCATGACGGCCAGTTCGGCAAGAGCTGCAATCTTTGCCACGACACGCGCAGCTTTGAGGATGCGAGGCTTCGGTGACTTTGGCCGCCGACAGTAGGTCCGACCAACATGGAACGCGTCGGCGCAGCATCGAAATCAGTCTCAGCGCGAATGTTCTGCGTGTGCCTTTCTGCTGTCGACCGGAGCCTGGTCTCGGTCGAACATGCCGTAATTCCGAACCACGCTCGCAATTCGGAGGCGGTAGTCGGCGAAGACACCGCCCCGGCCTTTCGTTTGGGCCGCCCGATGGGCCTCCATGCTCCGCCATTTCGCGATGGCCGCCTCGTCTGCGAAGAACGACAGGGACAGGATCTTCTTCGGATCGGTCAGGCTTTGAAACCGTTCCACGGAAATGAAACCTTCCACCTCGTCGAGCAGCGGCCGCATTCTGGCGGCCAGTTCGAGGTAGTCGTCCATCCGGCCCTCCGCAGGTTCGACCTCGAAGATCACGGCGATCATGCCGACACCCTTGGGCCGTGCGGTGCCGAGACGCACTTCAGGAAGGTCCGGTCTTCCCGCAACAGGAACTTCTCGGTCTGCGCGAAGTCGTAATTCTCTCGACCAAGGGGGTCGGCGGCCAGCCTCGCGCGATAGGCCTCGTAATCAGCGAGGCTCGCCACGTTGTAGATGCCGTAGGCGAGCGTGCTCGAGCCTTCATGCGGCGCGTAGTAGCCGATCAGGTCCGCGCCACAGCGCGGGATCGCCTGCCCCCAGTTGCGGGCATACTGCGCGAACTGGGCCTTCTTCGTCGGGTCGATGTGGTAGCGGATCACACAGGTGAGCATGGGGGAATCCTTTGAGCGAGACCTGTTCACAGACTACGCCGTTGAGATGCGCGTATGGTTCGACTACGATCGAACCATGAAGGAAGGTCCGGATATCGCTCGCGTTGCCGCGCTCATCGGGGACCCCGCCCGTGCCAACATGCTGACAGCCTTGATGAGCGGCAAGGCCCTGACCGTCAGCGAGCTGGCCGAGGAGGCCGGGGTGACGATCCAGACGGCCAGCTCCCACCTGTCGAAACTGGACGCTGGCGGACTGCTTCGCCCGCGCAAGCAAGGCCGGCACAAATACTTCTCGCTGGCCAGCGACGAGGTGGCGCGGGTGCTCGAAGGGTTGATGGGGCTGGCGGCGGGGGCCGGGAACCTCCGCATGCGCACCGGTCCCAAGGATGCGGAATTGCGCAGGGCGCGGGTCTGCTACAACCATCTCGCGGGCGACATGGGCACCCAGCTGTTCGACAGCCTGATCGCCCGGGGGTTTCTGACCGTGGAGGATGAGGGGCTGAGCCTCACCGAGGCGGGTGCGGAATTTGCCGCCCGGTTCGAGATCGACCTCGACGAGCTGCGCCGCAAACGCACGCCGCTCTGCCGCGAATGCCTCGACTGGAGCGAACGACGTTCGCATTTGGCGGGCAGCTTGGGGCGCGCTTTCCTCTCCCGTTTCGAGGAGCTGTCATGGGCGAGGCGCGATCCGAAGACCCGGGTCGTGATCTTTTCCCGCACCGGGGCCAAGGAATTCGAGCGGCTGTTGGGCGGGGGCTGATGTGCGCGGGCCCTCCCCCGCCGACCAAAGGGGATGCTCCCGAGTAAGGCAGCACAGCCAGAGCGTAAGCCTCAGATCGCGTTGAACCGTTTCGTCAGATCTTCGAGCGCCGAGATATAGGGGGCGGGGCCGAAGCTGATCCGGGACACGCCCAGCCCCGCCACATCCCGAACCGCGCGCAAGCCGCCCCTCATCAGGACGTTGACTGGTCGCGAGCTTCGCGCACAGATGTCCCGGATGAGCGTCTGGTCGGTCAGCCCGGGCACGAAGAAGCCATCGGCTCCGGCCTCCGCATAGGCCGCTTGCCGCGCCAAGGCCGCGTCGACGAGGCCGGCATGTTCCTTTGCCTCCGATTGCAGGAACAGATCGGTCCGCGCATTGATGAACAACGGCACTCCTGCCTCCCGCGCCGCGTCGCGAATGGCAGCGATCCGAGCGGCCTGTGCGGCGACGTCATGAAGCCCCTCCCCGCCCACGACCCGGTCCTCGAAGTTGAGGCCTACCGCGCCGGTCTGGATCACCCTGCGCGTGTTGGCCGCGACCTGTTCGGGCGCTTCGGCATAGCCGCCCTCGAAGTCCACGGTCAGGGGCAGATCGGTGCTCTGCGCGATCCGCTCGATGATCCTCAGCGCGAAGTCGAAGGGCATCGCCTCGCCATCCTCAAAGTCATGCGCCGCCGCGACCGACCAGCTTCCCGTCGCGATGGCGGCGGCGCCCGCCTTGGCAAGCACGGTCGCGCCGCCTGCGTCCCAGATGTTGTAGAGCACGAGCGGGTCATTCGCGACGTGAAGTGCTTTGAGCGCGCGCGCCCTGTCAGCCTGAGACATGAAGTGGGGCATCCTGTGTATCCGCCTTGAATTGACGCTCGATCTCGATCAGGCGCTGCTTGCGCCACAGCCCGCCACCATATCCTGTCAGGCTGCCATCCACGCCGATCACCCGGTGGCAAGGCACCATGAGGGCGATCTGATTGGCACCGTTCGCCCGCGCCACGGCGCGCGTGGCCGCGGGGTTGCCGATCTCGCGTGCGATCTCGGAATAGCTGCGGGTCTCGCCCGCCGGGATGCGGCGCAGCGCGTGCCAGACGCCTCGGCTGAACGCCGAGCCCTGAAACGCCAGCGGCGTCTCGAACCGCGCGCTCTGGCCCGCGAAATAGGCCGACAGCTCGACCTCGGCCTGTTCGGTCGGCGCAAACCGCCCCAAGCCGATGCCTTGTGGCGTCAGCGCCTGAAGCTTTTGCAGTTCGGCGGCGAGCGCCCTGCGATCGATGAACTCCAGCAGGTGCAGATGCGCGGCACTGCTCACCGCGACCATGTCGCCCAGCGGCGTCGTGATCCAGCTGGCGCGCAGCATCGCATCGCGGCTCAGCGCGCCGGGCGTGCAGCCCAGCAGCCGCGCGAAGGCGGACCGAAACGCGCTCGCGGACTCGAAGCTGGCCTCGTGCTGCGCGGTGATGACCTTGTCGCCGCTCGAGAGCGCCTCGAAGCCTTCGCGCAGGCGCCTTTGCCGAGCCATCTCGAGGAATGTCATGCCGAACTGGCGTTTGAAGCTGCGGCGCACCGTCGAGAGATCGAAGCCGAGCTGTTCGACGTGGCGCTCCGACCAACGGATATCGGGCCGTGCGTCCAGCGCCGCCAGAAGCGCACCGATGGCCGGGTCGGCGAGAGCAGCGGCGCGCAGCGGATGGCAGCGCTTGCAGGGACGAAACCCGGCCTCGATGCAGGCGCCGATCGTCTCGTGAAACGTGCAGTTCTCGGGCTTGGGCTTGCGGGCGGGACAGGTCAGCCGACAGAAGATGCCGGTGGTCGCGACGCAGACATAGGCCTGGCCGTCATAGCGGTCATCCCGGTCAAGGAGGGCGCGGTACAGCGCGTCGTGATCTGGCAAATCGAACAGCATGGCCAGACCGTATCACCGCCCCGAACCTCGGTCCGCCGAAAATCGGGCGTCTATTCTTTTCTGGTGGAGTACAAGACGACCTCGCAGGCTGCTGGGTTCGGTTTGGTTGTCGGGCGGTCCCGATCTGCTTCGGAGCCGCCGCGACAATTGCCTCCGGTCGATCCTCTTGGGCGAGATGCCGAACCTGCGTGGAGTAAGGCGTGCCGTGGACAGCACCCATCGGTGGGCCATCGCCGCGTTGATGTCGCATCGTACGAAGCGGGCCACCCGAGCGAAGTCGCTGTCGTCGCCGCCTATCTGGCTGACCCCAAAGCGAGGAATGTGACCGGGGTCAGTTGGCCCATCGCGACCGGGGGCCTGTCAGGCAGCTGACAGAAGAAGCGGTCGTCCGCCCAAGCGTGGTGAAATCTTACTTCACCTGCAGAGATGACACCGCAGCTGACGGAAGCGGAATGTCGGGAAGACAACACTGCTTGTGCGGCCGTGCCGTCCGATAGTTTGGAGTTTCGAACGACTACCGGTAGAGTGACGCAACTGTGGAGGCGTTGACCATGCCGAAACTGCATCTCGCTCTCTTTCTGGCAGCTGCGCTCATCTTCGGAGCGCCGGTATCTTTGACCGCCCAGTCACTGTCTGACGCAACCAGCCGGGTCGTCGAAATCGAGGTGCCGGCTCCGGCACTGGCGGAAAACCTGCTCGGAACCTCCGAAATGCAGGATGCAGCGGTTTACCTGCCGCCGAGCTACGAGAGCGCTCCCGACCGCCGCTATCCCGTCATCTACCTGCTGCACGGTATCTTCGACGGCTACGGGGTCTGGCTCGAGATCGAGGATGTGCCGGCGCGGCTGAACCGCCTGATGGCAGCGAAGGCGATGCCGGAGGCGTTGGTGGTCATGCCCAATGCCGGCAACAGGTATGGCGGCGGCTATTACCGCAATTCACCGATCAGCGGGAACTGGGCAGACTACATTGCCGACGATCTCGTCGGTCATGTCGATGCGGAATTTCGCACGATGGCCAGCGCGGACAGCCGCGCGGTCGTCGGTCATTCGATGGGTGGCTACGGCGCCCTCAATCTGGCGATCAGCCGCCCTGGCACCTTCTCCGTCGTCTGGTCGATGAGCCCCTGCTGCCTGGCCGCGACCGATGATTTCGGCTTCGGCAATGACGCGTGGAAGCGCGCGGCGCGCGTCGAGACGGCGGAGGATATCGAAAAGCTTCTGGCCGATCAGGATTTCTACGCGATTGCCTTGCTGGGCATCCTGTCGGCCTTCAGCTCGGAAGCTGGCGATCCACCGGTCCATGGAGATTTTCCATTCGACATCGTGCGGGGTGAGGTGGTGCTCGATGACGCGGCCTATGATCGGTATCTCGATTCCCTGCCGACCCGTCAGCTGCGCGCGGCGCGTGACGACTTGCGCGCCCTGCGGGGACTAGGCCTCGACGTCGGTCTGGGCGATCAGTTCCTGCACATCCCGCCCGGGACGATCGAACTGTCGCAACGCCTCGGAGCCGAGCGCATTCCCCATCTGCTGGACGTCCATGACGGCGACCACCGGCAGCAGGTCGGTGACCGTCTCGAAACCTTTGTCCTGCCGTGGGTCGGCGCGCGCCTGGTGGTCGCGGAGTAGATCAATGGCCTGGAGCAGGCAGGGACTGTGGCCTCGATATTTCTCCGCAGCTGCCGGCCTCAACCTCTTCTATTGGGTGTCACGCGTAGCCCTGAGCGGATCGCCCTGCCAGCCGTGGCGCAGATCCGCTCAGGGCCCGTTTACGAGCTCATGCCCTATCGCTCAGGTGGCCTGCCAAGTGCCGCCATCGAGCTGAAGGGTGTTCTCTTCGAGTATCTTCGACAATCTGGACCCACGTCGCTCGATGAACCTTTCCAGCAGGCGCGGGTAATCGCCGGCGACGGCCTGGGCGACAGACGGCCTTTCAGCCAGGGCCCGGCGCCATCTTCCGACCCTGGGAAGCTCTGCCAGAACTCCGAAATCGGCGATCCGGTCGAACGTGTCGAAATAGCGAAACACGGGACCGAATACGACGTCGACGAGACTGAACCGTTCTCCTGCAAAATAGGGCCCTTCCCCCAGTTCGCCTTCGAGCCATTCGAATTTGCGGCGAAGACCGGCGGTCTTGGCAGCGAATGTTTTCTCATCCGATGCGGAGTAAAAGCCCGCGATGTCGGCGAGCGTGGCCGATCCGAACTCCATCCACGCCCGATGCCGCGCGCGCTCGAGCGGGCTGCCCGGATGCAGCGGGTGGGGCTGCGTCTCTTCGAGGTATTCGAGGATCACGGCGGATTCGAAGATCGGCACGCCATGGGCCAGCAGGACCGGCGTCTTCCCGAGGGGCGAGATGGCAAGAAACCAGTCCGGCTTGTTGCCAAGGTCGATATTGCTGCGCTCGAAGTCGACGCCTTTTTCGGCGAGGGATATCACGGCCCGCTGCACGTATGGGCAGAGGTCGTGGCTGATGAGATGAAGGGTCATGATGGCTCCTCCCATACATAGACAAGCTCCTCCCCTTCGATGCGCGTAGGGAGGAACATGAGCCGCGCGTTTGCCGGGGACGGACCATCCATGTGCCGACCATCGGCCATGTCGAACCGGGCCCCATGCCAGGGGCAGACGAACGCCCCGTCCTTGCATTCGAGCGGGCCGCCGAGGTGGAGGCAGGTGTTGGCGGCAGCGCGGATGCGATCTCCGCGCCGCCAGACCTGAACCTCCCGCCCGAAGAACGGGAACACGCGCGCTTCGCCCTCTGCGGGGACTTCGGCGAGATTGCAGATCACATGTTTCATTGCATCGCCTCCCTCTTGCTCCATCCCACAATCGCGCGGAGGGACAAGGAGCGGTTGAGCGCGAAGGCTCCGTCGCCGAGCAGGCCCTGCACGCTGGCCAGAAGCGCCAGATAGGCAGGATACTCCCAGCCGCCATTCTCGTAGGCGAACATCCATCCATTGCCGGAATGCGCCCATGTCGCGCCGAGAAGAATCGGCACGGTCGCGAGGGCCACCCATCTGGTCTGGACGCCGAGAATGAGAAGAAGGCCCGAGACGACCTCCATGGCAAAGACCGCATAGGCAAGCCAACCCGGCAGCCCGAGCGCCTGGAAGAACTGGGCTGTGCCCGGCAGCTTGAAGACGAACAGCTTCACGATGAGGCTGTGGGCCAGGAACATAATTCCGAGCGCCACGCGCAGAACGAAGGCGGCGAGTTCGGTGAGATATGTCTGTGACATGACGGTGTCCTCATTTAGATGCACCTGCATCTAAATTGCTCTCACTGGGTCCTCATGTCAATCTTGATGCAGATGCATCTACATGTCATACTGCAAATGTGAACACACCGGATCCCGTCATTCAGGCTGCTTGGGTAGCCATCGTCTCCAAGAGTCGAACGCTCCTCGAAGCGGTCGAGGCGGCGCTGAAGCATGCCGGGCTGCCACCGCTGGCCTGGTATGATGCGCTGCTGGAGATTGAGAAGGCCGGGCCGGACGGCCTGCGCCCGTTCGAGCTCAAGGAACGCCTGCTGTTGCCGCAATACGGCACGTCTCGCCTGCTGGACCGGATGGCCAAGGCGGAACTGATCGAACGCCGGGACTGCGACAACGACGGGCGCGGACAGATCGTCTACATCTCGGATAAGGGGCACGCCGTCAGGCAGGCGATGTGGCCCGTCTATGCGCAGGTGCTCTCCGAGAAGATCGAAGACAAGTTGTCGCCCGACGAGGCGGCGCAACTTGTGACGCTGCTATCGAAGCTGTGAGAACAGTCAGCGCGGTGAGCTTGCTGAGACTGCATCATCTTGCCTCGTGGACGTTGGCGCTCCGAAGAGAAAGACCACCTGCGTCCTCATTAGATGGCAGCCCGCCGCTACAGCGCCAATTGAGCGTCCGCAGCAAACGGCAGAAAAGTCCGCGTAGCCGACTTCGATGGGGCATCCGTTGCTGCGCGGCCCTGCCAATGGTCGCTTCAGGCAACCTGCGCTGCGGCAAAAGGAAGCCTGCGAATGTCGGCCATGGGCCGATCGCGACCATGAATAGCGTTTTGCCGAACCGCGCATCGAGGCAAGCCGGCCCGAGCACTCCGCTCAGTTGGCCTGAAACACATAAAGCCTCCCGAGGGAGGCTTTCTGTGTGGAGGCCGATTAGACTGGTTGCGGTAGCAGGATCAATTTCCGGCACCATCAAAGCCTGTTGGAATCGAGCGATTCAGTTGCACCGCGCAATGGGCGGAGTGCCAAGCGACATGGCCTGGCCGATTTTCATCGGCCAGGCTAGCTCAATCGTCCCTCCCTTATGCGGTGAGCAGCCACGAGTCTGTGGCGGGACTGTTTACAGCGTTGCTGAACACGAATTCCATATCCGCTCCGCCACCGTCGATATCTACGAAAAGGCTATCACCGACCCAAAAATGTCTGGAACCCTCTCGCCACAGAGCGCTGAGGTCGAGACTATCCTGCGTGAAGTTGAAGGAGTCGAAGCTGTCGGTATCAGCCCCGTTCGATTGGTTCATGCTGGTGTAGATAAAAGTTTCGACCCCTGCGTTATTAAGAGTGTATTTATCGCTTCCCGTGGTGGCATAAACGGTACTGGAGCCGCTGCCGAACTTGAACTCGTCGGCGTAGTCCGAGCCCGATATCGTCAGGTTGCCGGTGAACCGGGTCGCGTCGACGATGACTGCATCGCTGAACGCCGCGGCGGTCTTGCCGTCGAGACCATCCTCGCCTCTTGCTCCATACTCCCCGGCAGTACCCGCCGAAGCAGTCGAACCCGTTGCCCCTCGATCACCAGCCGTACCATTGCTAGCGCGGGCACCGCCCAGACCCCCGGTACCGGGTTGGCCTGCTGTGCCTCCGTCGCCGCCGTCACCGCCCGCGCCGCCCATGCCGCCCATGCCGCCCGCACCACCAAGTATGGTCACGTCATGCTCGCCGATGATGTAGACCTTGCGGACGGTTCCGTTCACGATGGCATTCGCGCCATCGCCGCCATCGCCGCCGGGCGCGCCTGGGCCGCCGTCACCGCCGCTTCCGGCCGCGCCGCCCGTGCCTCCGTTGGCGCCATGCGTGAATTCCGAACGCGCATCGCCAACCCCAGGGTTACCGGGCATTACAACGCCGTTCCCACCGGCCCCACCGGATCCGCCGTTTCCGCCCATGCCACCTGCGCCGCCAGCGCCGCCAGCCCCACCATTACCGCCATCGCCGCCCGGTCCCCCAATCACCGATACAGATTGGCCAGTAGCGTCGATCAATATCGCACCATATGTATCAGGATCGATCACATAGGCTGCAGTGCCGGGCTCACCATCGCCGCCGTTTTGCCCATTTTCTCCTTGCTCGCCTGTCTCTCCGCTTTTGCCGTCCGAACCGGCCCCACCGATAGTTGCCTTGCTGCCTCCTGAGCCGCTGCCGGGCCTGACAGCGTTCTGTCCGATGGCGCCTCCGGCGCCATCGGCCCCTTTATCCCCGCCCACGCCAGCGCCTCCATTCAGGCCATCGGGGCCAGCCAAACCTTCTACACCTGTCGCACTAAGCGACCCATCGATTGTGAATGCATTATCTCCCCATGGATTCGGCTCCGGAACCGGATCCGGAACATTGAGCTGCGTAAAGTAATAGCGCGTGTGCTCAATCGTTTGCTTCTTGGCGGAAGAGGTCCAAGTGAAGGAGCTCTTGGTTCCGGTAAAGAACTCCTCGAAATACTTAGGATCCACACCGACCAGAAATGGTGTGCCGGTTGAACTATTCTGGTTCAGATCCCACGTCCTCGAGGTGATCACGATACCTTTCTGAGCCGCAAGGTACTCGATTACCTTATCCGTATATTGATCAAGAAACGCAGTGTAGCTTCTAGAGAATTCCGATTGCGTATTCGCGGCCGGGCCGGAGTAAGTCGTTTCCATGATAAAAAACCTTCTAGCGCGCCTACAGCACGACAATTCTGTTGAGCCAAATTTGGAGGACGCCTCGGTGCCGCAGCAAACTCAAGCCTGGCTTGTTCGGCTCTTTGGATAACGCCCTACGCCATTTTTCTGCCCAAACTTCACCGCAATCAATCTTGTCTAACGATAGGGAAGCCCCCTATCGTTGGTTAAGGGTGGGGGTATCCAAAACATCATGCCTGAAAACGCAGTTGACCAAGCCGATGATGTCACCGCGGATACAGGCTCCGCTGTCCCCCTGCAGAGCGGTCATCTCACCAAACAACTCTTGATGGCGCGCGCAGAGCGCGCCATATCGGTCGGTCGCCTTGTACTGGCTCTTTTCATGCTGGGGGCAATCTGGGTCGACCCCTCCCAACCGGCGCGCCTGAGAGAAGCGACCTATGCCACCTTGGTGCTCTATGCCCTCGCAGCGTCCGTGGTTCACGCGACGCGAGAGCGCTCGCGATTTTCAAAGGTTCTGGCCATATCTCTCCAGCTGCTCGAGCTCGCCCTTTTCGCGTTTCTCATGCATGTCACAGAAGGCCCCACCAGTCCTTTCTTTCTGCTATTCACCTTTTCGATTCTCAGCGCTGCATTGAGATGGGGGTGGCGGGGCGCGCTTTGGACGTCGCTCGCGGTACTCGCCTTGTACCTGTTGTCGATCAGCCTGCATGTCCGCTTGGGACCGCCCCTTCCGATCGAAGTCGACCGTCTTCTAATCCGCGGTGCCCATACCCTCGTGATCGGCGCGATGCTGGTTTTCTTCGGCTATCACAGGGAGAGACTTCAGGCCGAGGCCTTGCAGATATCCGGCGGCGGCAAGCGTCTCGATGACGCCATGGAGCCCGAAGAAACGTTCGGGGAATGTGGACGATATGCCGGTCGTGTATTCGGAGCGGATGCGACCCGCCTGATCTTAGAAAAGCGGCTGACCGGTCAGCGGCGCATCTTCGACGGGCATGGTACAGAGATCTTCACGGAGGCAGTCCATGATCTCGATCCGGCAAACCTGCCCCTAGACGAGAAGCAGCATTGCCTTGCGGGCGCATCGGGATCTCCCGAACTGCGCACGGTATCCACGCATGGCCATGTCAGGATTGTGGCCACACCTCAGAGCTTCAACGAAGCCTGCTCCGTTCTAGGCGCCCGACACCTTCTGATCGTGCCCATTCGGACCCAAGGCTATCTTGGCCAATTGGCAGTACTGAACCGGCCAGAACTTTCACTCGAGGACATGATGGTCGCAACTCTTGTGGCTCGAAACTTGGAAAGCGCGCTCAACCGAACGTCTGCAATCGAGGCCTCTCGCCGGGCATTAGCCGGAGAAGAGCGATTGAAGATGGCGCGAGACCTGCACGATGGCGTCTTGCAGACACTCGCTGCAGCCGTGATGCAACTCGAAGCGCTGCGCCGAAGCCGTTCGGCCGTGACGACCGACCAGATCGCGGATCTTCAAAGTTGGCTGACCAGTGAGCAACGCATGCTGCGGGGCATGGTTGAAAGGCTGCGTGCGCCAGAGGCCTCTCTACCTGCAGTGGCAGAGGTGGCGAGAGTCGTTCAGTTCAGCTCGCTCGTATCCGACATCGAGAAGCAATGGGGCATAGCCCTACAGATGGAATGCAGCCCGCCTGGCCTGAAGCTCGCTCAATCTCTCGATTTTGAGATCCGGCAGATCATCCGTGAGGCCGCCGCAAATGCTTCACGACACGGTCAGGCCGATCGACTTGATGTGCATATCGTCCAATCGGAGACCCACATCGACCTGTATATCGAGGATAATGGCCGTGGCCTTTCACAGCGGGGCAACTTCAGTAACGAGTTGTGCCAGCGCCTCGGGATTGGTCCTCGTAGCCTGCGCGAACGGGTGCGTGCACTCGGCGGCGGGTTTGCGCTGCGCTCCGAGCAGAGCGGCCTGTTTCTGGAATTGTCCCTTCCGATCCCGATCGAGGATGAGCGATGACATGTGTCTTGATCGCAGATGATCACCCTGTCGTGCTGGCAGGCGTGGAAGCGCTCTTGAAGCAAAGCGCCTATTTCGTCGTGGCTCGATGCGCCAACGGGGAGGAAGTCCTGCGGGCAACGATCGCCACGCACCCTGATCTCCTAATCCTTGATCTCAACATGCCCCCGCCCAGCGGGCTTGAGCTGTTGAAGCTTTCGGAAATGCAGGCCTTTGCATCCAAGACTGTGCTGCTCACCTCGGAGCTTTCGCCTTCCGAGTTGAAAATAGCCCTGCAATCCAAGGTGGGCGGACTGGTACTGAAGGAAAGCGCGGCACAGCTTCTGCTTAGCTGCCTCGACTCCGTCGCTGGGGGCGAGCAGTGGATCGACCCCCAGATCACCCGGCAATTGCTACACGACCAAGGCCACAGTCAGGAGCAAGCGCCCTCCCCCTCTTTGCCGGTCGCATTCACGGCAAGGGAAAGAGACGTTGTCAAACTCGCTGCGCAGGGAAACCGCAACAAGGAGATCGGCCGGGCATTGGGTCTCACGGAGGGCACCGTGAAGGCCTACCTACATTCTGCGAGTCGAAAGCTGCAGACCTCGAACCGAGTTGAGTTGGTCAATGCTGCTCGTCAAGGCCGCATGATCGATGATCATTAGCGCCGACTGGCACCCTCCCCCTATCTGGAAGCTAAATAACCCCGCGTTTCTTAGACGCCTTCGTGCCTCAGTTTCTGCTGCCGCTAGAACTCGAGGGGCGACAGCATTCCGTTTCGCGCGTGCTTGCGCTTCGGGTTGTAGAACATCTCGATGTAGTCGAACACGTCTCGCCTGGCTTCCTCTCGGGTTCGGTGGGTGCGCCGCCGGATCCTTTCGCGCTTGAGTAGGTTGAAGAAGCTCTCGGGCGAGACCTTGTCCGCCATTGGTCCGAGGACGATGGTCGAGCGCATTGTCATGGCAGTTGCCTCGACGGCTCATGGAGTGCTCGAGATCGTGGTCCTTCAGGAAAGCGGCCCAGTCCATGCTGGTGAACTGGCTGCCTTGATCCGAGTGGATCAGCACTTTGGTCTTCGGCTTCCGGCGCCAGACAGCCATCAGCAGTGCCTGCAAGACGACGTCGGTCGTCTGGCGGCTCAGCATCGACCAGCCGACCACGCGCCGAGAGAAGAAATCGATGACAACGGCGAGGTAAGCGAAGCCTTCCTGCGTCCGGATGTAGGTGATGTCACTCGGCCATTGTTCTTGAACCAATGGCGAACAAGGCCTCGTCCCAAACCCGGTCTAGAGCTTCGACATCAAATTGCCGATCCAGGGTGTTGTCGACCACGATCGACGGCTTGCCGCGATACTTGCCGGGGCGGCACTTGTAGCCGATCTGCGCCGTGATCCCGGCCAGCTTGGTCAGGCGGAAGACGCGGTTCTAATAGACACTCTCGCCCTGCTCGAGAAAGTCGTCGTGAAGCTTGCGGTGCCCCTAGACCTTGCCGCTTTCAACCCAAGCCTTCTTCAGCAACTCGGTCTGGAGGCGGTCTTCTTGGGTCCGCTTGCTCAACGGCGCCTTCAGCCACGCATAGAAGCCGCTTGGCTGGATGCGCAGGCACCGGCACATCGCCCGGACGGAGAACTGATTGCGATGCTCGGCTTTGAGACGCGCATCTCACTTTGCATCCCTGGCGAAATACGCGTCGCCATTGTCACTCGGACCAATGGCGCTCCAATGATGACCCTTTCTTAGGATGTCACGCTCCTCCGACACCCGCGCCAGCTTCTTCTTCAGGCGCCGGATCTCGATGTCCTTCTCCGCCTCCCCTGATGACGTCTTCGCGAACCTCTTCTTCCAGGCGTAGCGCGAATACGGGCTGACCCCGAGCCGCTGCGAGACCTCCCTGACCGGGCAGCCCCGCTCGGTGATCTGTGCGACCGCGTCCCGCCTGAACTCGTCGCTGAACTTGTTGCTGCTCATCGTGGCCTCCTTGCCTCAAAATTAGCGAAGAAGGCACAGGGGGCTATTCACTCCTCGCCTTTTCAAGAGCCTGCCCGCACCAGCAGCTCCTTCATCATCGGCCCGGCCTTGCCACGCAACTTGCCGATTTCGGGCATCGACTCGGGCTCGCCCACTTTGATCAGCCCGACCATGCCCATCGCCTCGTGCGGTTTGCACTTGTAAGGGTAGTAGCCCGGCGCGTCGAAGGTGACGGTGACCTCCTCGTCGCGCTTGCCCTTCCAGCCATCGAAACCTTCGGGCAGCATGTCGTCCACGGTCTCGGTGTTATGGGACTTCTCGGTGGCGAGAAAGGTAACACTGTCGCCGGGCGAGATCTCCAGATAGGCGGGGGCGAAAACCATCATATTGCCTTCGGCGTCGCGGCTGAGCATCTCGATTTCGTAGGTTTCGGCGATGGCGGGGGCGGCCAAGGTCATGGCCGCGACAAGGGTCGCAGTGAAGCGCATCGGTTCAGTCCTTTCGGGTGGGGGTCAGAGACAGACCTCGGAGCGGGTCAGGAAGCGCCGCCCGGTGCCGTTGTCGAGCGAGAACATGCCGCCCACCCCGTCGATCGCATCGATGGTCAGGGCGGTGTGCTTCCAACGCTCGTGCTGGTCGCGGTTCATGTAGAACGGCACGCCCCCGATCTCGCCCAGCAGCACGTCCTGCGGTCCGGTGACATACTCTGAGGCGACGAAGCACATCGGCGCGCTGCCGTCGCAGCAGCCACCCGACTGGTGGAACAGCAGTTCCGCGCCGTGGCGTGATTTGATCTCCTCGATCAGCGCGAGCGCAGCGGGCGTCGCGTCGACCATCGGGCGTGGCGTGTCGGCCATGAGCCTGTCTCCGGAATGGATGAAAGCCCGGGCCGGCGCGGGAGCTCGCCGATCCGGGCGGGGAGGCGCAGTCTTCAGAAGAAACCGAGCGCGTTCGGGTCGTAGGACACCAGCAAGTTCTTGGTCTGGCGGTAGTGGTCGAGCATCATCTTGTGGTTCTCGCGCCCGATACCGGACTGCTTGTAGCCGCCGAAGGCCGCGTGGGCGGGATACTGGTGGTAGCAGTTGGTCCAGACCCGGCCGGCTTGGATCGCCCGGCCCATTCGGAAGGCGCGGGAGCCGTCGCGGGTCCACACCCCGGCACCAAGGCCGTAGAGCGTGTCGTTGGCGATCTCCAGCGCCTCGGCCTCGTCCCTGAAGGTGGTCACCGACAGCACCGGGCCAAAGATCTCCTCTTGGAAGATCCGCATTCTGTTGTGGCCGCGGAAGACGGTAGGCTGGATGTAGTTGCCGTTCTCCAGCCCCGAGCCGAGGCTGGCGCGGTCGCCACCGATCAGCGCCTCGGCGCCCTCGTCGCGGCCGAGCTTTAGATAGGAAGTGATCTTCTCCATCTGCTCGGTCGAGGCCTGGGCACCGATCATGGTGTTCATGTCGAGCGGGTTGCCCTGGGACACCTTGCCGACCCGCTCGATGGCGCGGGCGATGAAGTCGTCGTAGATCGACTCCTGGATCAGCGCGCGGGAGGGGCAGGTGCAGACTTCGCCTTGGTTGAGCGCGAACATGGTGAAGCCTTCGAGGCACTTGTCGAAGAAGGCGTCGTCGGCCTGCATCACGTCCTCAAAGAACACGTTGGGCGACTTGCCCCCGAGTTCCAACGTCACCGGGATCAGGTTCTGCGAAGCGTATTGCATGATCAGCCGGCCGGTCGTGGTCTCGCCGGTGAAAGCGATCTTGGCGATCCGGTTCGACTGCGCCAGCGGTTTGCCGGCTTCGAGGCCGAAGCCCTGAACGATGTTGAGCACGCCCGCCGGCAGCAGATCGCCGATCAGCTCCATTAGCACCATGATCGAGGCCGGGGTTTGCTCGGCGGGCTTTAGGACGATGCAGTTGCCGGCGGCCAGCGCCGGAGCGATCTTCCAAGTCGCCATCAGCAACGGGAAGTTCCAGGGGATGATCTGGCCGACCACGCCCAGCGGCTCGTTGAAGTGATAGGCGAAGGTCTGGTGGTCAATCTCGGCGATCGAGCCCTCCTCGGCGCGGATGACGCCGGCGAAGTAGCGGAAATGGTCGATCGCCAGCGCGATGTCGGCGTTGACCGACTCGCGGATCGGCTTGCCGTTGTCGATGGTCTCGGCGGCAGCGAGCAGGTTGGTGTTGCGCTCGATCACGTCGGCGATGCGATTGAGGATGTTCGAGCGATGCGCCAGCGAGGTCTTGCCCCAAGCTGGGAAGGCCGCATGGGCGGCGTCGAGCGCGGCCTCGACGTCGGAGGCGTCGGAGCGCGCGATCTCGCAGATCGTTTCGCCGGTGATCGGCGTCGGGTTCTCAAAATAGCGCCCTGAGCGCGGCTCGACGAATTCGCCGCCGATGTAGTTTCCGTAGCGCGCCTTGAACGGGAACGGCACGCCGAGATGGCTGGTGTCGAGCGCGGCGCTCACCGAACGGCTCTGACCGTCTTGCGTCTGGATGTTCATCTTGTCCTCCCTACAGGGACGCGGTCCCCGCCATGATGGGGGCGGCGTCGAGGGAAGGATGCCGAAATGGGCGGGGGCCGGAAATGCGGCCATCGTCGTAAGACCTTGGTCGCAGGGCGCGGGCGGGCGGGGGGCGTCAGGCGCCGGGGCTAGGGTCCAACACCGCACGCAGCGCCTCGGCGCCGACCGGCTTGGGCAGAATCGTCACACCTGCCCGCCGTGCCGCCTCGCGCAGCTCAGGCGAGCGGTCGGCGGTGACCAGACGCACCGGCCGCACAACACCCTCTGGCAGCAATTCGCGCAGCGCCGCGATGGTGTCGAGGCCGGTCAGCCCGCGGCCCAGCTGCTGGTCGACCAGCAACAAGTCCGGCTCCGCCCCGGTTTCCGCGATCAACGCCAGCGCCGCCTCGCCGCTGTCGACGTCGAGCACGGTGACGCCCCAGCGCTCCAGCAGGTGGCACATGGCGCGGCGCAGTTCGGCGTCGTTCTCGACTAGGAGCGCCACCCGGTCGCCCGTCTCCTCCTGCGCGACGCTCGCCGGGGCCGGAGACTCGAGCCGGTCCTGCGCTTCGGTCACCGGCACGGTGACCGAGAACCGGGTGTAACGCCCCGGCTCGGAGGCGAGATCGAGCGGATGGCCGAGGATCGCGCAGGCGCGCTCGACGATCGCCAGCCCTAGCCCCATCCCCTCGGAGGCCGAGGCGCGGGCGTTGAGCCGCGCGAACTCGCGAAAGACGGTCTGGAAATCCTCCTCGGCGATGCCCGGCCCGGTATCCCAGACCTCGATCGCCACCGCACCGCCTCGGCGGCGCGTGCCGACCAGCACCCGGCCCGTCTCGGTGTAGCGCAGCGCATTGCCGATCAAGTTCTGAAGCACCCGTTTCAGATAGGTCCGGTCACTGGTCACAGTGAGCGCGCAGGGCAGGATCCGCAGTCCGATCCCCTTAGCCTCGGCCTGCAACGCGAACTGGTCGCGCAGCTGGCCCAGCACCAGGTCGAGCGCCACGGGGCCCACGTCCATCGAAGCGTGGCCCAGCTCCAGCTTAGAGATGTCGAGAAGCGCGTGTAGGATTGCTTCGACGCTATGCAGCGCGTCATGCGCCTTGCCCAACACCGCGCGGTTGGCCGGGTCATCCTGCACCAGGGCCGACAGGAACAGGTTGGCCGCCGAGAGTGGCTGCAGCAGGTCGTGGCTGGTCGCCGCGACGAAGCGCGAGCGGCTGGCGTTGGCGCGCTCGGCCCGCTCCAGCGCGTCCTCAAGCTCCAGCGTGCGCTCGCGCACCCGCTCCTCCAGCGCCTCGTTTGCCCGCGCCAGATTGTCGATTGCCCGGCGCTCGGCGGTGATGTCGGTAAACGAGATCACGAAGCCGCCATCGGGCAACTGCTGTGCCGACGCGTCGATGAATCGGCGGTCCTCGCTGCGCATCGCGAAGCGCAGCGGTTGACGCGCCAGCGGCGTCTCGACCCAGGCCGATAGCTGCTCGCGGGTCATCTCGCCGTCGAAACCGAAATCGGCCTCGATCATCCGCCACAGCGCCGGGAAAGGAAGCCCGCGCCGCAGCCGCGGCATTGGCACCCCCATCAGCTGGCTCAGCCCATCGTTCCAACCCGCCAGCCGGATGCGGCCGTCGAAGATACAGATGCCCTGCTTGATATGGTCGAGCGTGGCCCGCGCCATCCGTGACTGGTCGTCGAGCATCCGCTCGCGGGCCTGCCGCTCGGCACGGATCATGTCGGTGACGTCGGTCTGCAGGATCACCGTCCCGCCGCCGGGGGTGCGATGCTGGCTGATCTGCACCCAGTGGTCGCCCGAAAGCGAGATGTTGAAGATCGCGTGCCGGTCGTCGTGCCGCGCCAATCGCCGCGCGCGCCAGATCTCCGGCGTCTCGCTAAGCGGCAGCGACAGCGCTCGCGACCGGGCGACGCTGTCGATGTAGTCGGCAAAGCGCAGCCCCGGCGCCAGCGTGTCGCGTATATCGTCCATGTGCATCCCGAAGCGCGAGTTGCACATCACCATGACCCCCTCGGGGTCGAACATGGCGAAGCCCTCCTGAACCGTCTCGATCGCGGTGGACAGGTCGCGCCGCGCCGCCTCGGTCTCGCGCATCGCCTGCGCCAGCCGGGCGTTGGAGCGGTTGAGCATCTCGAGCGTGGTCTCGAGCTCGGCGGTGCGCGCCTGCACCTGCTCCTCGAGCAGCGCGGCCCGTCGGAACTGGGCATAGGCCTCGCCCGAGCCCGAGCCGCCGCGCTCGACCTGGCGCACCAGCGCGTCGACGATCTGGATCAGCTTCTCGTTCTGGCGCTCGAGGCTGTCCTCGGGGTCGAGATAGGCATGCGACATCGGCGTGGTCACGGTCCTGGTCTCGGTCACGGCAGGTGCAGCGCCACGCCGGTCATGGTCTGGTTCACGTGCAGCCCGTTCATCTGCTCGCCATAGGTCGAGAAGCCGACGATATGGTGCTTGCGCAGCACCGCACTCATCTTGCCGCCGAGCTGCTTTTCGGTCGCCTCGAGCCGGCGCAGGATGCAGTCGAAGGCGAGGATCGACGCCGGCGGCCCCTCAGCGCGGGCCATCGCCTCGAAGGCGGTGTCGAGATGCGCGGCGATGTCGCGCGGCTCGGCCAGCGACAGCACCATGCCCTCGTCGATCGCGGCGTAGAACACCAGCTCGCCGGCCTCGGTGACGCGTTGGATCGCCCTTACGTGATGGCGCCCGCCGATCCGCACCACCAGCGGATGCGCCGCGAAGGTGAAGGCCGAAAGCTGCGCCCGGTCGAGCCCGAGCACCCGCGCGTATTCGCGCGCCGCGGGCTCACCGTTCAAGCGCCGCACCACGCGGGCCTCCGGGTCGGCCTCGGTGACGATCATCCGCTCCTCGGTCGGGTCGAAATGGTCGAGGTTGAACACCGAGGCCCGGCAGGCGGTCCGCACGAAGGCCAACACCGCCGCGTTGGCGTGCCACCTGCCGTCGATCAGGATGCGGGTCTGGCCGAAGGCCTCGCCATCGCCGGCCGAGCCGCCGAATAGCGGCATCCGGCCGATCCCGGCCGAAAGCGCGGCGGCGAGCGCGTCCTCGCGCCGCGACAGCCCGTCGACCAGCAGCATCGCGAAGTCCGACGACCAGTCCGGCCGCCGCCCCTCGACCCGCTGCCGCGCCTCGGCCATGTCGCGCAGCATCGCCCGGTCGCCGATCCGGTCGAGATCGGGGATCGGCATGACCTCGACCTCGAACAGCTCGGCCGGCAGGCCGACGCCGACGATCTCGTCCTCTGCATAGCCCGCGCCGGTGATCTCGCCGGCGGTGGTGCAGCCGATCACCGCCTGCGCGCCGGGCCAGGCCGCCGCGGCGGCGGCCAGCGCCTCCATCGGCGCGCGCGGCGCGGCGAAGATCAGCACGAGGGCGAAGGGGCCGGGGCCCAGCGCGCGCATCAGCGCGGCGGCCGGCTCCGGCTCGAAGGCCGAGACATTGGCGGTGCGCAGCACCGCCTTCGCCCCGGATCGCGCCTCCTCCTGCGCGTCGGCGACAGCCTGCATCACGATCTCCTCCCCGCGGCGAGGCTATCGTCCCGGCGGCTGCTCGGGCAACATGTTTCCGAAGCTCGCCTCCTTGGCCAGCAGCACCGCCTGGGTGCGGGTCTGGACGCCGAGCTTGCGCATGATCGAGGTGACATGCGCCTTCACGGTGGTTTCGGCGATCGACAGGTCGTAGGCGATCTGCTTGTTCATCGCGCCGCAGCAGATCTTGTGCAGGATCGTCGCCTGCTGCGGGGTCAACTGCGCCAGCCGGTCGATCGCCTCCTCGGTGCCGCGGCCGGGGGCGTCGGGCAGGTCCATGCCGTCGGGCAGGTAGAGCCCGCCCGCCGCGATCACCCGGAAGGCGGTCAGGAACACCTCGCGCGCGCTGTGCTTGGGCACGAAACCGCGTGCCCCGGCGCGCACCGCCGCCGAGACCACCTGCCGGTCGGCGAGCGACGACACCACCACGATCGGCGCCAACCCGGCGAGCCGGCGCAGCCGGACCAGCCCGTCGAGGCCTGACACGTCGGGCAGGTGCAGATCGAGCAGGATAACGTCCCAGACCTCGCCCGCCCCCAGCCGGTCGAGCGCCGCCTGCAGCCGGTCGGCGGTGTCGATCTGCGCGATGCCCACGAAATGCCTCAGCGTCAGCCCCAGCGCGTCGCAGAACAGCGGGTGGTCGTCGATCACCAGCGCCCGCCCGAAGGCCCCGTTCTCCTGCTGCGTCCCGGCCATGATCGCACCCCGTGCCTTGCGTCCCTGTCCAGACTACCAGCCCCCGCCCGGCCGCCCCATAGGCCAAAAGTCCCATGCCGCGGGCCCCGCGACCAAGGTCGGATTCCCGCGCCCCCATGCGCGCGCCTAGCCTTCCGCCATGTCTTGCCAACGCGCCCTGCTTCTCGCCGCGCTCGTCGCGTGCCTGCCGTTCACCCCAGCGCGGGCCGAAGCGCCCGCGCGGGAGGAGATCGAGGCGCTGATCGTGCCGCCCTACGCGCTGGGCGAAGAACTCGGCGAAGGGGTCTGGCGGCTTTCGAACTCGGGCGGCGCGGCGGCGGGCTACGCCTTCCGCACCGAACCGTTGGCACCGCTGCCGGGGTTTTCCGGCGCACCGATCGACATGCTAGTGACGCTCGACCTCTCGGGCGGCTTCATCGACGCGAAGCTCCTGTCGCACAACGAGCCGATCTTCGTCTCCGGTCTGGGCGAGGCGCCGTTCCGGGCGTTTCTCGAGCAGTATCGCGGGCTGTCGATCGACGACAACATGGTGGTCGGCACGCCCTACGGGGCGGGCGAGACGGGCTCGGCGCTGGTACATCTCGACGGGGTGAGCAAGGCCACGGCCAGCGTGCGCATCGCGCATGAGACCATCCTCGCCGCCGCGCTCAAGGTCGCGCGTGAGCGGATGCGCGGCATCAAAGCCGCACCGCCTGCCCGGCCCGACATGTCACATGACGAGACGCTCGACTGGGAGATGCTGGTGGCGCAGGGGCTCGCGGCCCGCCTCTCCGTCACCAACGCCGAACTGGATGCCCGCTTCGAAGGCACGATCTGGGTCGACGACGACCCGCAGGCCCGCGACGACCCCGACGCCGCCTTCCTCGATCTGTGGCTGGTCGATCTCGGCCCACCCGCCATCGCCCGCGCGGCGCTTGCGCCCGGCGCCCTCGACGAACTCGACCGGCTGCGCGCCATCGCCCCGCATGACGAGCCCCTGCTGCTGATCGAGGCCGGGCGGCACGGTCTGGTCGGGCCGGATTTCGTGCGCAACACCGCGCCCGAACTGGTCTCGGCCCGGCAGGGCGGTCTGCCGGTCGCGCTGCGCGACGCCGACATCTTCGTCGAGACCGCGCCCGGCGCGCCGGAGGGCACGGCGATGATCCTGCGCGCCGACCGGCGGCTGGGCTTCGACCCGGCGGCGGAGTGGGTGCTGGACGTGCGCGCCACCCGCGAACACGGCATGCTGATGCCCGAGATCGGCGCCACCGTGTTCGAGCTGCCGCACGTCACGCCCGAGCGGTTCTTCGAGCGACCCGAAGTCGTCACCCCGCAGACGCCGGCCATGGCGGCGCTGGCGGCGCGGGCCGGGGATCTCGGGTTGCTGGCGGTGTTTCTCGCCGCGCTCCTCGCGGCCCTCGGGCCGGGTCTGCGCCGCGCGGCCGCGCCGGGAACGCTGACGCCGCTCCGGCTCGGGGCGCTGGCGGTGACCACGGGTTTCGTGGGCTGGTGGGGACAGGGGCAGCTGTCGGTGGTCACGGTGCTGGGCGCGATCCGCACCGCGATCGAGGGGCGCAGCTTCGCCTTCCTGCTCTACGATCCGTTCGGCCTCGCGGTCTGGGGGGCGGCGGTCATCGGCTTCGTGCTGTGGGGCCGGGCGCTGTTCTGCGGCTGGCTGTGCCCCTTCGGCGCGCTGCAGGAGTTCACACATCACGCGGGCCGGTTGCTGCGCATGCCGCAGATCCGGCCCTCTGCGGCCTGGGACGCGCGGCTCAAGCTCCTGAAATACGTGGCGCTGGCCGGTCTGGTGCTGATCGCCATCCTCGCGCCCGAGCATGTCGACACCGCCGCCGAGATCGAACCGTTCAAGACCGCAATCACCACCTTCTTCGTCCGGGAGTGGTACTATGTCGCCTATGCCGCTTTCTGGTTGGCTCTCGGCATGGTGCTGTTCAAGGGGTTCTGCCGCTATCTCTGCCCGCTGGGCGCGGTGATGGCGATCGGCGGGCTCCTGCGCGGGCGCGACTGGATCGCCCGACGCGCGGCCTGCGGCTCGCCCTGCCAGCTCTGCCGGGTCAAATGCGCCTATGGCGCCATCGAGAAGACCGGTGGGATCGACTATTCCGAATGCTTCGGCTGCCTCGACTGCGTGTCGATCCATGACGACCCGGCGCGCTGCGTGCCGCTGGTGCTCGATGCCCGTCGCCCCGGCCGCCCCCCGCCCCGTCCCGTCGCCGCCGAATGAGAGCCGCCATGCAGACCCGTCGCCGTTTCCTCGCCATCGCCGCCGCCACCCTCGCCGCACCGGGCGCGATCCATGCCGAGGGCTGGCGCGGCACCGCGCTCGGCGCCGAGGCGGCGATCACGCTTTCGGGGCCGCGCCGGGAGGTCGAGGTGGCGCTGGCCGAGGCCCGCGCCACGCTGGAGCGTATGGAGGCGCTGTTCAGCCTGCACCGCCCGAACAGCTCGCTTTCCCGGCTCAACGCCACCGGCCGGCTCGACGCGCCCGCACCGGAATTCATGGCGGTGATCGATCTGTGCGACGCGGCTCACGCCGCCACCGGCGGACGCTTCGATCCGACCGTGCAGCCGCTCTGGCGGGCGCTGGCCGAGCAGGGCGACGTTCACGCCGCCGCCGCGCGCGTCGGCTGGGAGCGCGTCGCGCATGGCGCGAGCCTCCGGCTCGGGCCGGGGCAGGCGCTGACCTTCAACGGCATCGCCCAGGGCTATGCCAGCGACCGCGTGGCCGAGGGGCTGGCGGCGCGCGGCTTCGACCGGGCGCTGGTCAATATCGGCGAGATGCGGGCGCTAGGCGGGCCGTGGCGGATCGGCATCGAGGACCATGCGCGGGGGCTGCTGGGGCGGGCGACCCTTACCGGCGGCGCGATCGCGACATCGAGCCCCGGCGCGCTGTTTCTGCCTGGCGGCGCGAGCCACATCCTCGACCCCAGAAGCGGCGGCGCGGTGCCGCCCGCTTGGTCGAGCGTCAGCGTCGAGGCCGACAGCGCGGCGCTGGCCGATGCGCTGTCGACCGCTTTCTGCCTGATGGGACGCGACGAGATCGCGGCGCTTCGCATCGCGGGGATGAGACGCGTGCGACTGGTCGATGCCGCGGGCGACCTGACGACGCTCTAGTGCCTTACCATTCCGGCGCGGTCCAGCTCAGGCCGTAATCCTCGAAGATCGCCGCGATCCGGCCGTCGGCGACCGCTTCGGCGACGATGCCCTCGATCATGTAGCCGAGGTCGCGGTGGCTGTGATGCACCGCGACGCCCAGCGCCCAGTCGGGCTTCATCAGCCCCGGGAAGGGCGGAACATGGACTTGTGCCTCGCCGAGATCGGCCTCGAGCTGCGCGCGCGGCCCCATCACCGCCGTCACCTCGCCAATGGCCAGCGCCGCCATCGCGGCTTCAGTGGTCGGATAGCGCGAGATGTTTGGCCCCAACTGCCCACCCGCCATTGCCGAGAGGTAGAAATCCGAAATCGAGTCGTTCTCGACCCCGACACGGTGCATCCGGAACATTGCCGGGCCCGGACCCTCGGCGCCGAACACGCCCGCGTCATAAGCCACCGCCAGCGTCTCGACCCCGTAGAGGCCAGTGAACATCACTTGCTCAACCCGGCAGGTAAAGGCGCTGTCATAGGGGACGTGCAGCATCACATTGGCAACCGCGCCGCCGACCACTGGCCCCTTCCAGACCCAGTTGCGCAGGTCGGCGGCCAAGTCCTCGCCCGCGGCAACCAGCCGAAAGCGCGGCTCGACGCCCATTCCTTCGGCGATCAGCTGGCCGATCTCCACGTCGATGCCCGTAGCCGCGCCGCCGACCCGATGGGACCAAGGCGTGAAATCCTCGTAGACCGCGAACTCGACGAAGCCGCGATCGAGGATCTCGTCCAGCGTCTGGCCGACATAGTCGCGATCGGCGTTCTGGGGCCTGGGTTGCGGCACCCAATCCTCGCAACGCGCAAGGGCCCCGCCCCCCGCGAACGAGAGGGCGAGGCCCAGCGCCAAGCCGAGGCCCGCGCCGCGCATCACTGCGCCGCCGACAGGCCCACGGTCAGCGTCTCCGCGGCCTTGTGGAAGCTTTCGAGCGTGCCGTCGATCTGGTTGGCGGCGCGATAGGCGATCGAATCGGCCACCGGCGCGCCCGACAGCGTCTCGATCTCTTCGGCGATGCCCGACAGCTCGGCCTTGACCGCCTCGGCGTCAATTTCGTCGCCTGCCGCGAGCGTGTCGCGCAGCGCCTTGAGCTCGACGGATCTGGCACTCACCGCGTCCTCGTCAGGACGGGTTTCGAGATAGGTGCGGATCGCCCATCCGGCCTTCTGGCCCAGAAGCTCGCCGAAGGCCGGCATCCGTGTGACGCCGTTCTGGGTGAAGCCGTGGCGGAACCGCTCCATGTACCATTCGTCGCCGTATTCCTCCGCTTCGAGGAAGCGCAGATCGGGGGCGAGGCCGCCTGACACCGCGCCCAAGCCGTGGCAGCGGGCGCAGTTCTGGTTGTAGCCCGAGGCGCCGATCTCGATCGCCTTGGCCCAAACCTCCTCGCCCTGGTCGCGGTAGGGGTTCTCGGTCAGCCACTCCTCGCTGACATCGGGCAGCGCGTCGGTGTTCACCGCTTGGATGTCGAGCGGCAGGCCGGCGGCTTGGGCGATGGTCGCAGCGGCGGCAATCGCGCCGAGCGACGCCAGGATGCGTATGGTGCGGGGCATGGTCGGTCCTCCCTTAATCCTAGGTCACAGCGATAGCCGGGCCGGCGGGGGCGGCGCTATTCGACCTTCGGCGGGGCCGCGACCATGGTCGTATGGGGGCGGGCCGGACGGCCCTGCTAGCCTGCGGGTCGGGAGGACGACCATGCTGCGACAGGCGACATCCATCGTGATGCTGGGCCTTTGGGCCGGCGCTGCGCAGGCCGCTATCGAGGTGCCGGTGACCTGGCTCAGGCAGGAGGTGGCGCACCCGCCGGTGCTGTCGAACCTCGACGAGATCCCCCAGGACGAGGGCCGCGCGGGCGCCGAGCTCGGCCGCGACGACAACGCCACCACCGGGCGCTTCCTCGGCCAGGACTACGCGCTCGAGACCGTTTCGGTGCCTGAGGGCGGCGACTTTGAGGCGGCGGCCCGCGCGGCGCTGGCGCGCGGTGGCCTGCTGATTCTCGACGCGCCCGAAGACGCCGTTCTGGCGGTGGCCGACATGGCGGAGGCGCAGGGCGCACTCCTGTTTAACGCAGCCGCCCCCGGGGCGCGGCTGCGCAGCGCCGATTGCCGCGCCAACCTGCTGCACACCCTCCCTTCGACCGCGATGCGCACCGACGCGCTGGCGCAGTTCCTCGTTCAGCGTCGCTGGGACGATCTGGCGCTGATCGCCGGGCAGCGGCCGGAGGACATCGATTATGCCGAGGCGCTGCGAGGCTCGCTGGCGAAGTTCGGTCTGAAGCTGCGCGCCGAGCGCGACTGGCTCGATGATGCCGACATCCGCCGCAACGCCGGGCAGGAGGTGCCGGTCTTCACCCAAGCCCTGCCCGATCACGACGTGCTTCTGGTCGCCGACGAGGCCGGGGATTTCGCCCGCTACATTGCCTACAACGCTTGGACGCCGCGCCCGCTCGCGGGCTCCGAGGGGCTCAGGCCGGTGGCTTGGGCGCCGGTGGTCGAGGCTTGGGGTGCGGCGCAGCTGCAATCTCGCTTCGAGGAGATGGCGGGTCGCGCGATGCGTCCGCGCGACTACGCCGCTTGGGCGGGGATGCGCGCAATCGGCGAGGCCGTGACCCGCACCGGCTCGGCCGACCCCGAAGTGCTGCGCGACTTTATCCTCGGCCCCGATTTCGAACTGGGAGGCTTTCTCGGCGCGCCACTGTCGTTCCGGAGCTGGGACGGCCAGATGCGCCAGCCGATCCCGCTGGTGACCGAGCGCGCCGTGGTCGCCACCGCGCCTCTCGAAGGTTTCCTGCACCCGGTAAGCGAGATGGACACGCTCGGCACCGACGCCCCCGAAACCCTCTGCGCTGCCTTCGAGGAGAGATCATGAGATACGCTGCCATCCTCGCGCTTCTCGTCACGCCGGCGTTCGCACAGGGCCAGGGCGAGATCTGGGTCACCAACGAGAAGGACGACACGCTGAGCGTGATCGACGTCGCCACGCTGGAGGTGGTGCGCACCATCCCCACCGGCGAGAGGCCGCGGGGGCTGACCTTCAGCCATGACTTCTCGCGGCTCTACATCTGCGCCTCCGACAGCGATGCGGTGCAGGTTATGGACCCCGAGACCGGCGAAATCCTGCACGACCTGCCCTCCGGCGAGGACCCCGAGCAGTTCGTGCTGCACCCCGACGACCGGCGACTCTACATCGCCAACGAGGACGACGCGATCACCACCGTGGTCGACACCGAGACACGGTCGGTGATCGCCCAGATCGACGTCGGCATCGAGCCCGAGGGTATGGCGGTGAGCCCGGACGGCCGCATCGCCATCACCACTTCCGAGACGACCAACATGGCGCATTGGATTGACACCGAGACCGAGGTGCTCTTCGCCAACACGCTGGTCGACGCCCGCCCGCGCCATGCCGAATTCGTCAAGGACGGGACTGAGCTGTGGGTCTCGGCCGAGATCGGCGGCACCATCTCGGTGTTCGACGTCGCTACCCAAGCCGAAAAGGCCAAGATCCGCTTCGAGATTGCCGGCATCCACCCCGACCGCATCCAGCCAGTGGGCTTCGAGCTGACCGTGGACGAGAGCACCGCCTTCGTGGCGCTGGGGCCGTCGAACCACGTCGCGGTGGTCGACGCCGAAACCTGGGAGGTCGAGGACTACATCCTCGTGGGCCGCCGGGTCTGGCACATGGCCTTCAACGCCGATCGCTCGCTTCTCTTCACTACCAACGGGGTCTCGGGCGACGTCACCGTGATCGACGTCGCGAGACGTGAGGCCCTCAAGACAATCAAGGTCGGTCGTTTCCCTTGGGGCGCGGCCTTCCGCCCTGCCCCGGGGGACCCGGCATGATCAGATCCCACGTTCTCGCGCTCGCCCTCACGGCCGCGCCCGCGCTCGCCGACAATCACGACGAGACCGGCTTCGGCCCGGCGGGCGTGCTGTCCTCGGGCAACAAGCACGACCTGCCGCCAATCACCCTCTCGGCGGGGATGCCGCTGGCCGAGGCGCCGCTGACACTGAAATCCGGCGGCTATTACGAAATCGAGATCGAGGCCGACGGGAGCCAAGAGCTGGCACTGGTCGCGCCGGAGTTCTTCCGCGCGATCTGGATCGACGAAATCGTCATCGAGGGGCTGGAGATCCGCCCGCTTGGCCTCGACAGCGTCGAGTTCGACGAGGCGGGGGTGATGGAGATCGGCTTCGTGGCGATCAAGCCGGGCCGTTACGAGATCAGGGTGCCCGGCTCCACCGGCGAGACCCAGCGCCTCGACGTGGCGATCGAATGAGCGGCCTGGCAGTCAGCGGCGTCACCCATGACCACGGCGCGCGCCGCGCGCTCGACGAGGTGTCGTTCCGCATCACCCCGGGCCGGTTCTGTGCGCTGCTGGGGCCGAACGGCGCCGGTAAGTCGACGCTGTTCTCGCTGCTGACGCGGCTGACCGCGCTGCAGGCCGGCCGGATCGAGATCGGCGGGCAGGAGATGACGCGCGCCCCACGCGCGGCGCTGGCCCAGATCGGGGTGGTGTTCCAGCAATCCTCGCTCGACCCCGACCTGTCCGTGACCGAGAACCTGCGCTACGCCGCCGCGCTGCACGGGATATGGGGCCGGGAGGCGGGCCGCCGGATCGGAGCCGCGCTGGTCCGGCTCGGGATGGCCGAGCGCAGCCGCGAGCGGGTGAGCGACCTCAATGGCGGCCACAGGCGCCGGGCCGAGATCGCCCGCGCGCTGCTGCATCGCCCCGCGGTGCTGCTTCTCGACGAGCCGACTGTTGGTCTCGACGCCGCGAGCCGCGCGGCGATCACCGCCCATGTCCACGATCTGGCTAGGCAGGGGGGGCTGACCGTGCTCTGGGCCACGCATCTCGCCGACGAGGTGGCCCCCGACGACCAGGTGGTGGTGCTGCATCGCGGCCGAGTGGTTCTGGACGCCCCGGCGCGCGGCATCGCGCCCGACGGCGATCTGGCCGCCCGGTTCCTCGACCTGACGGCGGCGGCATGAGCGACGCGACGCTCCCGTCACCGGCCCCCCAGGCGGCGCCCGGGGCCAGCCCGCGCCGCGCCGCGGTCCGCGCCCATGCCGTGGCGCTGCTCTGGATCGCCCGCCGCGAGGCGCTGCGCTTTCTCCGCCAGCGGGCGAGGCTGGTATCGGCGCTGGTGCGGCCGCTGGTCTGGCTGCTGGTCTTCGCCGCCGGCTTCCGCGCCGCGCTGGGGCTGTCGATCACGCCGCCCTACCAGACCTACGTCACCTACGAGACCTACATCCTGCCCGGGCTGTGCGGGATGATCCTGCTGTTCAACGGCATGCAGTCCTCGCTCGGCCTCGTGCTCGACCGCGAGACCGGTACCATGCGGCTGCTGCTGACCGCGCCGCTGCCGCGCTGGTGGCTGTTGTCATGCAAGCTGGTGGCCTCGACGCTGATCTCGATCCTGCAGGTCTATGCGTTTCTCGGCGTCGCGGCGCTGTTCGGGACGACGCTGCCTTGGGCCGGCTATCTCACCGTGCTGCCGGCGCTATTCACGGCCGGGCTGATGCTCGCCGCGCTGGGGCTCGCCCTCTCGAGCACGGTGCGCCAACTCGAGAACTTCGCTGGGGTGATGAACTTCGTGATCTTCCCGATGTTCTTCATGTCAAGCGCGCTCTACCCGCTGTGGAAGATGGCCGAGGCGAGCGCGCTGCTGCACGACATCTGCGCCGCCAATCCCTTCACCCATGCCGTCGAGCTGATCCGCTTCGCCCTCTACGGCGCGGCGAACTGGCAGGCCCTAGGCTGGGTGGCGCTGGCGGGGGCGGTGTTCCTGGGTCTGGCGCTGTGGGGCTACGAGCCGGCTCGCGGCCGGGATATGGCGCGCCGGAGGCGCGGCGGCTGCCCCCCCGACCATGGTCGGGGCTGCGAGGCGCGCCGTTCCGGGCCAGATTGGAGGCATCCCGAAGATCGTTTCCCGCTTCGGCCTGCTGCCGACCATGCCGCCGCCCCTGTCTCTCCCGGGGGCGGCGGTCGCCGTTCAAAGGGCTCTCCCTGCGCGGGTCGCCGATCTACGACCTTGGCGGGGGGGTGCGGCTACGACCATCGTCCGATTTCCGCGCTCCGTCCCGCCGGGGATCATGTGGGCGGCGCGAGGGGTCCCTAAGGGCCGCCGGAGCCGCCACGCCAGGGAGGAGGACCCTTATGAACCGCTTCATCGCCGCCGCATGCGCCACGCTTATCGCAGGCACCGCCGCGCAGGCCCAAGTCACCGACGAGGACATCGCCAACGACGCGACCACCGTCGAGGACGTCGTCACCAACGGCATGGGCCGCGGGCTGCAGCGCTACAGCCCGCTCGACACGCTCAACCGCGAGACGGTCGAATATCTCATCCCCGCCTGGGCCTTCAGCCTCGGCGGCGAGAAGCAGCGCGGCCAGGAGACCCAGCCGCTCGTGAAGGACGGGGTGATGTACATCACCGGCTCCTATTCGCGGCTCTACGCCATCGACGCCCGCACCGGGCAGGAGCTGTGGCAGTACGACGCCCGACTGCCCGAAGGCATCCTGCCCTGCTGCGACGTGGTCAACCGCGGCGCGGCGCTCTGGGGCGACAAGGTCTATTTCGGCACGCTCGACGCGCGGCTGGTGGCGCTCGACGCCAAGACCGGCGACGTGGTTTGGAACAAGAAGATTGCCGACTACAAGGAAGGCTACAGCTACACCGCCGCACCGCTGATTCACAACGGGCTGATCATCACCGGCAATTCCGGCGGCGAGTTCGGCATCGTCGGCGAGGTGCAGGCCCGCGACGCCGAGACCGGCGAGTTGGTCTGGACCCGGCCGATGATCGAGGGCCACATGGGCACGCTCAACGGCGAGGAATCGACCATGACCGGGACGCTTAACGCGACTTGGCCGGGCGACATGTGGAAGCAGGGCGGCGGCGCCACTTGGCTTGGCGGGGCGTATGACGCCGACACCGACACGCTGGTGTTTGGCGCTGGCAACCCGGCGCCCTGGAACAGCTGGCTCAGGAACGCGGGCGAACCCACGGAAGGCAACACCGGCGACAACCTCTACGCCGCCTCGCGCGTCGGTCTCGATCCGGCCACCGGCGAGATCAAGTGGCACTTCCAGACCACGCCCCGCGAGGGCTGGGATTTCGACGGTGTCAACGAGGTGGTGGGCTTCACCGACAAGGATGGCAACAAACGCTACGGCACCGCCGACCGCAACGGCTTCTTCTACGTGCTCGACCGCGCCGATGGCGGCTATGTCGACGCCTTCCCCTTCGTGAAGGACATCACCTGGGCCGAGGGCATCGACGACACCGGCCGGCCGATCTTCGTCGAGGCCAACCGCCCCGGCCGCCCAACCGAGCTAACCGGCGAGGCCAAGGGCGAGACGATCTTCGCCGCGCCGTCGTTCCTCGGCGGCAAGAACTGGATGCCGATGAGCTACTCGGAAAACACCGGGCTGTTCTACGTCCCTTCCAACGAATGGGGCATGGACATGTGGAACGAGCCGGTAAGCTACAAGAAGGGCGCGGCCTACATGGGCGCGGGCTTCACTATCAAGCCGCTCTACGAAGATCACATCGGCAGCCTCAAGGCGATCGACCCCGCCACCGGCGAATGGGTGTGGGAGTTCAAGAACGACGCCCCGCTCTGGGGGGGCGTGATGTCAACCAAGGGTGGTCTGGTGTTCACTGGCACCCCCGAGGGGCGGTTCATCGCCTTCGACGACGCCACCGGTGAGGAGCTGTGGAGCTTCCAGACGGGCTCGGGCGTGGTCGGCCAGCCGATCACTTGGGAGCAGGATGGCGAGCAGTACGTCTCGGTGATCTCGGGCTGGGGCGGCGCTGTGCCTCTGTGGGGCGGGGAGGTGGCGAAGAAGGTCAACTTCCTCAATCAGGGCGCGACGCTGTGGACCTTCAAGCTGCCCAAGGCACTCGCCGAGCTGGCCTCCGCCCAGTAACCCGGCACTGCCTTGCCATTGCGCCCGGCCGCCCCCCCGGCCGGGCGCATCTTTTCGGGATCTCGTCCTCGGCTAGCCAACCTCGCGACATGATCACCGTCGCGCGCTTGAAGTCCGAAGCGGGCCGCGCAGAGGACGTCCGGCCGCGGCTCTTATTTGCAGCCAATGTCGGTCGATCCGGCGTTCTGCGGCATGCAGCCTACTTGGTCTCCTGCGAAACCACAGTCACCCTCTTGTTGAGCCCGCACATCCGATCGGCACAAGGGCATGACTCCCGGCCCTTTCCGCACACCGTGGCAGACCAGCACCCCCGAGTTTCCAAGCAGGCACGTTTTGCGCGACCGGCCGCGCCATGGGGCATGCGATGGTCACGCTTGGCGCAAGGCCCGACGGCACATCGAGGCGCTGCCCCAAACCGTCGGACATCTCGGGCATCGGCCAAGGCCGGCGCCGCAGCTGCGCAGCTCGACCGGCGCGCCCCGCCCCGCCAGCTAAGCGGCCCGGCGCCTACGACCTTTTGCCGATACCGCCCCGCCCCGCTGCGCTGCTAGCCTAACCCAAGGGACCGGCCCCCGGCCCCGCGCCGCCGCCGGGCGCACCGGCGGAGCCTTTGAAGGGAGTGCTGCATGGCCTGGAAAGCCCCGAAGATCGTCGAAGTCGAAGCCGGCATGGAAATCAACATGTACGCCTGCGCCAAGCGCAAGTGACCGGCGGCCGCGCCCGCCGCGACGCCTTGGGGAGGGGGCTCGCATGCTGAGATTCATCGCCCTAGGCTGCGCGGCGGGTGGCGGCTACCCGCAATGGAACTGCAACTGCGACGGCTGCCGCGCCGCCCGCGCCGCGCCCGACACCCAGGAGGGACAGGCCGGGATCGCCGCCTCGGTCGATGGCGAGCACTGGTTCCTGATCAACGCCTCGCCCGACATCCGCGCCCAGATCAACGCTACGCCGACCCTGCACCCGCGCGCGGGTCGGCTGCGCGACACGCCGATCGCCGGCGTCATCCTCACCAATGGCGAGATCGACGCTGTCACCGGCCTGCTGTCGCTGCGCGAGGGCTCGCCCTTTTCGATCCATGCCCATCCCCGCGTCCTCGACGTGCTGGCCGAGAACCCGCTCTTTGATGTGCTCGACCGCACCCGCGTGCCGCGCCACGCCATCGCCCTCGACGCCCCCTTCGAGCCCGCCCTGCCCGACGGCACCCCTTCGGGGCTGATCGTCGATGCCTTCGAGGTACCGGGCAAGCCCGCCTGGCATCTCGAGGGCCGGGCCGAGCCGAGTGAGGAGCGCCCCGGCGACACGCTCGGCCTGCGTCTGCGCGCCGCCACCGGCGGGCCTGCGGCCTTCGTCATCGCCGCCTGCGGCCGGGTCACCGACGGCCTGCGCGACCGGCTGCGCGGCGCGGCGATGGTGATGTTCGACGGCACGCTGTGGCATGACGACGAGCTGATCGACCAGGGGCTGGCCGCCAAGACCGGCCGCCGCATGGGCCATGTCTCGGTCTCGGGCCCCGAGGGCGCGATGGCCCGTCTGGCCGATCTCGGCATCGCGCAGAAGCTGTTCGTCCACGTCAACAACTCCAACCCGATCCTGCGCCCCGGCACGCCCGAGCGCGCCGCGATCGAGGCTGCAGGCTGGCGCCTGCCCCCCGCCGGAGAGAAGTTCGCGCCATGAACGCCCATCACCCGCCCGCCCCGGAGTTCGACGCCACCTTTCATTTCACCAAGGAGCCGCTTGACGACGCGGACGCGCTGGAGCGCCGCCTGCGCGCCATAGGCGCCGCCCGCTACCACGACCGTCACCCGTTCCATCACCTGCTGCATGACGGAAAACTCAACCTCGGCCAGGTGCAGGCCTGGGCGCTGAACCGCTGGTATTACCAGTCGTCGATCCCGATCAAGGACGCGCTGGTGATCTCGCGCTTCCGCGACCGGGCGCTGCGCCGCGAATGGCGCCACCGGATCGAGGATCACGACGGCCGCGACAACGACGCCGGCGGCATCGACCGCTGGCTGTTGCTGACCACCGGCCTCGGTCTCGACCCCGACTACGTTACCTCGGCCCGCGGCGTGCTGCCCGCCAGCCGCTTCGCGGTCGACGCTTATGTCAATTTCGTCGCCACCCGCTCGCCGCTCGAGGCGATCGCCTCGTCGCTGACCGAGCTGTTTGCGCCGAACATCCACGAGCGGCGCATTTCCGGGATGCTGGAGAATTACGACTTCATCACCCCCGAGATCATGACCTATTTCAGAACCCGACTCGGACAGGCGCCGCGCGACGCGGGCTTCGCGCTCGATCACGTCAGGACCCACGCCCGCACGCCCGAGAGCCGCGCGCTGGTCTGCGAGGCGCTGGTCTTCAAGACCGAGGTGCTCTGGGTCCAGCTCGACGCGCTCTACCACGCCTATGTCACCGGCCACCCGCCGCCCGGCGCCTTCGTCCCGGAGGACGCCCGGTGACCCCCGACAGCCGCCCCGCCCTGCCCCGCTTCGTCAAACTGCGCTTCGACCGCGCCCGCGACATCTGGCTCCTGCTCGCACCCGAGCGGATCCTGATCCCCGACGAGACCGCGGTCGAGGTGCTGAAGCTCTGCGACGGCGAGGCGACGCTTGCGGCCATCGCCGCCACCCTCGCCGCCCGCTACGACGCGCCGGAACCCGAGATCCTCTCCGACGTCACCGCCATGCTGGCCGACCTCGAGGCCAAGGGCTTCCTGCGCGACCGCGAGGCGGCATGACCGAGCTCTCCGCCCGCCTGCGCCCCGACCCGGCCCGCAGCCACGGCATCCCGATCGCCGTGCTGGCCGAGATCACCCACCGCTGCCCGTTGCAATGCCCCTATTGCTCCAACCCCGTCGAGCTCGAACGCGCCAGCGCCGAGCTGTCGACCGAGGAATGGCTGCGGGTGCTGGGCGAGATCGCCGATCTCGGCGTGCTTCAGCTGCATTTCTCGGGCGGCGAGCCGCTGGCCCGCCGCGATCTCGAAACCCTCGTCGCCCGTGCCGCCGCGCTCGACCTCTACACCAACCTGATCACCTCGGCCGTCACCCTGACCGAAGCGCGGCTCGACGCGCTGGCCAATGCCGGTCTCGACCACGTGCAGATCTCGGTCCAGTCGGTCGAGGACGCGCTCGCCACCCGGATCGGCGGCCTGCGCGGCGCGCTCGAGCGCAAGCGCGCCGCCGCGTCCTGGGTCCGCGCCCGCGACCTGCCGCTGACGCTCAACGCCGTCATGCACCGCCAGAACCTGCACGAGCTGCCCGAGATGATCGAGATGGCGCTCGATCTGGGCGCCGCCCGGCTTGAGGTCGCCAATGTCCAGTATTACGGCTGGGCGCTGAAGAACCGCGCCGCGCTGATGCCCAGCCCCGACCAGATCGACACCGCCTCGCGGGTGGTCGACACGGCCCGCGAGCGGCTGCACGGCCGCCTCGTAATCGACTATGTCGAACCCGACTACTATGCCGCCCGGCCCAAGCCCTGCATGGGCGGCTGGGGGCGGCAGGTGTTCAACATCTCGCCCTCGGGCAAGGTGCTGCCCTGCCACGCCGCCGAGAGCATCGCGGGAATGCGCTTTGACTCGGTGCGCGACCACCCGCTGGCCTGGATCTGGGACCATTCCGAGGCGATGAACCGCTATCGCGGCACCGACTGGATGCCCGAGCCCTGCCGCTCCTGCGCGCACAAGCATGACGATTGGGGCGGCTGCCGTTGCCAAGCGGCGGCGCTGTTGGGCGACGCAGGCGCGACCGACCCGGCCTGCGCATTCTCGCCCCGTCATGCGGAGGTGTTCGAGGCGGCGCTGGCCTTCTCCGAAGGCTCCGACCGCTACACCTATCGCGACTTCTCCGGCGGCACACCCGAGCGCGACGGATGAGCGGCTTCGCCGGTCATGTCGATGTCGGCGACGGCTACCAGATTTATGCCGAGTTGACTGGCCCCGACCATGCTCCGGCCGCGCTGTTCCTGCATGGCGGGCCGGGCAGCGGCTGCCAGCCCACCCATCGGGCGCTATTTCCCGAGGCTACGCGGCTGGTGCTGTTCGACCAGCGCGGCGCCGGGCGCTCGCGCCCGCATGGCGCGCGCCACGCCAACACCACCGCGCATCTGGTCCGCGACATCGAGGCGCTGCGCGCCCGCTTTGGCATCGACCGCTGGCTTGTCGTCGGCGGCTCTTGGGGCGCGACGCTGGCGCTGGCTTACGCGCTGGCCCATCCCGAGCGGGTCTCGGGGATCGTGCTGCGGGCGGTGTTTCTCGGCACCCGCGCCGAGCTGGAGACCGCATTCCTCGACACGCTGCCGCGCTTTCACCCGGCTCTCCACGACGACTTCATGTCGCTGCTCGCCCCCCCCGAGCGCGCAGATCCGCTCGCATCCTACTGGACCCGCATCCTCGACCCCGCCCCGGAGATCCACCGCCCGGCGGCCCGCGCCTGGGCCGCGACCGAACGCATCCTGTCGCGGATCACACCCGCCACGGCCCGGCTCGACCACGACGCCCTCTCCGCCTCCGGCCCGCTGCCCGCCACCCCGTTCATGGAGGCGCATTACTTCCGCGCCGGCTGCTTTCTCGACGCGCCGCTCCTCGACCGGGCGCTGGCGCTGCGCCCGATCCCCGGCCACATCGTCCAAGGCCGCCACGACCTCCTCTGCCCGCCCGCGACCAGCCACGCGCTCGCCGCGCGATGGGGCGCGCCGGTCGAGGTGATCGAGGATGCAGGGCACGACATGGCCGATGGCGGCACCATCGCCGCCCTGCGCGCGGCGATCGCCGCGATGGCGGCGCGGTGAGCGGCTTTGCCGTCGCCGACGAGGCGCATCTGCCCGAGATCGGCGCGCTGGCCCGGCTGCACCATCACCCGAGCGGCGGCGCGGCGCTGACCCTGAGCGGCGGCGATCTGCACGCCCTCTCGCTCGGCATCCGAACGCCGCTGCCCGACGACAGCGGCATCGCCCATGTGCTGGAGCATTGCGTGCTGCAGGGCTCGCGCCGCTTTCCGCTGCGCCGAGGCTTCGCGGCGCTGCTCGACGGCGCGCTGCACGGCCATCTTAACGCCGCCACCCTGACCGGCCTGACCGTCTACGAGATCGCCTGCGCCCATGGCCGCGAGTTCGACCGGCTGGCCGAGATCTGGCTCGACGCCGCGTTCCACCCGCTCCTGCGCGCCGACGCCTTCGCCCGCGAGGGCTGGCGCCTCGCGCTCGACCCGCCGCGCCTCACCGGCGTGGTGCTGAACGAGATGCTGGGCCACCGCGCCACGCCGCGCGCCTTGGGCGACGCGATCCGCGCGGCCCTATTTCCCGGCGCGGCGCAGGGCTTCGCCCCCGGCGGCGACCCGGCCCGGCTGCCCGATCTCACCCTCGCGGCGATGCGCCGCTACCATGCCCGCCATTACCGCGCCGGCGGTGCGCTGGCGGTGATCGCCGGGCCGGAGCCCGAGACACGGCTGCCGCTGCTAGCCCGCGCTTTCGACGCGGCCCCCGGCCCGGTACCGCCAGCGCCCGCAATACCCAGCCGCTGGACCGAGCCGCGCCGCCGGATCGCGGCGGGCGGCCCCGCCCCCGCTGCTATCGCCTGGTGGCTGCGCGGCGCGACCGGCGCAGAGGCCGCGCTCCTGGCCGAGACGCTGCTTGGCACCTCCACTTCGCCGCTGCGACGGGCGCTGGCCGATGCGGGCTTCGCGGCCGAGCCGCTACTTGAGCCGATCGACTTCGAGGCCGACCCGCCGGTGCTGCGCATCGCCCTGCCCGACATCGCCCCCGACCGGGTCGCAGCCTTCGAGGCCTGCCTGCTTGCCGCGATCGCGCGGCTGTCACGCGGCCTCGACTTGGGCGATCTCCACGCCGCGCGCACCCGCCTCGCGCTGCGGCACGGGCTGGCCGAGGATCCCCACCGCCCCGCTCCACTGCTGCGCGGGCTGGCAGCGCTGCGCGGCTGGCGGGACGGCGGCGACCCGATCGCGGCGCTGCGCCAAGTCGGCTGCGCCGACCCCAGCCGGCTCGCGGCGCTGCTCGCCACCGCGCTCCGCGACAACCCGCACCGCGTCACCCTGACCTATGAGGCGATCGACCCCTCCCCGGCCCTCGCCGCCCGCGCCAACGCAATGGCCGCCGACAAGGCGGCCCTCCGCCACGCCCGCCGCCTCGCCGCGGTTATGGACCGCCCCGAGCGGCCCGGGGCGCTCGCGGCCCTCGGTGCGCCCGCTCGCACCGACTGGCCGCAGGTCGCGTCCCGATCGAAGGCCCAGCTAATCCGCATCGGTCCGGGCGAGGCGCTGTCGATGCCCCGCGAAGGCGCACTGGTACAAATCGATCTCGGCTTCGATCTCGCGCCCCTGCCCGGCTGCGATCTTCCCCTCGCCGGACTTCTGGCCGAGGCGCTGCGTTACGCCGTCCCCCCCGGCATCTCCGCCGAGACCCGTGTGGCCCCGCGCCCGGATGGTGGCGCGGCCGCCCGGCTCTGGATACGCGGCACCGCGCCCGGGGCCGAGGCGGTCGCGCTTATCACCGCGCTGCTCTCGCACGGCACAACCCCTCTGCCCGACCCGGCACCGCTGGTGGCGGTCCGCGCCGCCCGCCATCACGCCCTCCTCAGTGGGCAGGGCCACGAGGCCGCGGACCTGATGCTGCGCGCCCAGATGGGGGCCGCGGGCGCGACCCAAGCCGCGCTGTTCGCCCCCGCTCCGGCTGATCCCGAGCGCCTCGCGGCGCTGCGTGAGCGGCTGTTCGGCACGCGCCCCTTTTGCGCGCTCTCCGGTCCAGCCGCGACGATGGACACGTTGCGCGCGCCTTTGGCCCGCGTCCTCGCCGGGCTCGTCCCGCCCGGCCCGGCGCAACCCGCAGCTCTCTGTACCGGGCCGGTCCGCCTTTCTCTGCCGGTCGCAGCAGGAACGGTCGCGCGCGGCCTCAATCTCGGCCCACAGCCGGGCGCTGCTGCGGCGGCAGTGCGGCGCCTCGCCACCGGCTGGCTCTGGCCGTGCATTCGCGACCGGATCGGCGCCTACGGCGCGCAGGCCCGGCTCGACCCGGTGACAGGCCATCTACGGCTGATCTCGATCCGCGACCCAGGCATCGCGCCGACACTTGCGGTCTTTGCCGAAGCCCCCGCCTGGCTTGACCGCGCCGAAGGGATCGAGCGCGGCATCGTCCCCGCGCTGGCCATGCTCGACCGACCCTTGCCCTGGCGCGAGGAAATCATAAGCCGCGCCATGGCGCATCTGGCAGGCGACCTCGCCGCCCCCCGCCGCCGGGTCGAGCTGATCGCGGCAGGCGCACGCGCCCTGCCGGACCTCGCGGCGGCGATGCGCGCCGCGGCCCATCAGCCGCATCTGGTGGTGATCGCGCCGGGTTGAGCCGCCATATCAACGGCAATGGCGGCAGCGCATCGGAAAATTCTGGGCCGCTTCTCCTTCCGGAAGCCAAAGATCTCGCAAGCATTGACCCAGCTCTCCCACCCATGACGGCCCAAATCCTCACGCTCCAGCTCGCCCTTGAGCTGCGCCGCCGTCAACTGTCGATGGGCGTAGCGCGGGGTCGGGTTGCGCCGGCTCGCTGACCTGCTCCGAGAAACTGGACCGCCGGGCCTGGGAGAAGTCTCGTATTCTGCCGGACACGCCCTACGAGGAAGACCGATGCGTCCATCGCGATACTGCCCTTCTCAATTTGCCGACCTTATGCTCCTCTCGGACCCCTGAGCAGAAAAGCATGACCATGCCGAAGATCACCAGGACCACCGGCAGCGGCATGACGGAACGGGCCGTTCTCAAGTTCGACCCGACCGATACCGACGACATTCAGAGGATGATCCGGGTGGCGATCGAGACGTTCGCGCGGAGCAGCTTCGACCGCCTTTCCGGGAAACTCGAAACGCTCGCGAGGCGGATCCTCGAAGCTGCCGGACTGCCTTTCGACCCCGCAGTATCCTATTTGGTCACCCCTGCCGGCGCTTGGGCCGTGGTCGACGATCAAATGTATCTCGATGCCGAGTTGCACAACGCGGATCTGCTACTTGATCTGACAGTGTCATTTTGTGGTTACCCGTCTGACTCGGCCGAAGGATATGCGGCAAGGGTACTCATGCTCCTGCAGAAGGCCCGTCGGCAGCAGAAGGCCGGGAGCATTGACGAGGCGATGGCGCTGGCCTTCGCGGTAGGAGAACTCGCCAACGAGGCTGGAATGAAAGACCTGTTCGAGGCGGATTTCATCGCCGGTGGAAAAGTCCGGGCCGGCGGGCACCAGGCCCATGAGAAGGTTCATGGAACTGAGGAGGAAAAAGCCGCGCGGCGAGACGCCTACCTGCAGGAATACGACCGCCTGCGAGCGGACGGCATGCGCAAGACAATGGCCTATGGCTGGCCGGAGAGAAGTTCGGTGTGAGCGCAAAGACCATCCAGCGCGCCGTCCTGTGGAGATGCCCGGACAAATAATTGGACAGTCCTCTCACGGTCCAATTTTGTCCTCTTAAAAGCTGTCCTGTCCGGGAACGGGCGGGCCCTGCCCTGCCGCTGTCCGGGATTTCCGGCCCTTCGGGGTCGCAACCAGGACGCAGCGACCGTGCAGCCTCGAGACCAACAGCAACAGCCAGCTGACAGCCCCGCAGAGGACGCCTCGGCGACCCACGCCGCGCTGCTGGCGCTGGCGCGACTGATGGGTCGACTGGCCGCACAGGACCACGTGGCCGCGTCCTCGCAAGATATGGACGGCTCCCATGCCCAGAACACCCGCCCCTGACCTCGAGGCACTCCTGACAATCCAGCAGGTCGCCGAGCTTGAGAATGTCAGCCCGAAGACCATCCGTCGCCGCATCGAAGCTGGGGCGCTGCCGGCGATCCGCAACGGCCGCCTGCTGCGCATCCGCCCCCAGGATCTGCGGAGCTACCGGCTGCGCCAGATGCTGGGAGACTGACCGTCAAGCGATCGACCCGCCCCCAGCGCCGGGACCCTGCCGGTCCAATAATGTCCATTCGTGTCAGCAGGTTATCCAGCTGTCAGGAGAGCGCCCCCTCGCAAAGCACCGGGCTGAAACGTGCTACGTTTTCCTGATCCGACCATCCTGTCCACTGCTGTCCTCCTGATGCCGCTCCTGTCCCGATCACCTTTTTCCTGATGCCGGAGGCTACCTTGCTCCAGACACCAATAGAGCCCATCGCCGAGGCCGACCCGATCTCGATGGCAACGTTGATCGAAAGCATCCAAGCCGATGCCGAGCTGAGCGACGCCCGCCGGCGCAATGTCGCCTCGTCGATCCGACGTCTCTGCGGCGCTCTAGACATCGCCCTTGCAGAAGCACCGGCGGCATTCTGGTTCCTCCGCGAGCGGCTCGCGCAGGTCCACCCGGCGCAAGCCGGGATAAAGCCGCACCGCTGGCAGACCATCCAGTCCGACGTGGCCTTCGCGCTCAAGCGTATTGGGCTTGCCCCCGACCAGCCGAAACCGCGGGTCGACCTGTCCGAAGAATGGGCCAACTCGCTCCAGCACTTGGACCAGATTCGGCGGCGTCATTGGGGCCTGTCCCGGCTCGCCCGCTACTGCGATGGCCGAGGCATTGCTCCTGCCGCAGTCGATGATGCGGTGATGGCCGACTTCTTGAGCTATCTGCGGACACAGACACTCAAGACCAAGCCGGAGCGTGCCCTTCGGGACGTCTGCGTGCTCTGGAACCGGCTCGCGAGCGACGCCGAGGACATCGCCCTCCAAGAGGTCACGCTCCCCGACAATCGCAGGACCTATTTGCCGGACTGGGAGGCGGTGCCGCCGTCGCTCCGGCGGGAGATCGAGGACTGGCTCGCCTCCATGTCGAAGGAGGCGGATCTGCTGAGCGAGACCGGCCCGCTGCGCCCGCTGCACCCGGCCTCCGTCGCGAGTTACCGCTATGCCCTGCGCCAGGCCATCGCCGGGCTGATGCACAGCGGCCGCCCGCTCGAGACGATCACCTCGCTTGGCATGCTGGTCGAGCCGAGAGCCGTCGAGGGCGCGCTAGAGTTTCACCGGATCCGCATGGGCGTGAAACAGAGCCAGATGTTGGCACAGAAGACCCGGCGCGGGCTGCGCGGGCGGGTCGAAGCCGGCTTTTCGGGCGGCGGCAACAGCTATGGCTACCGGGTGGTGCGCCGTTTCCTCGCGGACGGCACGGCCGTCAACGGAGAACGCGAGATCGAGCCTTTGGAGGCGGAGATCGTGCGGCGCATTTTCGACGAATACGCCGCGGGCCACCCACCGCGGACGATCGTGGCCGGCCTCAAGGCCGAGGGCATTCCGGGTCCGAGGGGCGGCGCCTGGAACGCCTCGACCGTCAACGGCAGCCGCCAGCGCCGCAACGGCATCCTCAACAACGAGCTCTATCTCGGCCGGTTGATCTGGAACCGACAGCACTTCGTGAAGGATCCTGAAACCGGCAAGCGGATCTCGCGGCTCAACCCGGAAGCGGAGTGGATCACCACCGAGGTCCCAGAGCTGCGGATCATCGACGACGAGACCTGGGCCCGGGTTCAGGAGCTGAAGAGCCGTTATGCCGGCTGGGCCGGCAATACCCGCCAGACCAGGAAACGGCTGCTGTCGGGCCTAGCGGTCTGCGCCTGCTGTGGCGGCAGTATGACCATCGCGCGCCGCGATCGCTACTACTGCGCCACGCGGCGGGAGAAGGGCACCTGCGACGCCAGCCATGGCATCGCGGCCGCCAATCTGGAAGCTCGGGTGCTCGGCGGTTTGCAGCGACTGCTGGTCGGCAACGAGGCGTTGCTCGACGCCTTCGCGGAGGCGTTCCGGCAAGAGCTCGCGCGATTGCGCGGCAGTCGCCAGTCGGACGCGACGAAGCTGCGCCGGGACCTGGCCGAGACGGAGCGCGGCATCGCCCGCTGCCTCGACTACATCCTGTCGAGTGATACGCCGCCGGCCAGCGTGCGGAGCAAGCTGCAGGATCTGGAGGCCGACAAGACACGTCTCGAGGCGGAGCTCGCCGGACTTGAGGCCGACCTCCCCTCCCCGGCCATCGAGATTCACCCCAACCTGCCCGAGTTGTACCGGCGCCGGGTGGCGAAGCTGGCAGAGCTTCTGGAGAACCAAGAGACGCGTCCGGAGGCGATGGAAGCCATTCGCGGCCTGATCGACCGGATCGAGGTCGGCCCACCCGAGACGACACGCGGGCCCTGCCGCGTGACGCTGGTCGGCGCCCTGGCCTCGGTTCTGGCCTTCGTTTCGGAGGATGCCACAATGCGGAACCGCCGCGCCCTTGTGGGCCACGGCGGTTATGCGTTTGGTACGACTTTGTTGGTTGCGGGAGCCTGAAGCCACCGAGATCTGTGCATTCTTGGCTGTTCCTCAGGTTGAAAAGCCAGCATCATCTGGCCGCTTGTCACACAAGCCGATGTGGAGCCGACATCGAAGGGGCAAACCGTCTGAGATCGCTGCTACAAATATCGTAGCAATCCCACGTAAGCGGACCTGAGCACCATTGCCAAATTCAAAGAGCACTCACATCTGAACTCCCTTTCTGCGCCTTTCGACAATAGGGATATTCGATCCGCTTATGAAACGGCATGCGCATTCTGGCTTCGACCGGCGCCAGCTATTCCCTTGACGGCCGAGAGAACCAATCCAGTTTCTCTCACGATCTCGTGCAACCGTAGCTGGCAGCAACAGGAGAGATAGTTTGTTTTCTCCGACACGACGCAAGGTCTTGAAGGCTCTGCTGTTCGGCGGCACCGCCATCGCGGCGCCCTCTGCGTTGTACGCGGCCGAATACGGGCGCGGTGAGGGCATGCCGTGGTCGCCGTTCAGAGGCCAGCCGCCCTATTATGGAACGGTCGAAGCCTCGTTCTTTACCCCGGCAGAGCGCGGGGCGGTGGCAGCGATATGCGCACGGCTGATACCAAGCGACGATGGGCCGGGCGCGTCTGACGCCGATGTGGTGACCTTTATCGATCGGCAGATGGCGAGCTTTTACGGCCGCGGCCAGCATTGGTACATGCAGGGACCCTTCCTCGAAGGCACCGCAACGCAGGGCTACCAGAGCGAGCACCCGCCCGCGCAGCTCTATCGCCATGCGCTCGTCGCGTTGGACACATACTGCCGTGACGCCTACGAGGCCGGTTTCGCCGAGCTTTCCGAGGACCGGCAGGACGCGGTGCTGAAGGGCCTGGACGAAGAAGAGATCACCTTTGAAAAGATATCGGCCAAGACCTTCTTCGACCTGATCCTGAAAAATACGATCGAAGGCTTCTTCGCCGACCCGATTTATGGCGGCAACCGCGACATGGTCGCTTGGCGTTACATAGGCTTTCCTGGCACCCGCTACGATTACCGCGACTTCGTCGGCCACAATGGCGCACGCATCCAGTTGGAGCCAGTCAGCCTTATGGGCCGCCCAGGCTGGAGCAGTCCCTGAAACGTCAACCAAGAGGTAACGAATGGCAAAGCAGCTCTCAGGTGTCGACGTGGTCCTGGTCGGCTTCGGCTGGACCGGCGCGATCTATGCCGAGAAGCTGACAGACGCCGGGCTTGACGTTCTGGCCTTGGAGCGGGGGCCATGGCGCGACACGACCAAGGATTTCGCCACCACCTTCGCGCAGGACGAGCTGCGCTACTACTGGCGGCACGGGATGTTCCAAGAGGCGGCGCAATCAACGGTCACCTTCCGAAACAACTCTGCTCAGACGGCGCTGCCAATGCGCAGTTGGGGGTCGTTCCTGCCGGGCAATGGCGTCGGTGGATCAGGGGTGCACTGGAACGGCCAGACCTATCGCTTCCTGCCCTCGGATTTCGTGGCCAAGAGCCATAACGAGGAGCGCTACGGCCCCCTGCCCGAGGGGATGACGATCCAAGACTACGGTGTCACCTATGAGGAGCTCGAGCCGCATTTCGACTATTTTGAGAAGATCTGCGGCATCTGCGGCAAGGCGGGCAACCTGAATGGCAATATCGTCGCGGGCGGCAACCCCTTCGAGGGTCCGCGCAGCGACGAATATCCCAACCCGCCGATGGAGATGACCTTCTCGCAGGACCGCTTCGAGGCGGCTGCGCGCAATGTCGGGCTCAATCCCTTCCCGGTGCCCTCGGCCAACATGTCGCGCGCCTATGTCAATCCACTGGGCCTGCAACTGGCGCCCTGCACCTATTGTGGTTTTTGTGAAAAGCACGGCTGCGGCAACTACTCGAAGTCCTCGCCGCAAACGACGATCATCCCGGCGCTGATGAAACGGCCGAACTTTGCGCTGCGCACCGACAGCGAGGTGCTGTCGATCGAGAAATCGGCGGACGGGTCGCGGACAACGGGCGTCACCTATGTCGATACCAGCGGTGAGAGCTTCTTCCAGCCCGCCGATATCGTCGTGCTCTGCGCCTATCCGCTGGAGAACACCCGGCTGATGCTCCTTTCGCAGATCGGCGAGCCTTACGACCCGCGCAGTGGGGAAGGCGTGGTCGGCAAGAACTACTGCTATCAGGTGATGTCCGGCGCCACAGTATTCTTCGACAAGGAATACACCAACGGCTTCGTCGGCGCTGGGGCCTTGGGCATGGCGGTCGACGACTACAACGGCGACAACTTCGACCATTCCGGTCTCGGCTTCATTGGCGGCGGCTATATCGCCTGCTACACCACCAATGCTCGCCCGATCGAGAGCCACCCCGTCCCGGACGGTGTGCCTGGCTGGGGCAGCGAATGGAAGCAGGCAGTGCAGGCCAACTTTCTCAAGACCGCCTCGGTGGGGGTCCATGGCGCTTCTATGGCGCATCGCAGCAACTACCTTGATCTCGACCCGACTTATACCGACAGGCATGGCCGTCCGCTGTTGCGCATGACATTCGACTTCACACTCAACGACCGCCGGTTGAGCGCTCATCTCACCCCTGTCGCCGAGGAGATTGCGCGGGGCATGGGCGGACGCGAGGTCGTGGTTGGCGAGCGCAAGGGCTCCTACGATTCGGTCCCCTACCAGACCACTCACAACACCGGCGGCACGATCATGGGGACGGACCCGCAAACCAGCGTGTGCAACCGCTATTGCCAAAGCTGGGACCTGCCGAACCTCTTCGTCGCTGGGGCCGGGCTGTTCCCGCAGAATGCTGGCTACAACCCGACCGACACGGTCGGCGCACTGGCCTACTGGTCGGTGGATGCGATCATCAGCAAGTATCTGAGCCAGCCGGGCCCGCTGGTGCAGGCATGAGGGGTTTTGCACTGATATCCGCCATCAGCTGCATGGCGTCCGTCACGGCTACCGCGCCCGCTGCGCAGGAGCTGTCCTCGTCGCAGGTTGAGCGCGGCCGCTACCTGACCATCGCGGGCGATTGCGAGGCCTGCCACACAGATATCGAGAATGACGGCCTGCCCTTCGCGGGCGGTCGCGCGCTTGGCACCCCTTTCGGCACGATCTATTCCCCCAACCTTACTCCGGATGACGCGACCGGCCTGGGTCGATGGACGCGAGAGGATTTCCATAACGCGCTGAACGAAGGCATCGACGACGAGGGCCAACATCTCTATCCGGCGATGCCCTACCCCTACTACACATTGATGTCGCGCGACGAGACCGACGCGATCTTCGCCTATCTCCAGTCGCTCGAGCCAGTCCATGCCGAAGATCCGGAGAACGATCTGCCGTTCCCACTGAACATCCGCATGTCAGTGGCTGGCTGGAAGCTCTTGTTCTTCGAGGACGAGACGTTTGTCCCCGACCCCGATCGCTCCGAAGACTGGAACCGAGGCCGCTTTCTCGTGGACGGACCGCTGCACTGCGGCGGCTGCCATTCGGGCAAAAACCTGCTCGGGGCCAGCAAGGAGGACGAATACCTGCGCGGTGGGCTGCTGGAGAACTGGTTCGCGCCCAACATCCGCGCCGGGGCAGGCGGCGGCATAGCGCACTGGGAGACCGACGACATCGTCGAGTTCCTCAAGCATGGCCGTGCCAAGCATACCGCCCCCATGCAGCGCATGGGCGAAGTGGTCTCGATATCCACCCAGCACCTGCGCGAAGAGGACCTGCGCGCCGTAGCGACCTATCTCAAGAGCCTCGAGGACGAGATACCTGAGGTGGAAGATGCCCCCGAGGCGGCGCGTCTCGAGACCGGGGCCGGGATCTACTTCGACAACTGCGCCGCCTGCCACGCGGCGGACCAGTCCGGCGTGCCATATTTCTTCGCGCCGCTGAGCACGTCCAACAAGGTCCATGCCGAAGACCCCTCGAGTGCTATCCGCATCATCCTCGGCGGGGCGCGGGCGCAGCCCACCGACACCATTCCCAGCATGCTCGCCATGCCGCCCTTCTCCTGGAAGCTGAGCGATGCGCAGATCGCCGACCTCCTGACCTACCTGCGCGGCACCGGCGATCGGCGCGCCGGCCCGATTTCAGCCTCGCAAGTAGCCGAGATGCGCGACTATCTTGCCGAAGAGGAGCACTGAAGGTGACCCCATGATGCGCTCATGTCTTATCTCTCTTGCTTTGGCCCTTGCCTCAGCCGCCCCCTTGCAGGCCGAAGCCCTCTACCTCGGGAACGAGAAATTCGATACTGGGAACCGCGCCGCGATGGAGGCCATCGTTCAGCATTGTACGGATGTCGCGCGAGAAACCGGGCGTGGTGGATCGAATGGGGAGGAGCCATCCGATCTACAGGCGGAAAGTGAACGGCCCGAGCAGACCTCGACCCGCCGGTTCGACGACGGCGCATCCGGTGTCGCACTGGATCAGCTGGCTTCCGGAGAGAACGAGAGCGAAGGCTCCGGAGGAGCAAGCCCCGACATGTCCGGCATCTCGGAAAGGCTCTGTCAGGAAGCAGGCATCATCTATTGAGGCAAACGAAACCCAAGAAGCGCACCAATGCCCTTCCCTTATCAATCATCGGCCTTTTTTGGTATTGGCGATCATCATCTGCATGAGACAGGGAGCTCGGGCAGCCGGTTTCGGCGATCCGGGTGTGAGCGCATGAAAGCAAGGGGGCTGAAGGAAAACCGGTCCGATTAGCCCGGGGCGAACAGTTTCGATCGGCATTGGGAATATTTATTTGAACCATAATCTTACCGGTCTAACTGGTTCGGCGTAGCGTCGTTAGGCCGCGCAGTTCGTTGATTGGCTTTGGGCGCGGCCAGGGTGAGGAGCGTGACAATGCCTATCGACATTCTCCCGGGCAGCTATTGCGGCGCGGCGCCCCTGCCCGAACTGGCGTTGCGCAGCTGGAATCTCGACCCTCTGCTGCTGGCGGGACTGCTCCTTTTGCTGGTGGTCCTCAGAAACGCGCGGACCGGCCCCGCCGCCGTCGGAGTGTTGGCGTTCGCGTTCGTCTCTCCTCTCTGCGCGATCTCGGTCGGCCTGTTCTCGGCCCGCGTGGTGCATCACGTGCTTCTCGTCGCGGTCGCGGCGCCACTGCTGGCCGCGACCCTGCCCGCCCGCCGGCGCTCGGGCGTTGCCCTGTCCTTCCTCGTCTCGACGGCGCTGCTCTGGGCCTGGCATCTTCCGGCCGCCTACGACCTCGCGCTGAGCGACGTGGTCGTCTACTGGGTCATGCAGCTGACCCTGCTGGGGTCAGCCGTCTGGTTCTGGCGTTCTGTTCTGAGCGCGCGCGGCGGCATCGATGCCGTGCTGTGGTCGCTGGCCGGGCTGATGCAGATGGGCGCGCTCGGCGCGCTGCTGACCTTCGCGCCGGCGCCGCTCTATGCCGTGCATGGGCTGGCGCCGCTGGCCTGGGGTCTCACGCCACTGGCCGATCAGCAGCTCGGCGGGCTGATCATGTGGGTCCCGGCGATGCTGCCCTATGCCGCGATGATCGCGCTTTCGGCGCGGCGCGGCTGGTGGGCCGGGAATGAGCGGGGCCTCGCGTGAGCTGGCTCTACGGTCTGATCCCGCACCTCAAGGCGCTGCATGTCGGCATGCTGATCCTGTGGTGCGGCGGCCTCTTCGCCCTGCCCCTGATGCTGGCGCGGCACGACCCGGCGATCGGCCAAGGCGACTACGAGCGCATCCGCCGGGCCACCCATTACGCCTATACCCTCGGCATCACCCCGGCGGCGGTGATCGCCATCGCCTCCGGCACGGGACTGATCTTCCTGCGCGAGGTCTTCGTGACATGGATGTTCGCCAAGCTGGTCTTCGTGGCGGCGCTGGTGAGCTTCCATGTCTGGGTCGGTTACGTTCTGGTCGCGGTGGCCGAGCGTGAGGGCGCGCATCGCGCGCCGCGGCCGGTCTGGCCGCTGATGCTTCTGATGCTGCCGATCCTCGGCATCCTGGCGTTGGCGCTCGCCAAGCCCGAGCTTGGCGAGATCCCGGTGCCGGGCTGGCTGGCGGAGCCGCTCGACCGTCAGCTGCCCTTCGACGTGCCCAGACGATAATCGAAGACGAGTTTGCCGCCATGCCACCCCGTGACCATCACCACGAGCACGCTGAATCCCGAGATCAGTATGCCGTAAGGAA
>Ga0208794_1000151_pt1 | contig 61312 bp, 61 predicted proteins | sample 32_taG_FD_184106 | JGI IMG/M metagenome (GOLD analysis project Ga0208794, IMG submission 184106) | Marine viral communities from the Gulf of Mexico - 32_GoM_OMZ_CsCl metaG (SPAdes) (version 2) | ecosystem: Environmental > Aquatic > Marine > Oceanic | place: Atlantic Ocean: Gulf of Mexico... | reverse complement strand
ACTTATCTGAAAATAAAGGTAAAAAAGTTGCTACTTGGAACAAATGGAATACTGTTTTCTATAGTAATGAGATTTGGCAAATTAGTAGAATACTAAGACAGTTAGAAAGATGTTTTAAATATCACAGAAGAGGATATAATACAGATGCGTTAGTTCAAAAGTATATAGAGTTAATACAAAGATTACAAGACTATCATAGTATTTTCAATTCGGATAACTTTAATGAAAAATTAAAAGTTACTCAAAGAAATACTTTAATTGTTAAGCAACTTTGTGAATTGTGGTTAGAAACACATGAAATTACTGATGAACAATTAGAATTGTTAAAAGTGAAAATTAAAGAAATATAATATGGCAGTAAAAGTTAAAAAACCAACAATAGATGATTTGTTGAACTCTTTACAAAATCCAGAAAACTTGTCTCCAGGTGAATTAAAAAACATTAGAGAAACTTGGAGTAGAATTGGTAGTAAAGATAAATTTGAAGAACTTGGTTTAGAACCAGGTGAATTAGAAAAATTCTTGGCTGAATGGGTGAAAGACAATCCTTATTCAGATATTTAAAATATTGATATGAAGAGTAAAGAACAAGGAATACAGACACTAACAAAGTTTGTAATAGATAATGGGTTGAACTTTAACGATAGTGGAAGTGGGCTTAATGGGGCTTGTGTAGCTTTATGTGGCTTCGCTATTTACTTAGAAGAAGAAATTCAAAAAGAAAATAGCGATCCTGCTTTTGAATTTAGTTATGAAGATTTAAATATAGCAGTAGATAAATCTTTTATTAGAAGACCAGCTAAAACTACTGGTTATAGAAAAGCGTATGTAGAAGAGTTAGAAAGAGTTTTAAATTATGCTTATAATAATAATTACGGTAATTATTGGAGAACTTCTGAAGCTAAAAAAATGTATAAATTTTAAAATATGAAAAGTTTCCTACTTAAAGGCAAACGTCCTATTATTAAGTGGGGGATGTTGCCAGATGAAACATATTTTAAGGGTAATGTGCCAGAGGGATTTTCTCTGGCCGTTACTCCTTCTAAAGGATATGTTGTAATAGATGTCGATAGGCATGGTGATACTGATGGTTTTGATAATATTCCTGATGATATAATAGAAGAATTAGATTCTACTTTTAATTATAAAACTAAAAACAATGGTATGCATTACTGGTTAAAATATACCGGCAATAAAGTACTAGCTAATAAAACTTCCGGTAAAGGTATTGATCTTAGAACTCATAAAGGTTATGTAGTTTGGTATCCTAAAACAGATGTTAGAGAATGTATACATCTAGTTAAAGAATCCTCTACTAAATTAAATAAATGGTTAGAGAAACATTTTAGTTATGTATGATATGAAAAAGAAAGAGATACTTAAAAACTATACTATAAATAAGTTAGGAGAAGATACTATAATGATTACTGGAAAATCTTTTATGTTTTCTTATACTAAATCAAATAGTATTTGTAAAGATGAATATAAAGATCAATATAGATATTTCGGTGGATTACAATGTGAATATGTTGAAGGTAGTAACAACTATAAAGAATTGGAAAAATGGTTATGTGAAATAGTAGAAAAATTAATTTAATATGAAAACAGGAAATAGATTAAAAATATGTGTTGATTTTGATGGTACTTGTGTAAAACATAAATATCCTAAAGTTGGTGAAGATATTGGAGCAGTTCCTATATTAAAAAAATTAATAGAAAATGGACATGATCTTATTTTATTTACAATGAGAGATGGTTCTGAATTAGGTGACGCTGTAAATTGGTTTGATACTAATGATATAGAGCTATATGGTATTCAAAAAAATCCAGAACAACATACTTGGACAACTTCTCCGAAGGCATATGGTCAATTATATATTGATGATGCGGCATTAGGATGTCCACTAATTTACCCAAAAAATTTATTAGATAGACCTTATGTTGATTGGGATAAAGTTAAAGAATATTTGTTAGAAAATCATTTAATATGACAAAAGCTAAACTACAAAGTTTAATGCAATTAGATTGGGCTAATGCTTTATGGCCTTATTTTCAATCTGATGAATTTAAACAATTAAATAAAAAAATAGTTGAAGATAGAAAAACTAGTGAGGTATATCCTTTAAAAGAAAATATATTTAGAGTTTTTGATGAAACACCGTTATCAGATGTAAGAGTTGTGATTATTGGGCAAGATCCATACCATAACTCTTACTATGATAACACACCTGCAGCTCTTGGTAGAGCATTTGCTTGTGATGGAGGGTATAGAGTTCAACCTAGTCTAAAAAATATTTTTAAAGAGTTAGAAAGCGATATAGGTTCTGTTGAAGGCTTTGACTATACTTTACAACATTGGGTAGATCAAGGTGTTTTACTTTTAAATACAGCTTTGACTGTAACTAAAGGGCAACCTGGTTCTCATGCTTATTATTGGAATGGATTTACTAAACAAGTAATGAAAACTTTAAATACTAAAGATGATTTAGTGTTTATTCTTTGGGGTAATCATGCTAAATCATATAAGAAGTATTTAAATAATCCTACTCATAAATTTATAGAATCAGCACATCCTAGTCCATTTAGTTGTAAGAACTTCTTTGGTACTAAACCTTTTAGTAAGTGTAATGAATATCTAAAATTACCTATTAATTGGTTAAATGGATTCCAGACACTACAATATGGGGAGACTAAAGTTACTTTAATGCCTAACCCATTATTTATGGAACATGATAAAATAGAAATAATACCACCTAAAGATGAAGAAAATGAGTAAAATAGGCTTTAAAAAAGGGGATACTTACTTTCTAGGTTTTATATTTTATGACAGAAATGGTAAAGCTAATCCTAGTTTACTAAAAAAGCCCATTGTTATAAAAAAGGGAGATAAAAATTTTAATTTAGGTATAGATGAAGAAGAAAAAGATTAAGTCAAAAAGACTTGAGATAGAGGATGACGATTCTATAAAAACAGGTGATGGAATATTAGCTCAAATGGAAAAAAGTTCTACTGTATATAAAGCTGATAAGCTAACATCTGAAAAGATGGAGAAAATGCTTAAAGATATGTGGGATGCTGTTCCTGTAGATAAAGAGTTTAAATGGGAAACTTATACATACGCTACTAGATCAAGTGATATTTATAGTAAACCAGCTACTATAGAAGAAAGTTTAGAGTGGGGAGAAATAGATGATGAAATAGATGATGAAATTATTGAGAAAGGTGTTAAAACTCAAATACTTTTTGGTATTGAAGGATATGAAATTGTAGATGGTAAAATAACTAGAGCTTTAACTATTGATGAAATTAATAAATTGAAAGATGAATAAAAGTATAAAGTTAGATGATTTTATAGATTATATAAAATATGAGGGCAGATACATTGGTACTTTAGAGCTAGTTAGTTTTGGAAAACCTACCACAGTTTATATTTTTAAGCAGACTTTAAATTTTTGGTATGGTACTACAGATGAAGATGGTGAAGGAGTTTGGAAAGGTTACCCAAAGTTTAAACATAATTTAAAAGGGTATGAAGAAAGTTAATTTAACAATAGATGATTTATTAAAACATCATAGTAAAACTTTTAAAGAAAAATCTAAATCAGAAACTACATCTTATATTTTTAAGCAAGAAAAGGCTAAAAAATATTACGAGCAACTGTTAAAAGCTTCTAATGGAAAGTTTGATCCTAAAAAAGAATATGATATAGATCTAAATAAATTTATGGAAAAATTAGATGTGTGGTTTGAAAGATACCCCTCACCCCCCCTCTGTCTGTCTCCGGCCGGCCTTCTTTTGTTTTTAAAGAATTATAAAATATGAATAAAATAAATCCAAAGCATTATAAAGGTAAAGATATTCAACCTATAGATTTAATAGATTCTATGGAGTTAGATTTTTATCAAGGAAATATCGTTAAATATGTTTCTAGATATAAGAATAAAAATGGAATTGAAGATCTTAAAAAGGCTAAGTGGTATTTAGAACGATTAATTACTAATTATGAGAAGAAGTGATATAAAAATTCTAAAAGGCAATTCTGTTTATAGAATACATGATTTATTAAATTTTCCAGATGACTATTTTACAGTCAAAGAATTATTAAGTGATTCTAAATTTAAAGATAGTATTATGAAAGAGTATTTTAAAACTCCTCATGATAAATTTGATTTGGAAGTTCTTTATAAGATAATAATAGAAAGATCTAAAAGATTAGAGTTATTTGATAATAATCATGTTTTAGTTCATGTTAGAACAGGAGATGAGACTATTGTTAGAGGATTAGATAATCAAGGTAATGTTGACTTTTATTTAAATGAAATTAACAAATATGATTCTAGTAAAACTATAGTTATAGTAACAGCTATGCATTTTCCAGGTAGAGCTTGGTCTATTGAAAAAGAAGAACATAATTTTAAACTATTAGAAGACTTTATAGATAAAATTGATAGAGATGTACTAATATATTCAAATGAAGATGTTGATATAGATCTTATTCAATTAAGTTTAGCCGAAAATTTAATAGCAACCCCTAAAGCAGGCGGATTTGCTAGAGTAGTTATTGAATTAAATAAAATACATAATGGAAGATAAGTATTACACACCAGAGATAGAAGAGTTCCATGTTGGGTTTGAGTATGAAATAGAAGACATACATGATAACCTTGTAGATACTACATGGAGAAAACAAACCTATGGATTCGCTGATACTGCAAGAGGTATTCAGGAAATAGGCTTAAAATCAATGAGAGTCAAACACCTAGACCAAGAAGATATAAAGAGTTTGGGTTGGGTAGATGGTGAAAAGTTTGCAATGAGTTGTTTTATTTATAATCATAGAGATAAAAATAATGAATTTCAAATGTATTTACATGATAATTTAGAAGATGGTTTCTGGTTTATACAGATTTATAATTGGAACAGTGAATTTGTGTTTCAAGGTAACATTAAAAACAAATCAGAGTTAAAAAAATTAATGAAAATGTTAGATATATGAAATTTTACAATTTAAAATTTAATAAAAAAGATTTTGAATCTGGAGATATAATAAGCTACAACATAAAATTTATGCCCTGGTATTTTAAAATATTAGGATTTAGATATAGACATGAAGCTGAAGTTATAAATGAACCAATACCAGAAGGAGAGGGTTGGATGTATAAATTAAAAACTACATATCAAGGTTTATATTGGTTTAAATATAAAATAAAAGATTTATGATAGATTGGAGTTTTGAACAAATAGCTTGTGATGCTGTTGATATTACTTTAGAAGATTTATATGGAGATAAAGGAGACGGGGCGAGAGCTACTAGAGGGTCTGCAGCAGCAGCTATTGCTAGATATCTTTGTTTTGAATATTTACATACAACTACAGCTATGACTCTTGGTAAAATAGGAGCTAGATATGGAGGTAGAAATCATGCAACAATAACTCACGGTTTACGAAAATATAGAGAGTTTTTAGAGAGTAATGATAGAATGTTTATGAAAGCACTTTCTTATTTTAATGAAAGAGTATGTAGAAAAGATCCTATTTATTATAAAAAAGAGCTTACTAATTTTGAAAGAGATACTATAGGTTTTATGATTAAAAAGGGTATAAAATCTAAGGATGTTGCTGAATTTTATGGTATATCAGTTGAAAAAGTTCATAGAATTAGACAACGTAAAGGAATAGCTGAGACTATTACTGAGCTTAAAGAAACTAAAAAACAAAATATAAAATATTATTATAATAGAGGAAAGTTAACTCAACTTGAACTTGCTGAATTATATAATGTTGGTGTATCTACTATTAAAAATATTTTAAAAGAGAAATAATTTATGTTAGAAATTGAAAAAGAGATAATTGAAGCAGAGGTACCTGCTAGAACAAAGACCTATACACCTACTTCTCATAGTAGTATAATTACTAGAATTGAGGATATGTGTGAAGATAATGGTTTATATATTACTGATAGATCATATCAACATGATAAAGACTTTCATAAAGTAACTGGTAAATATACACTTAATTTAAAAGATGATGATATTGGATGTATGATCGCATTTCAAAATTCATACGATAAATCTTTAAGTGTTAAGTTTGCAGTTGGAGCTAGTGTATTTATTTGTTCTAATGGTATGGTTAATGGTGAACATACATTTAAAAGAAAACATACTGGTACTAGTGACTATGATTTAAATGTATTTATCAGTGACGCTATTAATAAATCTGTAGATAATTTTGAAAAGACTGTTACTCTTAGGAATGACATGAAAGGTATAGATATTTCACAAGACGTTCTTAATGAATTAATTGGTGAATTATTTATCCAGGATGATATTCTTAGAACTGAACAATTGACTTTCTTTAGAAAAGAGTATAATAATCCTACTTATGATTATAAAGTAGATAAAAATAATCTATGGAATATCTATAACATCTTTACAGACTCAATAGAAAGAAAATCACATCCTAGTCTATATTTTAAACAACACAAACAAGTTACAGAGCATATTAATAATAAATTTTTTGTAGATAGTTTTTAATATGACAGAAATAGATACTAGAGATATAAGAAACATACCGTTAACTCAAGAACAATTAAATACCGCAATTAAACAAATATATGCTGAAATTGATACTGAAGATTTAACATTAGATAATCAGATTAATTTTCCATATTTATTTGCACCTACTCATACAACAGATCTGGCTGAAGGGTTTGAAATAGAACTAATCTTCAGAAAAAACGAAGAAGATCAAATTGAAGTGGGTATTAAACGTTTTGTGATATTTGATGATGAAGATGAGTGGCATGCTGCTTATAAAAGAATTAAAGACATCAAGAATACATAGATTGATGATTGATGACAGAAACCCCCCTATAAAGCTGTAAAAAGCTTTGGGGGTTTTATTTTTTACTAAACTTAAATAAATATATGAAACCAGAAATTAGAGTGATTACTCCAGAAATAGCTAAAGAAATGCTTAAGCGTAATCCTAATAATCGTAGATTATCAGAAAGTCATGTTAACTTTTTAGCTAAAGAAATGACTGTTGGTAATTGGTTGTTTGATGCACAACCTATTAGGCTAAGTGAATCAGGTGCTTTATTAGACGGACAACATAGATTAAGCGCAGTTGTTAAATCTGAAAAAGAACAACAGTTTTTAGTTATTAAAGGTGTTGACGAAGAAGCTTTTAAAGTTATGGATACCGGTAAATCTAGATCAGCTGGAGATATTTTTTCAATAGAAGGTATTCCACATTACCAAACTACATCTGCAGCTACTAGACTTATTATGAATATTAAAAGTGGTGACAGAAGTAGAGGTGATTCAGGAGCAACAAAGCCTTCAAATACTGATATTTTAAATTATTATAATGAACATCCAGAAATATCTGAATTTGCAGTAAAAGCTGAAGAACTTTATAAAAGATTTAATAGAGTAATGTCTCCTTCACAAATTGCAGGATTAATGTACTTAACACATGAAAGAAGTGTTACAGATTCTGAAACATTTTGGAATAAATTATGTACTGGATTAGATGTTGCACCTAAAAGTCCAATTGATTTCTTAAGAAGAAAGTTGTTTGACGATAAATATGTTAATACAACTAAACTTAAACAAACTCATAGATTAGCTTTAATCTTTAAAACTTGGAATCACTTTAGAAGTGGTGTTGAAGAAGTTAAATATATCAGATGGGATAAAGGTAAAGAGAAATTTCCAACATTAAAATAAAAAAAAGAGGGGCTGGTTGCCCCTTTTTACCTACCGTTAATCGTATAGTTTAGCGGCATTTCTCATTGTTCTAATAACAGTTGAAGTACCAGGTAACATCTCACCAGATTTTATAAGTAATTTACTACTACCTTTAAAATCCCCCCTCTCATAAACTGTTGAATATTCAGGGTCTAAATCTAATACCGTATTTTTCATAGCTTCAAGCCAAGAACTTGCACGATCAAATAGTTTAAATGCTGGAACGATATTTTTAGTGATATCTCCCATTGTTGACGGATTAGCGTAGAAATTTAAATCCTGTTGTAGACGACCACCTTGATTTAGCAAGAAATTTACTACACCAATATTATCTTCATCATCATCTAGAGCAGCTTTTATCATTCCTAAAGCACTAAATACTATTATCAACCACTTAAGACCTGAAGCATTTTTTCTAATGTTTTCTAGGTCAGCTTCAGAAAACTCAGCACCTTCTACCCCAGCTGCTTTTAATTGTTCGTCAGACATATTTCTAAAGGCAAAATTATGCAGCAATGCCTTAAACATTAGCGAAGTAGTTTTAACAGATCCTTTAACAATATTTCCACCTCCTAATTGAGTAACTAGAGTACCGTAAGTTCTATAACGACCTTTAACTAGTCTTTGTAAATTATCATTATAATCTTGTTTTTCAAATCTAGTAGCAAACCCCTCTAACATCCAACGTCTAAATTGAAGTAACGCTTTCCCTAAAGCGGTAGAGTTAGCCATAATTTGAGAATTAGGATCGTAGTTACCATGATTTCTTTTATTGACTTGAGCTATTTTAGTAGCAAATCTTAAAGACTTATTAGCATCTATAGGTTCCCAAGTCTCTTTATGTTCAGCATAGTCTTCCTTGATCTCGCCATCTTCATTGAAAGCTTCCCATAAAGAAGTTTCACCCTCTTGTAATGGATTACCTTCAAGATTAGTATTCATCATCATAGCAATCATCACCGACCCTTTAGAAACCATATCCGCCCTTCTCATCATTTCGTATGGAGCTAAAGCTTTCTTTGCACTAAACTTAGATTTACGAGAATGATGTGCGCTATTTCTTTCGTTTTCAGCAACCTCACCAATAACATCAAACTTTTCAATTAATGAAAGGAACTTTCTAATAGTTTTAGTGTTAGCTCCAGGCATAGTAGCCGCCATTGCTATTTTATAAGCAGCTGATATTTGTTTAGTTGTATATTCAATTCCACCAGCTGCATGCATATTATTAGATGCAAATCCATAAACAAGCTCTATACTAGCTGAACTCAAATTCCAACCTTGTGAAACTAATTGAAAATATTTTAAGATTGATTTTATTGATTTGGTACTAGAAACATTTGTACCTAAATCGGATAATTTTCTTTTTATCCCCTCAATAGAATTTCTAATACCCTCTTGTTGTTCTTGAGTTAATGTATCTCTTTCGTCTATTAATTTCTTTTTAAGTTCATCTATTTTTTCTTCTAAATTATCTTTTTGTTTTTTCTCCTCTTTACTTAAAACTTTTTGTTTACTAGCAACGTCTTTTTCTTGTTTTTCATAATAAATTTCATTAAGAAATCTAGCTAACTCTTTTAAATGGTTTAAATTGTCTACAATATCAGCTCCTTCTAAGCCCCCAGTAAGATTAACTCCAGTTGGTGTTTGTTGTACTCCTTGCATTTGGTCAATGGAGTTTAAAATCATATTATGAGTAGCTTCTAATTTAGATTTATATCTATACATATTAGTAACAGGTATAAATTGATTTAAAATTTCATCTAAATCAGTTACAATATCTGAAGTATCTATTACTTCTCCACCATCTACATATTTATAATTTGGAGATAACATTCTAATATTTAATGAATCTTTTACTTGACCAGTTGATACGTCTATATGATCGTAAGATTTAGAATAAGTTTTTATACTAAACCATCTTCTAGCAGTTTCATGCATTTTGGACAAAGATAACCCCATACCGTCTTGCATAAATTGTTGTAATAAGCTTTTTTTGAGAGTTGGTATAAATCCTTCATGTATACCTTTTGCATCTAGATGTGATTTTGGATAGAAGGCTAAAAGTTTTTTAATAGTACCATTTACGTATTTATAATACTCATAAGCTGTAGCATCTTTTTTTATTGCTTCAAAAGCACTATCATAAAAATTAGTTTGCTCTCCACCTCTATTTATTTTTAAAGGAATAGCTCTAACAAATTCAGAATTAAATTTAATCATATTTCCAAATTTATCTATACGAACATTTCCATCTCTAATGTCATTAATACTTATAGTAGGATGGTTACGATAATACCAACGCTCTTTTTTTGCAATTTTAGCATTATTTGTAATTTCTAATGAGTCTATTTCAGCATAAGCATCTTCTCGTCTAGTCCTAAAGTTTTTAAACTCAATGTGCATTTCATCTATAATTTCTTTGACTCTATCTTTATCAAAAATTTCAGCTAATCTATTAAACTCTTTCTCTTTAGCAATAGCAGTAGCCTCTTCATTTATAGTTCCATCTTTATTTTCTACTAAGAAATAATTAACAAATTCGTGAGTAGCATTAAATTCTTCTTTAGCAGCTTTAACCTCTTCCACAGAATCAGAATAAAACATCTTGTTAAACAATCTACCCTTTACTTTTTTATATTTATGAGAATATTCATTAATTAATCCACCAGTATTATTACCTTTATCATCTTTTTGCCAAAACATTTGCATAAACTTTTTTCTACCCAATCTTTTATACAAAGAAGAAGGTGAACTTTTTTCTAATGTCTCAAGCATTTCTTCTCTTTCTTTTTGATCTTGGGTGGTTTTAGCATTAGCTACTCTAGATGCATCATTATTAACAGAGTGTAATAAACTAAGTAAAGAGTTATTAACACTAGCAGCATCTCTAGTCATTTTAGCTGAAGCTGTAATATCTTTTATATTTTCAAATAATTCTTCAATAGTTTTATTTTTCTCGTATGTTTCATTATAATACTTAGTAACTGCTTCTTTAATAAGAACGTTGTAATCTTCTCTAAGATTTCTGGCTGTTAAGGCTATACCTTGTATTTTTTTAGTAGATTCTGGATAATCTTTTTCAATAGTCTCATTACCTTGAGCATCTATCTTAACAGTGTTTCTCTTAACAAAATCAGATTTAGTTAAAAAAGATACAGGATGTTTAGATTTTTCAGTAGAATCTAGATGTTCATAGAAACCTAAGATATCATTAATTTCATTAAGCTCTGTAATACTAATAGTGTCTTTCTTCTCTAAAAGTTTTTCTACATAATCTAAATTAATATTAGCAATTTTAGATATATTTTGAACTGTTTGATCTATTTTTAATTCATCAATAGCTAGTTCTAATTCATCTTGTTTATTTGTTAAACTTTCTACTTTACGGTAATCTTTAGTTTGTTTCGCTTCTTCTTTAGCATTTATTAATTGGTCATGAACTCTCTCTTTATATTCATCTAATCTATTTATTAGATATTCCATTTCACCTGTTTCAGATTCAGGAGCCTCTAATAAAGTACTTCTAGATGGAGAATAAAGTATTCTACCTTGAGCAGTAAATACATTATTAATTGTAAGGTAAGTCGTAGGTAGAGACGGATCACTAACACCAATAGCTTGTGATGCAGTGAAATAAGAGGTTCTCTCTAAAAGACCAGGATAATAACGGTTAAGTAATTTAACCATATTTTCCCCTTGCATCTTTTTATTTTTAGATACATAGTATCTACCTTTATATAAAGATATGCCTTCGGTCTTTTGAGCAGATAATAGTTTTTCTACTTCAGTAACAGATGTTAGTTTGACTGTATCTTGTAATAAATTACCTACTTGACCTTTATCATTTTGTATTTGAAAATACTTATTAATAAAAGGCATACCATCTTTATCTCTAGTGTTATTACCATACCAAGCATCAAACTCTGGTGTAGTTATAGCATCCCAAATTCTAAAGATATTATCTTCAGAAAATTGGTTTGATAAACGTTTATATAAACTACTATTTTTATTAGGACACTTCGCCATTACTTACATTGTTTTTTATGTTCATCTACATCTTTAGTAGAAGATTCTTTAAAAATACTATTTTTTGATGGGTTATCAAAACTCTCATTTAGAAGGTTTTCATTTTGTAGATATTCTCTAAACATATTTACGTCAGCTTGTGATCCTAATATATGAATATTAGCACTATCAAAAACAGCTATCTGATCTTCAATACCTTTAGTATCTTTTACAGAACTAGCTACAAAACCATCATTAATATCTGAAATTCTATTTATAGTTTTAGCATTTTCTAAATATGTTTTAGAAGATGTTTCTATAAATGGATTAGTAATATTAACTAATGCTGGTACTACATATGGAGATAAATCATTTTCAGAGATTTTACCATTTTGGAAATCTTCTAAATAAATATCATACTTAGCTGAATCTTTTTGAGCAGCATATCTAGCGGCTGTTTTATGGTCTTTTGTGAAGAACATAGTTTTACCAATAAATCCTTCTGAAGGTATGTTTTTATTTATAGTTCCATGATAAACAATTCCAGGAACTTTACTACTAGGAAATACCGTTGCTAAATAATCTTGGTATTGAGTAGCAGTTCCTAACATACTAAGTTCTGAATTATCTTTAAACACTTTAGCTACAGCAGGAGCTGCTTTTCTACTAGGTGAAAAAAGTTGTGTTCCAGTTTCAGGATCAAAAATTGGTACCTTACCTAAGTCTGGAGGAGTAGATGACTCTTCAGAGTATAATGTAGTACCTGCAGTTGCTTTTGCACCACCTTCAAGAACTATTGCTGTATTACTAGCTCTAGTTAATGCAGTATAAATACTCTCTGATTTTTCAGCATTATCAATTTTAGAAACTCCTTTGATATCTTTAGCATCTACTATTACAGTTTCATAAGTTGAACCTTGTGATTTATGAGATGTAATAGCATATGCGTAATCAATATCGGCAAAGTTTTCTTTAATTTTATAAAATAAAGGCCATCTCTTTTCTTTGGCTAAGACATTTAAGTAATCTTTATATTTTTGTTTGTCTTCAGATATTACAACTGGAATAACTTCAGTTCTATTTCCAAATTTAACAGATATATATCTATATCTTATATCACTTCTATTGTGTTTGTGTACTTTATTATCCACAGAACTAACTACGGCTTCAGTTGAATTAGGAATTTTCAAATCTTTATAGTTATCATTAAAGATAATAATCTCTCCCTCATTAAATTGAGCAGCATCTTTTCCAAATACAGCGTCATGTACTTTTTTATTGTAACTAGCTTTAGCATTATTTCTATAAGCTACTATCTTAATTAAATTAGGATTATTAGTTTTAACTGCCTCTTTAAATTTAGATAGAACTTCTTTTTCAATTTCACTAAATTCATTAGCAAATACTAAATTACCTTTATCACTATAGATAGATTCTTTATGTGATGTTGGATTTAATACTGGTTTTTCAATTTGTGAATTTTCCCAATAGTTATCAGCATAAGGTAAGATAGGTGATTCTTCTCCTTGTCTAACTCTTTCAGTCAGCATAGACTTATTAGTAGATTCAAATACAGGAGATTTTTTATCTAGTAAATGTTTCTTTGTTTTATAATATGGATTACTAACAGATCTAATAGGTTTTAATTGTCCTATATCTCCCAAGAAAACAACTTTAGCTTTAGCTGATTTACCTTGCATAATCATTTCTAAAGCCTCTTCATTAACCATAGATGCTTCATCAATTATTATAATATCTGCTTCACCTATTGGAGGTGGTGTATATCTGTTTCTATCAACTTTAAATTTACCTGAAGATAAATCTAATGTCATTCCTAATAAACCAGCAATACTATGTGAAGTAGCTGGTATTTTAGCTTTAGAAAACTTTTTACTAATTACTCCTTTAGCTTTATGTGATAAAGCAGCTAACTTAATAATTTGTCCTGGAAACTCTTTAGCTATCTTTTCAGCAATAGTAGTTTTACCAGTACCAGCTTTACCCTCTATAACATAGTATTCGTTTGGATTACCATTTTTAATAAAGTCTACAGTATTATCTACAGCAGCTTGTTGTTCTTTATTCAAAACAATAGGACTGCTTTCTACAGGAGCTTCAGTTTTTGTTACCTTTTTAGGCATTGGTTTAAACGGTATTCCTAAAGACTCTAATGCTCTACGATTAATCTCATCTTCATATTGACCTTTAGTGGTATCTGAAGTTAATGCCTCATGCATTTCTCTAGTGTATTTAGAATGTTCAAATTCATGAGCAATAACAAAATCTTCAAATTGTTTATAAGATAAAAACTGATCTGCCATCATTGGTGTCATAGTAGAAGTTACTTCAACTCCATCAATAGACTCTATCAAATCTCTTGGATTAGTCCAAGCTTGTTCTGAAAACTTTTGTTTAAGTAAAGATCTATCAACTAAAATTCTATTATTAGTTCTATCGTATTGAGCAGCACCCTTTTTACCTTCCGCATTAATTATATCAGTAGAATCAACAATTGGAACATCTTTATAACTAACAGCCTCTTTTATTAACTCATTAGTAGATTCACTAACAGATACTACTGTTGGAGAGGTAGATTTAATTAGCTCACCAACTGCTTCAATAGAACTTTGAGTTACTACATCACCAGTTACTTCTGATAAGATATCTGAAATTAATTTCCAGATTCTTTGTAGTAAGTTTATATCTTTATTAAAGTCTAATGTAGCTAGTTCTCTTTGGAATGTTACATCAGTCATTAATTCAGAAATAAACTCGTCTAAATCTTTAAGTCCATTTTTAAAACTAAAAGCTGATTCATTTTTTTGAGCAACTTTTAACACTGCTTCTAACGAATCAATAATCTCTTTCTGTTGTTTAGTGGTTGGGTTTTTAATTACATTAGCTAGTACTGCATGCATAGCTTCGTGCAAAACTACTCTCTCAAACTCAACTGGATCTTTTAGATTATTGTTAATTAAAATAGCATTGTTCTCTTCTTGATAAATACCATCAGCATATGGCGGTAATTCAGTTTGAATAATAGGAACATTACCAATTGCACTAGCTAATGATTTAGCTAATGCTTTATTCTCTTCACTTATACCAGCATTAGATATAGCATCTAGTACAGCTTTAGTATTTTTCTCTCCTAATCTATATCTAGTAGCAGTTTGGTTTACTTTCTTAGCTACGTTAGCTACATTAGGATCTAAAATAGACTCATCTTTTTTAGGTGGAGTTTGGCTTTCTACAACAACAACATCTTCACCAACATTATTTTCAGCTAATACTGATGAAAGATCTTTAGCATTATATTCAGTTTCACTATACTCATAAGTACCTAAATGATTAAGTGGTTTGTAAACTATACCATCTATTGATTTTTCTGTAGTTTTTTCATAAACAACTGGTTTACTTTCTCTATCTAAAGATATACTAATGAATCTAGGTTGTTTTGTATTTACAATAAGTTTACCATTTTCTTCTAACGTACCAGCTTCGTCTAAACTCACACTCTTAGCCAGGTAAGGAAAATGTTGAAACAACTGTTTCATTACAGGGTACATCTCAACCTCCCCCTTCACGATCTTCTGCGAAGAACTTTCCACATCTTTACCGAAATTTACCAAGTGTAAATAAGTATTAGGTAAAAGTTTTAACAAAGACTTAGCATCTTGATTACCACCTGTTAAATAAGTATAAGCAATAAGATCTTCTCCTAACTCTACTTCATCAGCTACTTCACTATTTAATAATTGTAAAATAGCAATAGTGTATTTCATCTCATCACCTCTTTCAGCAGATGATGCATTATAATAAACAGTCGAAGGAACTCCTTCAATTTTACTGATGTTCGTTCTAATGGCTAGAGATAATGGATTTCTAGGATTAGATTGTTTAAACTTCTCTACTCTATGAGCTAAAGAGTTTTCACCTAACATTAATCTATTTCTATATGCTACAGCAGTTTCATCACTATACATATTAGATTTATCGCTGAATACATAACTCTTAACAAACTTACTTAATTGAGTTAATTGTTTTTCAGTAAATCCTTTAACATTAACATCATTATTATTAGCAACAGCTTGAGCTAATTTCATAGCTACACTATTGATTGAGAATAATGAATTAAATAAGTTATTAGATCTTTTAAGTATCTCGTAACCTTGACCTGCAATAGTTTTAGGAGTTAAGTTAATCTCTCCGTTTTGTAATCTTTCAACATCACCAAACATTTCATCTATACCAGTAATTGTTTGACTATTTAACAAGTCCTCAACTTTAGCTTGTTTAAGATTAGCAGATATTCTATTTTTACCAACACCAGATGTACCAGGTTGTAAAGCTCTGATTAAATCATTAATCTCTTTACCTGATTCAGAAAGTCTTTTAAACTTCTCTAATAGTATTTGTTGATTTTCTAAATTTTCAGGATTATTTAAAGCAGTAATTAATGCTTTTTCACTAAACGCTTTATTCCAGTTAGTAACTGGATTAGTAGTACCAAACTCTTCAAATGTCATTCGGTAAGCTTCATCTTCAATTTCAGAAACATTAATATCTGTAAAGCCTCCAGATAAAGCTTCTCTATTTTCAACATACTTTTTAATAATAGGTTGAGCTAATAAATATGAGATATACTTATCATCTAAACCTAAATAAGATAATGTTAAAAATGCATCATGTGTATGCTTATTATAATTAATGATTTTAATAAGTAGCTCTTTAATATTATCTACTGACGCAGACTGAAATGCAGATATTACATCAATCTTTTTCATAGAACCATCTAGAGTCATCTCCCCATTAAGATCACTTACTTCTATAACCTCACCATTAATTTTAAACTTAAACTTAACTGGAGTATATGCTTTACCAGTAAATGTTTTTAAAGTAATAACATTTTTAACTACCTGTAAAAGTGCATTAGTGGTAGAAGCTAGTGAGGTAACTGATACCCCAAACTTACCGGCATTTCCATTTTGATAGTTATTAATTTGTCTGATAGGCGATAGAGGGTGGTGTTGTTTAGAAGCTTTGATATTCTTAACAACCTCTGGCAGATTACCAAAGTCTAACGGCTTTAATACATCTTTAAGATTATTTTTATTGGTAAGTGTTTCCCAATAAATATCCATGATACGATTTTGTTTTTGTTTTTTCTCATGGAGAGCTTTATAATCTTCTTCAGTTAAAGTTTTAGTAACAACTTTATCATATATCTCTCTAACATCTTCTTCAGAAACTTCAAGATCTACTTTATCAAAAGTATTGTTCAGGAACGCTGTTACTTTAGCTAATTGTTTAACTTGACTTTCAGCTTGAAACTCTTGTTTCTCTCTAGACTCTAAATAATATTCCCAACCAGTTTGTACTGATTGTTTAGAAACTTTTCTACCAGCTCTAGTTTCGTGCCATCTATGTACATATAGTTTATCAATATCAAAGTCAGATCCCATTTGAGTAACGAAATCTTTTGGAGCTATAATAAGGTCAGCCATATAATCAGGCAAGTAACCTACTACCTCCATAGCAGACATTGAATTTAATCCCTGAGTTGGAATACGATACCCAACCATTTGTTTTTGATTCCACTTACCTTTAGTCATTAATACTTGAGCAGGGAATACAACTTCTTTAAAACCTAATTTTTTAGCTTTAGTTTTTATTAATTCAGAAATTTTTTCCTCCGAAAGTTTAGAAATATCTTTTTCCTTTTTAATGAGGTTTAAAATATATTCTCTCTCTTGTTTTTCATTAGTCTCTTCATTAAGATAACCAATACGTTGTGGTTTAAGTCCAGTTTTAGGATTATATTTAGTTCCTTTAAGACCGCTAGTAATTCTTTCAATATCAGAAGTAAACCCTTGCCAACCTTCTTCTGTAGCTAGTACATAAGATTTACCAGGCATCTTTTGTTTAATAACTCTCTTATTAATTATAGAGTTAAGTAATGATTCAAACTGCACTGATTTAGGAGTAGCCCATAGTGGTGTAGAAAATTGTAAATTACCTTTACCATCTTCTTGAATATCTAAAGCTACTAAATCATTTTCTGTATAAGAACCTCTATCAATGAGTTCTTCTTTAAGAAGTGTTCTTAATTTTTTAAGATCTAATCCAGAATAAGTACCATCTCCATTATCTGTAGCACCTAATTCATCTAATAGATTTTGAAAAGCTTTTTCTGTTATATCAATATGTAATTGATTAAACTCTTCAACTACAGTAGGATCTTCAATACCAGTTTGAATAAGTTTCATTAACTGTGAACCTTCTGGAATTTTATCTTTAGATTCATCAAATGGAACATCTTGCTGAATACCAAAACCAGCTCTATCTAATGTTAAGTAGTTATTATTTTTAAGAGCTTCTTTGATAGCCTCTTCATTAAAAGTACCATCAGTAATAGCTTTATCTTTATAAGTAATAAAGTCTCCTTCTGGATTAGTGGCTTTATTCCAAGCATCAATTGTTTTGAAAGCTCCTAGTTTAGCTCCTGATTCAAAGATAGCTCTATGAATAGGCATTGGCATATTTTTATTACCAATCTTTCTAGTGTTAGTTCTCATCAATCTCTCTAATGTTTCAAAAGCAGTACCTTCAACTAATTGTGGTACTAATGGGAAAGATGATGATTTTAAATAAACTGGAACTTCTGCACCATATTCCGGCATATATTTATTAGTAACATATACTGGTTTGTGTGCATTTTTAATTATATCAATAAGTTCTTCAAGTTCAGCAGGTGTGTAATACTCACCTTTAACAGCTTTAGGATAAAACTTATTATATTGCTCATCAGTAATTTTACCATGATGATACATAACATTAATATGTTCAGATAATAGTGTTACCTCTTGAGCATCTGTTCCCTCTATACCTGAATAATCAGGAACTAAATCTGGGAACATTTCTCTAAGCTGATCTATATTATTAGATGAGTTAAAAGCATCTGCTAATACTATTTGATTATAATGATTATAATCTGCAGATACAGATGTAGCACTTCTTACAGCCGGAGCCATATCTTTAGCTAGACGTTTAAACATATTAGCATAAGCAACATCTACTCCTTTATTCTTTTTAGCAGCAAACGCTACATCACTTTGAAATAATTGAGAATAGTTAAACGTAGCTATCATGTAGTTAAGAGTATAATCTCTTATAAAGTAGTCTACATTACCTGTACGATTTTGTCCTTTATAAACTCTATCTACATATTTTAGTTTGTTATTTTCAATGATACCGTATTTCTCAAGTTCAGCTTTTGTTGAAGTATGTATTTGTTTTAATGTAGATGGAGTTCCGTCTTCTTGAGGTTGAGAAATAGCTTTCCACATAGTATCTCTAGCATCTTCAAAGTCTAATAGATTACCATCTTCATCTTTAATAGAATCTAGATCATTTAACTCCGGGAATGTGTAAAATATAAATGGATTATATCCTTTAATGTCACCAAAGTTTACACCAGCATCTCTTCTCTCTTGAGCGTCTTTAATTCTAGAATACTCACTACCAATAATATTATCTAGTATTTGTCTTTTATCTTCTTCAGACCATTTGTTATCTCTGATCTGTTCTGGAGTACTAGTTGTGTTATGTCTAAGAGCTGTAAGTACATGTACGTTACTCTTATCTGATTTAGAAACAAAGAACTTACCAATTCTTTTACCAGGTTTACCTTGATTACTATTTGCAAAGAAACCAATCTGAGCAATTAGTTGTTCTTTTTTAGTAAGCTTATTAAACTTTTGACCATCTCTTCCTTTAAACTTAATAGAGTCTATTACTTTTAAATCAAAAACTTCTCTAAACTTTTCATCTGTCTTTAGCATTGTTAAATACCAAGATCTTTCTAGAAAAGGAATCTTTTGTAATTTATTAATAAGACCTTTATTATTTTTAAGTCTACTAAATCTATCAGTAATCCAAGTTGGTAATACATAACTATAGTTTGATTTACCTTCTACATCACGATAAGATTTGGTTGCTATGTCACTAGCGTATTTAGCTTGAACTCCAGCAATCTTTTTAATATAACCTTCATTTTTAAACGGATGAACATTGTCTGGTAATTCAGCATCTAATGCCTCTCTAATCTTTCTAAAGACACCTCTATTTTTATGAGTAAACAATTGTTTCCAAGTAGTTCTTTTAAACCCTTCTAAATTTTTAGAATTACTTTCCATCTCTCTTAAAGCATCTAAAGAAATATCTATACCAACTGCTTGTAAATAAGCGTGAGTATCTTCAACTGATTTAGTTTCTTTAGCTGTTTCCCATAAAGGATCAACTACTTCAGTGACGTAATCTTTATTAACAACTTGTGTTCCTTCTGCAGATGCAGTTAATAAGTTCTGAAGTTTACCTCTATTAAGCCAAGTTTCAAAAATTAAATTAGTAAGTGAAACTCTATTTGATTCAATTACTCTTATATCATTTTCACTATCAGCTTTAACTAACTCTTTCTCTAAGTAAGACATTTTAAAGTGAGAGTTAAACGCATATTTAACACTTTGATCTATCTCTGGATTTTCTAGTATGTTATTAATAACATAAAGTAGATATGGTTTTTCTACAGCTTTAGATTTAAGAACTTCTATCATTTGGCTGATAGACATATCAGGTTTATCTGATAAAGTTTCTAATAAAGCATTGTAAACAGTTTCCATCTCATAGTAACTATCCATACCTAGAACGTTAGCTTCTTCATTTGGAATAGTAGCTAACTTCATTTTGATTTGAGCAGATAGTTTATTTAATGGGTTATCTGTAAAGATAGCGTCTTCATTAAATGACTTTGTAATATCTGGAGTATCTCCATATAAAGTTTCTTCTTCAGCTTGGTCAAAAGCTTCTTGTCTATTAGATTCAAAAAAGATCTCTGACATTTTACCACCTTTAATATTATAACCAAGAACTCTAAGTTTTTGAGATACTAATAATTTGAAAGAGTCCATATTATTAAGAACTGTCTCAACTGCATTTTCACCTGCAGTATCGCCATGACTCTCGTACATATCTCTAAACTCTACTAGTGCGGCTTCTAATTGTTTAAATGCTTCACTAACAGAAATCTTTTCTTCTGAACTAATAATATCGTAAACAGTATTAGTTAGTGACATAGTAATATCAATAGTATCTTGTGACATTACTAAACTACCTGTAGCAGCATCTACAATTGGATTAAGACTTTTAAATAAATCTTCTGGATTGTAATCTCTCTTTGGAGATTTCTTACCTCTTTTAAAGTTAGATTTAAGAAGTGGGTTATCTTTAGATACTGTTTTTTTAGAATCTTTTTTCTTATCAATAGCCGAATCTAATAGTGGTCCTTCAGATGGTCTATCTTTCTTTTTAGCTTTAGGTTTAGATGTCATATCTAATGGATTACCTAAATCTAAAAGTATAATAGGGTTGTCTGTATAAGACATTACATTAGTACCTGGAATCTTTTCACCTACAAAGTTTGCATATAGATTATCATAGATGAAATCTTTGTAAGATATTTTTTCCCCACCGGTTAAAGTAAGTTGTACATTATCATTAAGTGATCTAAGGTTAGTAGATATTAATGAACCATCAATTCTCTCTTCAAGAAATTTGTATTCTGGTGCCTCTGTATTACCTTCAAGTATTGTTGGTTTTTCCCCAGGTTTATGTGTAAATCTTATTTGAGGGTTTCCTTTAGAATTTAACCCTAAGAACATATAATGTGGACTATCTACATCTGATGTTGTATAAATAAAGTTATTAATATATTCAGAAACTAACTCTGGATATACTTCGCCTGTTTTACTATCAGCTAAACCAAACTCAGCTAAAGCTTCAGTATCATTAGCTACATAAGCATTTAATACTTCTAATACAGTATCTTTAACTTTAGCATCAGCCTCTTGAATAGAACCATTTCTAACTAACGAAACAACATATTGTCCATTAGCTCCAGGTACAGCAATCATTGTTGCACCATTAAACTCTTCAGCAAATGAATCTTCTAAAGTGTAAACATCTTCTGGATTAAATACTAGTTTATCTGCTAGTGGAGAATCTTCTAATGGTTGATCTTTATGATAAATAGTACCATCTTTAATAACAAGTAATTCTGGTCTAGTATCATCTTGTACTACATCAGTTAACTTAGCATCATACTTCTCATTAGCTTTAACTCTTATTTGACCAGCAGTTTTAGAAACTACTTTTACTGAATAAGATGGGTTATCTTGGAGATGTTTTCTAATCTCTTTTCTAGCTTTAGCTAACTCTTCAATGTTTCTATTTATATTATCGGCCCCATCAACAATAGGAACAACTCTTCTTTCAGTAATATAATCTGTACCGTGTAAGTAACCAACAAGTTCTTCATCAAAATAAATTTCCATGATTTGATTATCAGTACCAATCTCATTTCGTTTATCTGGATCAACTGTTCCGTCTGGTTTGTAAAAGATAAAATTAGGATCATTGTTTAACTTAATCTCAACTTTATCTTTAGCTTTAATAAATTTAGGATCAAGTATTCTTAGGCTAGTTGCTGATTTAATTTCATCAGTAGACTCTTTAATACCTGATGGTGTGTCTATAAAATTTCTGGTACGAACAGCAATAGCGTTGAACGCATTAACCAAACGTTTGCCAACTCTGTATACGCCTGTTGCCTCTTTTTGCACCTCTTCATTTTCAAAGCCCTCTGTTGTCTCACCTCTGTTGGCCCTAGCAATTTTTTCTTCTGCACTCTTTTTTGTTTTTGAATCTTTAGTATAATCTTTAGGAGCTACTTTACTATCTTCACTCTTTTTGTTTATTTTTTGATCTCTCTTAAGCTTAGTCTTTGCTGACTCTGGAGTTCCAGGATCAACACCTGATTCATCTTTTTTAAGTTTATTTACTTCATCTATAATTTTTTGACGACCTTCTTTATCATTTTCTAACGCATCTTTTAAGTTAGGATCTAATATAGTATACTCTTCTTCGTTTTGAGCAGCATCTATATCATCAACTACGCTTTGATTTTCAACTAAGACATCTTCTTCAGCTTTAGCTACCGCTTTAGCAGAATCAACTTTCGCCTCTTGTTTCTCTTTAGCTTTTGTTTTCTCCTTTTGGCGTTTTCCTTTATTTGCCTCTTTCGCATTTTTTTGTTCGGTTTCATCTAGTTCGTCAATTAAAGCTTTAGCTGCTTCTGGTACAGTAGTGTATGCAACAAACTCAGTTAACATCTTATCTTCACGCTCACTTAGATCAATATAATCTTTATATAAATCAGTATAAGCTTTTTTGTTAGCTTGATACTTTTTATCTACATCTTTAAATATCTCTTTAGCAGTAGCTTTTACTCCTGTTTCTTTATTTGTAACGTTTAAAGTAATAGCTGCATTACCAGTTAACTCTTCAATCTCTCTAGAAATATTGTCTTTTCTATCAGAAATTCTTTTCAACATTGCATGGTTGAAAATTAATGCATCATGAATCTCTTCTTGATTAGGGTAATTCTTTTCAATAAATTCAGTAGACTCTTGAATATCTCTAGCCCTACGCTCAAATGATTCAATTTGTTTTAACTTATCTACTTCAGTATATTTAGTTTCTGCTGGAATACTAAACGTCTCTTTGAACTCTTCTAAAGGTATGTTTCTTAATTTATTTAAATCAGAATAAATTTGATCTGACATACCAGCATCAATACGAGCTGTTACATAAGAATGGAATTGTTCATCTTGAGTATCTTTATACGCTTTAACATTATTTAATATTAAAGCAGATTCTTTAGCTTTTTCATATTGACCATCTTGCAACATATGCTGAATTGAAGATGTTAATGATGAAATAGCATCAGTCTCATTTAAAAATCCAACCATAGTGTTTCTAAAGTTTTCGTCTGATCTCCAATCTTTAAATGATTCAATAACAGCTAATGAAGGTAGTTTATTTCCCTCATAACCTTTTTTAACTTTATTAGCATTATATACACCAATAGAACCAACAATAGCACCAATCAAACCTTCTTCCCAACCTTCTTTAGAAGAATATGTTTTTTTAAATGATTTAATGGATGAGTTTAATAAATCTGTTAAATCTGCTTTACCGTCATTATTATATTTCTTTTTAGCGTAATCTTTACCAGTGCCAGAAATAACTGATTGTATCATTTCTTCTTGTGACTCTACAATAGGCTTAGATAATACTTGTTTAACTCCTCTTAAAGTTGAACTACCTTTTTTAGTAAAGCCTTCAGCGGTTTCTGTAGCAATTCGTTTATTAGTAAAAAGTTTTTTAGCATCACTAAAATCTAAACCTAAATGTCTACTAAATTGAAGAATATTACTTCCACCTACTACAGCCATGTTAGCTGCAAATACTCCATTAGCAGATTCACCAGCTATTTTATTTATCTCTTCTAGTTGTTGTCCAGTAGGAGCTTTCCCATATTCTAACTTATATGAATTAATTAGATCTTCTTTTATCTCATCAAAAGTATGTCTAGCTTCAACACCTGATTCATAAACAGCACCAGTAGTCATACTAGATATTGTATGAGGAATTTTACTAGCTTTATCAATTCTTCTAATATCTCTAGTAAATTTTTCTGTAGCTTTTAATACATCATCAGATGAAGCTGTAGTTGACTGAAGTGTTTTATTTAATTTATTAACTGCTCCAGCTTTCATGTATTTAGACCAACCTAATGACTTAGTAAGAGCATTAGTAGCTCCGCCTCCTAACATAGAAGACCCAACAGCACCTACAGCGAAACCTAATCCATCAAAAACTTTGTCAAATATAAAGTTAGAGATCTCCCAATCATTTTTATTTGAAGTATAATAATGAGGAAACTCTTCAGATAGATAATCATTAATACCATCTAAACCATCTTGAAATTCATTGTCGTAAAATGATTTAAACTCACCATCTCTTGCCCAGGCATATAATCCATGTAATGTACCAATGGTAGAACCAGCGATAGATGTAAAAACTCTACCACCAAATTTAACTAAACCGTTACCTATTTTATCTCCTAAAGATTGTTGTCTAGCTCGACTATCATTTAATAACCTTTCTTTCTCAGTAGCTATTTTTTGAAAGTCTTCTTTATTCTGTAGAAAAGATTCTGGGGTTAGTAGGTCACCAGCTCCAGCTTTTTTAGCCTCTTCATATTCAGACAATTTTATATCAATACCCTCTGTATACTTAGGTGCAGAAGGTTTGGCAAAAATATCTATAGTACTATTTAAATCTTGATCGTACTGTTTTATATCCTTGTTTAAAGGATTTAATTTATCATCTCCTTTAGGCATAATAAAAGATTAAAATTGTGTCGTTTGTATTGGGTTACTTATTTGATTAATAAACCCTTCTGTAGTATTTGCTGGAATTGGTTTTGGATTTCCATCTTCATCAGTTAAACCATCTACATAATAGTTATAAATAAATCTACCATTAAAGTCTTTAATAGGTTCTCCTCTTTCATTTTCAGCTCTTTCTACTTTAGTAACTATAAATTTATTTTCACCTACTAATCCCCCACCTTGTTGATATACAGGTACTTTAATAACTATATTAGTTGGAGCTGTTGTTTTATATTGAGTATCTCCATTATTATAAGTAATAACATCCCCCAATTCATTTTCTAATTGTTTAATAGCAGATCTATTATTCATAGAAACTTCAGTTGAAACATCTTGAGAAGTAATCTCGCCATTCATAGCTTTCTGACTATTAGATTCAGTAATCTTATTAAACATTTGATTATTAAAGCTAGGAGAAGTAGATTTAAATTTAATAGTAAACCCTTGAGAAGACTCCATAAATGATTTCAAATTTTCTTCAGTATCACCATCTAATTCTTCGCCCATATACATTTCGTAATCTTGAGCTAGTTTTTCCATTGAAGCAGCGTCAGTTGGATCATATCCTCCCATAATTTGTTGAGTTGATATACCACTAGCAGACCACTCACCTTTTGATGTCATAGTTACAGGTAAATTACCTGGAGCTTTTTTAGCATTTTCTGCTACTACTGCATGTAAAAATCTAGATACTTTAGGATTTTTAATTATCTGACCATTTTGATCGTATACCTCTGAATCATTTGGATTAGAAATATTTTCATTAAATAAAAATCCTAATTCAGTATCATCTAAATTAACTACTACTCCTGGATGAGTAACTATACCTGATTGATATGTTTGTACAATGTTGTTACTATAGGCATCATCATAACTTTCCTTTTTAGAATAAATTTCATTGATGCCTTTAAACGAATGTTCTTTTAAATATCTTTTTACAGCTACTGGGTTATTAACATCTAATCCTAACGGAACGTCTTGTCCCATACTATTAAAGTAATTTTTTACTTTATTTGGATTCCACACCTCTCTATCACTAATAGGTTCTCCTGTTTTAGGGTTAATTTGAATTGAATAAAAATCATCTACTGTTGTTGTAGCATTTCTAATCTGACCTACTAAATTACCATCAGCGTTCATAGATAACATATCTACATAAAATTGAGAGTCTTCCTTATTACCTGTTGTTTTTAGTGAAGTAAATTCTGAGAATCTTGGATCATTTTCCAAGTTTCTTTTATCAAAAGCATTTAACTCACCTCTTTCATATTTAGCAAGTTGCGACAAAAATCTAGTAGCTTCTTGTGGATTGTTTTTAATATATTCTAATGTATTATATTTAGTTTCAGTTTCATCTGTATAACCAGTATCAGTTCTGAAACTATCTTCTATATCTAAAGATTGAGCTTTCCAATGAGCATAATCGCTACTTGTATTTCGATATCCTTCTTGTATAGTTTTAATATTATATCCACCTATATTAGTAAGTCCCCAAGCTTCAAGATCCGCAGGCAGAGCATGTTTAAATGCTTGTAGTGCCCCTTGTAAACCACCTTTTTCAGCAATAAATCTTTCAGGGAATATGTCAGCCAATACTTCTTCGTATTTAATTTTCTTCTCGCCTAAATTACCAGTAATTGAATTTACTTCATTACCTGACATAGTATTAGCTGGTACTACATCACTATCTGCAGATAATAATGTATGGATTTGATCTGCAGCATTTTTCTCTCTAACATCTTGTGGTTTGTATGATATACCTTCATCAGATTTACCATGAGCTAAATTTTCTGCAGTTTTAATTAAGCCTCTTTCAATACTAGCTTTAGCTTTTTGCATATCTTCTCCTGACTTTAAATGTCCAGCTTGAACCATTGCATTAAGTTCTCTTTGTACATCAGCATAAAGTTCTGAACCTTCATCAGCCATTAGATCTTTAACAAATGCAGCATACTTACTAGCTGGAACACCATGCCACTCAGACCATTGAATTAAATCAGGATCATTTAAATTGTATGATTTACTACCACTATCTTTAATCATATTAACTTTAGGTAACATATAAGCTGTTCTATCAAAGTATTCTCCAACACCAACATTCTTAGGAATATATTGACCAGTTGGGTCATTAGCAGCTTTTCTTATTTCTTCATCTAAAGCAAATCTCAAAGTAGGATCTTTTTCCCAATCTTTATTGTTAGCTAACGTACTGTAAATGTCTGTAAAAGCTTTTTTTCTTTCTTCGTAAGCAGCATTTTTTTGTTGATGTAATTTTAAATCTCTATTTAATTTAATAATACCATCAGCAATTTCTCCAGATGCAGCCTTCATAATAAAGTCATCAGATAACATAGCGTCTACTTGTCCTTGTAAATTTTGTGCTGACTTTTGAGAGTTCTCTCTATCTCTTAATAAGAGATCTTCAGAGTTTTGTACATATGTTGAAATGGTACTATCATCTGAATAATATCCTTTACCATATCTACCCATATTAAGAGAAGACTCTCCAGTAACTTGTGGGTCTATATTTAAACCTGCTTTAAATGAATCAATCTGAGCATCTTTCTGTGCTAGATTTTGTTGCATTAATTGAAAAGGCATCTTCAATGGTACATACTGTGATGCATATTGAGATTGACCTCTACGAAAATATCTATTAAGTGCCATGATTGTCTTTTACAAATATAGAAAAATTATCCTTTACTGTCAGGTTTAATTTCAGTAATTTCATCACCCTTTTTAGTAATGACTCTACCATCTTTTAGTTTCATGATAAAAGTACCTGTAGTATTATCGAAAGCGTAGTCTACATATTTACCTTCTTTCACCATGTCAAACCACATCTTATTGTTGATGTTACCTACTTTGGCTGACTTAAGATCTCTAGCATAACCTTGAGTATTCATACCAATGTTGTGCATAGCTTGTGAGATAGTTGACTTTCTCATTGCTAAGTCTTGTTGGTCAGCTAATTTTTCTTGTATTTGAGTTTGTAAATTGATTTGTTTAGCTTGGTTCTTGATAGCAGCATTTTGGTTAGCTTCTGTCATATAACTTTGTGATAGTTGTGAACCAAGACCAGAGTTAATAAGTGCGTTAGCGATAACTCTATTAGTCATAGCTCCACCTGCAGACGGAGCATTTCTAGCGTTCTCTCTAGCGATAGCTCTTGATGTAGCAGCTTGGTTTTTAAGCTCTGTTCTTTGTGCTTCTAAATCAATAGTCTCTGGTGTCATTCTACCAAATTGATTTTTAGGAGTTTCTTTAGAAGCTTGTGCTAAATCATAAATATTACCAACGTTAGATGCTAAGTAACCTAATGGGTTAATAGTATCTTGTGGTAATCCATTAGCTTGATTTTGTGGCATTACATCTCCACTCTCTAATTTACCACTACGTTGACGTTTATCAAAGTACTCACCTTTATCAGCTAAATTAGCAGCTAATGAAGAGTCTACATCAAATTGATTTGTAGTAGCTTGTAATCTATCCATTGGGGAAGCTGATAACATACTTAAAGCGTTATCTATTCCAGATGGAGGTAATAGTGGATTATATCCAGCTAAAGCTGTATTAAGATTACCATATACTTTTTCACTCATTGGATCAATACCTAATCCACCACCAACAGCATGTTTCATCTTACCACCACAAGCAAAATCATCTTCAGTTCCACCACTCATCATTTGTTTTAGATTCTCTTGTTGAACTTTAAGATTTTCAAGTTCTAGCTTTCTAGTGTTTTGAGCAATTGGATCTTCGTCAGTGTTTTTATATTTATTGTTAATCTTTTTAGATAAATCAGCAAATGTCTTTTTCTTTTTATCTCCAGGATTAACAACTAATCTATCAGAGAAGATATAGTTTTCAATACCATTGTCATGTAAAGTCTCCCCACCTTCAACTTCTGCAACACCACTAGCAGCAGTAGGTACACCAGACGCATCAACATCTATACCCCCACCGTCATGAGATGGCCCTTGATATTCTATAAACTTACCCCCGTCAGGTAGTTGATCTAAAGATCCACCATATGCTAAAGCTGTACGACCACCTCTTCGAGCTATTTCGTTTTGAATAGCTTGCTCTCTAAGTTGATCGTTAGTCATAACATTATCCATAGGTACGCCTTGCATACCAGGTAAAGAACCAAAATCTTGATTCATAAATCCAGATGTAAATGAGTCATTAGCTCCGAACATTTGTTCTCTGGTATATGGATTAACTGTTGTTATTGACTCAGGTTTTTGTCCTTCGTAACCATATGTATATCCAATATCTCTAGTAACTGGATTACCGCTAGCATGTGAAAATACTTCTCCTTGAATAGGTGAAAATACTTTTTCTGGAGAGATTGACATATCAATATCATCTTCTATTAGATCATATTCCGGTACAGCGTCTGGTTGAGTCGGTGCTGTGAAAAAATTATAAGCTTGTTCAGCTTTTCCAGATTCAGGAGCAAAAGCAAAAAATGGAGATTCTCCCATTGTTTCTTCATTTGGATTGACATTAAATCCTAAAATACTAGAACCACTAGGTACAGTACTTGGATCAAATGCTGGACTCATTGCTGAAATTTGTTCAGAAGTATAAGTTTGAGGATCTCCATACTTCTCAATCATAGGAGCCAATTGAGCTATTCTATCTTGATAAGCTTGATTTTGTTTTTCTAACTCTAAAATTTCTTTATGTCTAGCAGAACCTGGTGTTACTTGTTCACCCATTTTAATTGGACCGCCGTTAGCATATTTTTTATTTTTCATAGTTCCTCCATAAGCTAGACCAGGTACCGCAATTTCATTTGCAAATGGATCTGGTCCTAATAATGATTGTCCTTGATTAGCGTCAAGTACGCTTTGTCCTGTATTAATTAAATTAACTGGTGATTTAGTCATAATATTTCCCATTGGAATATTACCTGTTATTCCTGATGGAACAGTAGTTGACATTGATTTACCAAATAGCCCTTGACCAAAAGAATTTTTCATACCAGATAGATCACCTAGTACATTGCCGTGTTGCATAAAGTTACCAGCAGCAACTGAACCTACTTCACCAGCTAAAGATGCACCTTGAGCTAAAGGGTCTATTGCTCCACTCATTTGATCTATCGTACCAGCATATTTACCCCAAGCTTCAGGGTTAGCTCTCATCTGTTCAACTCTAGCTCTCTCTGAATCTTCACCGTCAATATTACCTAAAGTATTTTGAGCAGTGTTCATTAAAGCACCTCCCACACCAGGTAGTAATAAATTAGCAGCTACTTTACCAGCCCCTTTACCAAAATTTTCTGCTACTCTGGAAGCATCAGCCATACCTTGATTTCTATAAGCGTCATCTCCAATAACATCAGTAAGACCTACTGTTGATAATGCATAATCACCGTACAATTTAAAGGCATCTCCTATTTTACCACTACCAAATAATTTACCTCCTCCTGCAAATTGTTGTTTCCAAGAACCTTTATCTGCAAAGTTGATAGCTGCATCTATATCTTCACCGAAGTCATATACTTCACCAGTGTTAGTAGCATAGTCTAGAATAGGTTCCCAGTCGTCACCATACTGATTACCAAGGTCTAACCATTCACCGTTTTGATCTTGATATAATGTAGGAAATGCAACCCAACCTCTATCTTTAACATACTCTCGTCTCATTAAGTGAGATGATTTAGAACCATCTTCATTTAACCTAACACCATGTCTAGGTTTAACTTGATGATCTGTAAACTTTTGAGCTTTTGTTGAAGCTGCTTTAGATTTCTTCTTAGGCATAATTGTACAATATAGACAAATATACCAATTAATTATTAGCTACCCTTTTACATTTTAGTAGGCGTATAGCTAATAACAACATCTGATAATACTAGTCTTTTGTTAGATCCGTTAGTGAAAGATAGTTTCATTAGGATGTAATAGTTTCTAAGTCTAGGGTTAGAAATAGAATTTAATGTAGTTCCTAATGTGTCTCTTTTAAGTTTATGTCGCCAAGTTCTCATACGTCTCTTAGCAATAGTGCCAACGGTTAGAGAGATCTGACCAGTATTTTGATGTTCGTTCCAACAAATAATATCGTCTAGTGTATCACCTACAACATCTTCCTTATCAATAGTTACTTCACTATAATACTCTAAGTTATTGAATATTGATATTAGATTTGGATTAGGCATAACTACCAAAGTTATATCTGAATCGAATGTGTTTCCATAGAACTCACCGTAGTTACCTTCTTCGTGTATATACCCGTTATCTCTAGTAGTACCAATAGATAAGAGCTTGTCATCTATGTTTAAAAACTTACCAGGTTTAAAGTCATAGAATGATTCAAAAGCCTGTAATCTTTCTCTGTAGCCTAGAGTAAACCCTGGAGTATAGTTAGACAATAACAAAAAATTGTTAGAACTTATAACTGCGTCAGGTAGATATTGTCCTTGTACAATACATTGTAAATAACCAGAAGCAGTGGATACTATATCACCTACTTCATAATACTCGGATTGATCTTTTGACGTAGTTCTTATAGTATTAGCTCCAAGGAAAGACCAAAGCACTCTTTCATTCTTTTTATCATATACACCATGTACACCAACTGGTGAAGCTTTATATAGTTCATCAGAATCTCTTAAGATTTCTTTTATGTCACTGTGAAAGAAACCATGTAGTCCAAGAGCTTCGGTTAAAGATTCACCCTGTAATGCATAAATCTTTTGTTGTGATGAATCATAATAATAAACACCCTTATCAGTAGCTACTACTGAATGTTGGTGTTTGGTACCTGATGTCTCGGTTAGATATCTATATTTACCAATAAGATCTCCATCACCTAGTACAAGTTCAGCTCCAGTAACATCTTCAATTAAAGACCTTTCGTTAATAGGTATAATACCTACACCTCTATCTTGGAAGAAAACTAATTGATCTTTATATGATATTAATTTATGTATTTCTCCTAGTGAGCCGTCTACATGATCTAATTGATTAGGAGGAAAAGATCTCCAGTTATCTACAAGCTCTCCATCTAGTTTAGTTCTAGAAACTCTAAATCTATTAGGAAAAATTGTTTCATCTTGAGCTAAAAAATCTTTAGCAATATAATCTGTTCTAACAATATCTTCCTGGTTATGCCTATCATCAAACACAAAAGATTCTCCGCTAGATAATTCACCTTTAGTTAATAGTCCAGATGAATCAAGGGAACCTCTATGTCTATTAGTGGTGTCTCCATCATTCTCGTTACCAAAATGAACACCAGTTCTCCATGATGTATTAATAGGTGTTTCAGCACAATAAACTAAACCTACTGAAAATTTAGACCCTGCATCTTTAAAAGGTACTTGTGTGTGACCATCATCTCTCTGCCATGTATGATAAGGTCGCATGTATAAATTATCAAATGATACAGTATAAACATCTCCACCAAAAGCACTTACTGTTTGTGATGTAGCGGAATCATTATCTATAATTTGGTAAGCTCCTGTAGTAATGTATTCATTTTTACTTCTAGCTTCATATGATGAACCTCCATATTGATTAGTAACTTGTCTACAATAAGCTACCTCTTTCATATATAAGTTATTAGTATCGTCATGATACCCTGACCAGTTATTACCTATAACAACAGATCCTGAATGAAAGTTTATTTGTGAAGCTGGTTGTGACCAAGTCCATGAGCCAGTTTGCTTTAAATTTAAAAAGTATTTAGCAGTCCCCAAACCAAATGGTACTCCTATTTTAGCAGCTGCTCCATCTGAATAAGTAAAAGATGTATTACTAATTGCTTCTACATCTGGAGTGTTGCCTCCACTAGTTATACTAATTGGAAAAGTAATATCATCTAATAAATCGTCAGTACTATCAAATATAACTTCCCCTAAACCTAATTTTCTACCGGCAGATAATTCAAAGAATCTTGGTGTATTAGAATTACTTCTCTCTGAATGAAATTGTTTAGCTCTATATAATATACCTATATCAAAATCATCAAAATCTGCAGAAGATTTACTTCCATTTTGAAAATCATCATTATATATAAATGGACTTACTGTATAGTAACCATACTCTCTAATATAATCCGTAGAAGTTTGTACTTTAAACCCAGTATAATTATCAAACTCTGTTAATGGAGAATGAAATACATTTAGTCTCTTAAGCTCTGTATCAGTTACTCCGCCAAATGTAGAATTTCTATGACCTACCATGATAGGTATATCTGGTAACATTAATGTTGTATTTGGAGTTCCAGATCCACCTGTAGCACTATCTCCATAAGTGGTTGTACCTACGGTTACTTTAGAACCAATAACTCTAGTACCAGCACTAGTATAAGCTGTAGTTGTATTAGTACTACCTTCATAAAAACTACCAGCAGCAGTGTTAGTATATGTTCTTAATATAGAATTAGCTTGTAGTCCAGACCCTCCTAAAGCAGTACCATCACCTGTAGCATAGTCTACTAAATTGTGTATAATACCAGTACCTAGTCTAGTTCTATCTTGAGCAGTTCGCTGTACTCTTACTATTTCAAAACCTGAAATATCTGACTGTATAGATGATATATCCACAGTAAATACTGGATATAAATCAAATGTATACGTTTGTGTATCTGTTTGATCCCCAGGAACACAATGAGTTGGATTAGCTGCATCTGATATTCTATAGTCATCACCATTAGTACCATCAGTGTAAGATGGATCTGGCATTTTAATATCACCTATCCATTTAACATATGAACGTTGTCCAGATTTAGAATAGAATACTATACCAAATCTATATACCTCACCCCTAGCGTAGCCTTGAAAATTAGCATCAACTAATACTGATTTTTCGCTACGCATCTCACCATTTAGATCTAACACAATGTTAGTACCATCTAAATTATCAATACCACTATCAATAGACCAAGTAATCCTAGAGTCATTTATATTATAACCCTCATCAATAGCTGAATCGTCTTTTAATGCGTCAGAACCTGTGGAGCCTACTTTATTAACACTAGCGAAGGTATAAGATATGTTGGGACCTTCTCCTCCTACAGTAGAACCATCTGCTTTATATATTTGTTTATTAGCAGAGTCTATATTATATGTAGCGTTAGTGTCATCATTAGTGGGATTAACTGCGTCAGCATCATCAGCTATATCTGTATATTGAGAAGATGTCTTAGCTGAATACTCAACATTACCTTCAGAATCTAATAGGTCAAATGTAGAACCTGAGTCAAATCTATAAGCTCTAGCATCAAATGTAGGGTCAAATTTAGTTTCTTTAATATTACCTGCTACTAATTGTTTATCCCTATCTTCTAAAGTTTTACATGTAAATGGAGTACCTATTTCCATAAACTCAGCTCTAGATATATTAATATTACCCTCTAAAGTAGAGTGTACTAATGTAATACTATCTCCAGAAATAGCGTAATCATCTACTTTATATATAACAGGAGAATCTAAAGATTCGTAGATAACTGCATATAACTCTACAACATCATAATCTGAATCTAAGTCATTAATATTTATTGTAACTGATTTGCCATTACCAGACCCTGCTGGCGAGGAATCTAAATCAAAATAACCTACACCTGGATCGTCAGATCTTTTCTCTTGAACATCTATTAAAGCAGATCCTGGTGAGAATATAGATTCTCTTCCATCTAAACTTAGTAATTTATAATAATATTGATAAGTAGCCCCATACGGTAAATTACCGTCACCTACCTCTGTAATAATTGGCTTACCGAATGTAACTTCAGCAACTAGATTTAAATCATTAGGTTTAGTTTCCATTAATGTATCATCTAATACATTGGCTACTCTAACATCATTAAAATAATCTGTCCAATAAACTCTACCTTTGGCACTAGTTTCATAATTAGCTACAACATCTCTAATGTAAGTTACTGTAGAGTAATTAAGATTATCGTTATATATAAGGTGTTCAGTTGTTTCTAATGTTGTAGGCGTTGCAGTAAGTGTACCATCTATTTGAGTTCTAGAGCCAGATTTAAATTTAAATTTCCATATTTGACATAAAGCAGAGGTCGGTTCATTTGTCTCACTATCTGAAGTAAATACAATTAGCCACTCATTTAATCTAGTCCACCCACAAATATAAATATCTGATGTAGCTGCAGATTGAGTTGTGTAAGCGTTTCCAGTTACCGCAACTGATGTATCTAATACTTGAATAAATACTCCTAAATCATTATAAAAGATATATAGTTGACTGTTATCAATTAATGTTTGTACGCCCGTAATACCTATAATTTTATTATAAGCTTCCTCTATAGTCTCACTACCTAGAAGAGTACCTAGTTGTCCGTTAATAGTAGTAGTACCTGCAGCCCCTTTAGCAACTTTATATCTAACCCCTACAGTAGGGAATTGAAATAATAAACTATTACCTTTTTCATTTTCAATAGAACCAGTGGACATACCGGCTCCAGTAATAACTTTTATATTATTAGCAGTAAAGTAATTTTGATTACTGTATTTGTCTTTTGCTAGGTCTTGATTAATACCTTTTGTAAAACCTACTTTATGTTGCATAATTAGTAAGAGTTATGATTTCTCTGTTGAGATGGTTGTGATAGGAATTTAAATGAAGCTGAGTGTGCTGAAAAGTTTGGTATTAATCTTAAGAAACCATTTTTCCAAGCTTCCATACCGTCAACATCTGGAATAACCATTTTATTTTTAGCAGACCCAAACGCCCAATCTCTTTCTCTCTCAACATGTTGTAATATACCAGCAGCTACTTTACCTTGATAAAATTGTCTAGTAACAATTCGTTCAGCTACATAAGCAGCCATTGCTCTAATATATTTGTCATCATCTGGTATCATAGGCAAACCATCTTCGTCTGTTGGCATAGCTTTATAGGATATTTCTAATGAACCTTCATCATAGCTAGTATAAATATAATTTGAGTTTGTTATATATGTGTTTACAGGATGGCAATAATCTTCATGTGTAGCTACTTGTTCATCACTACATCTAAAATAATTAGATGAATGAAACTGGTCAAATGATCTAATTAATACCTCTTGAGTCTCAAAATCTCTTACTCCTTTAATGTACATAATATCACAAGGCAACTCAGCTCTACCATTAACTAATGTAAGTTCTTTAGAAACCTTATCAATATATGAAGGAGCTACTCCTAATAAGTTAATACCCTCTGATATCCACTCGATAATATCAGCCCATTGAATATCTGTAAAAGGATAATCTCTATATACTTTTTCAACGACTCTTTTTATACTAACTAGTTTGCCTGTATTGTACATAACTTATATTTATATTGTAAAGTAATGATTTTGAAAATCTTCTGATTTTATATAAGAAGCAAGTTCTCTTTGATTTGTTCTTGATGGTTTAAAAAAGTATACAGATTTGTTTACAGCATTTGATGTAAACTTATTGTAATTCCATTTAAATATAAAACCAGAAGTGTGAGTGTTCTTTTGAAACACTCTCTTTCTATTTGGTATTTTTAATATTTCTTCGTAAGTAAGATCTGGATAGAGTTCTTTCCATAGTTTTCTAGTAGCTTGAAAATCTACTGGTAAATATCTAGTATCAACTCTTCCGTCTTCTGTTGTCTTTAATTTATGTTTTTTTCTAATAATAGAAATGTATCCTAGTTTACCAGGAAGTCTTAATTCAAAGCCCTCATAAATAATAGCTTTCGCTATTCTCTTATTTATAGCTCTGATAACCTTTGCATAGGTGGGGTAATCTACTGTTTCATGAGGTGACTCAGCATATCTATTTTTATAAAACTTATAAAACTCAGATAAGCCAGCATGAACTGGTATCTTACCTTTACTATTAGGTTTTCTACCTGGATTTAAACTATTGCTGTGGTTCATTTGTATTATCTGGTTTAGCGTTATTTGTAGTATCATTTACAGCTTGTAAAGCCATACCTACATTTAACTTTAAGATAGCCTCTTTCATATAATCAATCATCCAACTATTAACTGGATAAGCACTATCGTCTGTATAACAAGGTGTATTATCACAATGACTAAAAACAGCAGCTTCAGTCGGATCTTCAAATACACCTCTCACATTAATATGTGTAATATATTTAAGACTTTCATTTGACTTAGATGAAAGATAAATTCTATCATTTAACAAAAATGCAAAAATTTGACTAGAATTGTATCTACCATTTCCAGACCATATAGCTCTTTCATAGTCTACAAAACTAAATGGTACTGATAATTTATCAATTGGAGCTACTCTAGTAAGTCCAGTTTTATTATGCAACTCAATTGTATTAGGTATTGTTAGTTTGGTTCTAAGTATTTTACATCCAGCTGATAGTTCACAACAATCGGCACGATCTGCTACTTCAAGTTCAACACAACCTAAATCTTGAATTACATTATCATCTATAGTACGATTTTTATTTAACTCGTTTCTAAGCCATAAAGCCCTCTGGTTTTTAATCCAGAAGGCAAATTGTCTTTTATCAAAGGGGTCATCATCAGATATATTTGGTCTGACAATCTCCCATAAATCGTAAATTAATTCATTTAAAGTAACCATTACTCATGTATCTTTTTATATTCTTTGCAAGTAAAATAAGTCTTACTTGATATGTGGTAGTAGTTACCACAAGTATCACATTCCATATGTCTTTGTATAATACCTCTTGGTGTTACATCAGGTTTAGCATATGACACATCTTGTGAACCACATGAAGGACACCCCCATTTAGATTCGCCTTGCAAAACAGACATATTAGTAACTGCTTTAGTGTATGGTTGAATAGTGTTATAAAGATCTTCCATTGCTATAACATCTCTATTACAATACTCAATCATTTTTTCTTTAGCCTCTTTACGTCTTTTCTTATCTCTATCTTGTAAGATATCTTTCCATAAGTCAAATCCACCAGTTTCCATTTTACCACGTACATTAAAGAATCTAGTACAATAGTCTAATGAATAACTATTTAATTTGAATTGAGCTTTAATCTTCTTATATGTATCAAACGTTCTATATTTAGTAGGGGCTTTTAATCTGTGGAAGGCTGCTCTACCTAACATCATAGGTATATCAAATCTATCACCATTATGAGCTACTACTTCATCAGCAGAAAAGATAATAGGTAAAAATTCTTCTAGAACGTTTCTATCATCTTGATCTTTCCACCAGATGTTGTGAACTTTATCCTCACCCCACCACTTATAAGAAATACACATAATTTGTCTTTCTTGTATGATAGTGTTATGTGGAACTGTTTTCTTCCAACCTGTTTCCCAAACGTAACATACATTTGGAGAGGTTTCAATATCAAAGAACAATCTTTTGCATTTTACAGCCTGCTCGGCTTTTAATCTTCTTTTAGCTTCGTCTCTAGCTTCATAGATCTCGGCTCTTGAAACTTTCCATTTCTTAGCCAGGAACCCTGCGCCATTTGTTAAATAAACTCTGTTTTTTAAAAACTTCTCTACAAGGACTTCTATCTTCTTACTTACCATATTAGTTTAAGTATATTTTACTAATTCTCTTACAGGCTTCTAAATCTCTTTTTCGTTTATTTTTCATAGTCTTTAATAAGTGATCTCTATCAACTTTATCTAAGAACCATGCCCAAAATTTACCAAATTTAGATAATGAATCTTTATCTTGGTTCATTGCTATACAATAAGAAATAGTATCATCTTCATCTCCAAATAAATGAAAATCATAAACACCTCTTTTTATCATTAAAAAATTAAGTGGGGTTTGTAACGATACGTTAGCGAATTGATCTATGGACAATGCCATTTGGTAAAAATATTGGCCTATTTTTTTAGAACCTGTTTTCCATTTAAATGTAAATATATGATAAAAAATGTTAATAGGCAACCATATCACCGTTAAAATGGTGGTAGGTATAAAGGCTATTAGCAATAATAAAAATTTCATAACTAATATTTTATTCTAGTTCTTCTGAGTAAGAAATGACTGCTCTGTAGTAAAGCAAACCAGAGAGATCATCATTAATAACTAATTCATATCTATCACCCTTATCCCCATCAAATATAATAGGGTCTTTAAAATTTGCTTCTAAACGTACCCATGTATTAGTGCCGTCACTACCGCTAATAACAGTTTTAGGAGCAGCAGTACTTATATAATCAATAAAATCTGTTGTAGTATTTGAGAATCTTATTTCACCGTATTGTATTCTTCTAATTACGGTACCATTTGTGAGACTACCTACACCTAAGAAACCTGTATATGGTATAGAGGGCATTGTTCCATTTGTGACAGTACCTGCATATGCATCAGCTAATATGTAATTTAAACTAGTTATTCTCCACTTTTTACCTGGGGCTGGTCCTACTGTAAATATAATAGGTCCTCCAGTTTCTTCAAATTGAATATCATCTAAGTAATAATTAGGAGGCGCACCGGCACCAATATCAATTGTTCTAATTCTAATTGTGTCCAAAGTACTTGAAGTAAAAGAAAAATCTGCAAAGGGTATTGTAAATTTTTGCCAAGTATTAAATAAGGTAGTATCTATATAAGAACTAAGATTTAAAACTGAACTTACTACAGTTGCAGTAGCTCCTACATATCCTTCGACTTGAACATCTTTAGTACCGCTAGTAGACCAAGAGGTTATGTATATCCAACCTGTCAAAGCTTGATAATTAGCAATGGTCAGAGAAGACCCTTTAGATATTGTTGCTAAATCATTATTTACAGTAGCTGTAGCATCAATACTATTAGTACCACTTTTAGCTTGAGCTGTAGAATTAAAAGTCCAAGTACCAACTGTAGCTGCAGCTGTCCATAAAACAGAATCAATCCCATTATGTACTTGGTCAGGTGTACCACCTACTGAAGCATCTTGATTTAAAGCTGCTCCGTATGTATCATTAATAAATGTAGCACTTTGAAATCCAAGAGGATTACCTTCAAAAGTATATACCTTTAAACCAGTACCAAATTCTTCAGTAGTTTTAGAGCCTACTCTTTTTTTGGAACCTTCACCATCTATTATTTTAGTTTCTAGTCCCATTTAATTAAAGTTCTTCGAGAACACTTACTGATACTACACAAGTAATTAAAGCAGTACCTGTAACAGCTTGTAATCCAATAGCTGCTCCTTTAGGTATATGAATATTAGAAGATGTTCTTAGATGTTCCATTTCGTTCGCAGTATCGCATCTTATAAAAAAGATTGTACCATCATTGGTTAGTCCCGTAGTATCTGTATCTTTTTTAGCAGTAGCTGAAGGTAAAATAGAAGTTAATCCTCTATTTCTATTTACAGCATCTACATCTGCACTAGCTGTATAGGAAGGTGTTCCACTAACCCCATTCACATTAATGGTATCAGCAGAAGCAGACATAATTCTAATGTCTGTGATAGTATATATTTCTTCACCAGTATTTTCAAAATAGAAAAAATAATCATTGGCTCCTGCTGGAGTGGTAGTAAAGTAATAACTCCACGTTTTACCATCTCTAGCAATATGTTTATCTTCTGGTTCTGTTACTGAAAAAACATGTAATCTACCAAAGCCATCAACATGTGCTTCTTGTTGAGAACCTGTACCATCTTTTATTGTAGTTTCCATAATTTTTTATAATTTTTTATTATTCAAGTATTTCTTGGTGACAAATAAGAGCCACGTAAACATCTTGAGACGTATTACTTGGTTGTGGGTCAATTTTAACTCCAATACTACTACCTTTAGGTAAAATCTCATCAATAGCAGCAAATAATCTACCACTAGATGTTTGAAAGAAAATTAGATGATCTTCTCCTCCCGTTAGGGTAGCCCCTGTTGCTCCTTTGTAAGCAGTAACATCTGTTAAAGCATTTTGAGAGCCGTAATTTCTATTACTTTTAATATCAACATCTGTACTAAAACTAGCACTAGCTGGATTTCTAACTACAGTAATTTTAGGTATACCTCCAGTACCACCTGTTGAGGGACCTAGTCCTATGGCAATAGCTGTAATATGAAGAGTCTTTTCTTCATCATTTTTTAGATACATTACTGCAGTATCTGCTGAATCCGTAAGAGTAATAACTCCGGTATTTATATTATATGCTGCACCTTTTTTATTAGCATCATCATTTTCGGTAGTAGTAACTGCTTGGGTATATAATCTATTATCACCATTTACTTTGGCCATTTCCCCGGTACCAGTACCGTCTTTTATTTTATATTCTGCCATTATCTTAGAATTTCTTTAATTAATTTATTATTTAATTTTAATTCTTCTAATATGTTTTGTAGACAACTTAATGTCTCAGACTGTACCTCTAGTTCTTTTAACATATTAGAGCTATTTTCAGTACTCTCTACATATAATACTACTTGCAAATCATCAGTGTCTGCCATACTAGTAGTATCGTAATCTAAAGTTAAAGTTAGACCAGACATTGACCCGCCGTACCCAGTACATCCAAAGTTATATATAATTACGTTATCTGTAACATTAGTAATTAATAATACATGATTTAATTCTACAGTCCCATAACTTTGAGTAAAAGTTATAGTTTTAGCTGAAGCATCAAAATTATAATTAACACTATCTAATATAACTTTTTCCATTTAAAATATAATTGACCAAGCTAATGCCTGACATTTATCAGCTTTATTGCTCTCTAAATTAGTTATTCTAATACTATTATCTTCAATATCACCTTCTATAATAACTAAAGAATTATTGGTTTCTTCAGTAGAAAGCTTTATATCAGTAACATCTTCTAAATAACCTTTATCAGTACCTTTAAAAACTTTTTCATCAGTGTAATATAATACACCATTTTCAGCTTTTTTATTTCTATGTAACTCTTTAAGATATGTCAGACTGTATATTCTCGCCATCTTTTTTAGTTTTATCTCTACGATAGTTATTATAGTCTTGATAACCTTTACCAAATATACCAATCATTACAAGTTCTAAACCATAATGAGCATATTCAGATTCTGCAATAGCACAATACCAAATAACTCCTAAACCATTAACTACAGCTAAAAAGTTAAGTAATCTCATCATTGATGCTACTGTTTTACCATCAAAGAATGATTTAAACCATTCCCAAGTATTTGTAAACCAATTATTCATGTTTTAAATTTCCTTCAATATAAGATATTCTTTTATCTAAGTCAAGTAGCCAGTCATTTTGTTTAGCGTTTTGCTTTAGAAGAATATCGCCTGTTTTCATAGCTCTGTCGTATCGTTTATTACTACGTTCTTCGTTTATTTCAAATTCTCTTTCGTTGGCTTTATTATTATCATCTATCTTTAACTCTAAATTTTGTATACTAGTAGAATTATTTTGTATTTGATAATATAATAAAAACCCACTACCAATTGCTGACCCTATTATAAATAGAATTTTCCCCCAACCAGTAATTAGAGAACTTATTTCATTAGCCTTTTTTATTTTCTCTGTCGGCATTTTCTAGTTTACGTTTAAGTTCTTTATTTTTTAAACGTTCATTTTTAATTTTATACCACAAATACACTATACCACCAACGGTAGTAAAGAAAGTTAAATAAGGGTTAATATTTGCTAAATCCAACATACTTGCGGCTTGAAAGCCGACTGAAGCTAATAGGGTTGTAATTCCTCCAGCTTCACCCATTGGAGTATTTAGTACTGATTCCATTGTATTACTTTTTTCTTTTAAATTTATATTTGGCACCAAAAACAATTTGATTATTAAAAATATCATAACCACCTTCTAAGACAGTTTGATCTTTTAGTTCTAGTGCAAGTTTTGGTATTATTGTTCCATTGTTTTGAGAATTACCAAATACAATGTCAGCTCCTAGTAATAATCTAGGCTTTGTATTATATTTTGTAACTACTGTAGAATCGTGAATAATGATACTATCTGTCTGGTAAATATATTTAGGAAAAAGTGGTTGATAAGCAATACTTTGGTTAATTAAAGTAGCTACACTGTCTTTCACCTTCACTTTAGTAGTAATATCACCTGAAATAAGACTATCTGATACATGAGTTTTAAAAGTATACGCTTTACTAGTATCTTTTGCAACACGTTCTACATATGTATACGAGAGTACCGTCTTTGTAACAGTAGTATCTTTTATAAAAGTTACTGTATCAATATGAGTTATAAATGTGGTATCAGTATAAGTTACTACTTCTACGTCATTGGGTTCTTCACCTCTGCCACCACATTTAAATACTACTAATAACAATAGTAATACTATGATTAAATTTTTAATTGTATGTGACCAATCGTATTGCATTATTTAGGTATTCCATTTAATTCTATAAAGGTAATAGATTCTATAATAGCATCAACAATTTTATTTTGTCCTTCATCTGTCATTAAGATATTTTTACACTCGTATTCGTTGGTATGAAAGAAGTTCTCTAACAAAATTGCGGGACATACGGTTTTTTTAATTATGTAAAAATTAGCCTCTTTGTCTGGATCACCATCTCTTGTATCTTTTCTAAATTTTCTATCTAAGAATTTATCTTGAAATCTATTATAGAAAACAGTAGCTATTCTATCAGACGTAGTTTCTCCAGGTGATGTATATATTTCCCAACCTTGAGCAGCTTCAGCACTAGCTCCATTGGAGTGTAGTGATATTAATATAACGTTTTTATATGGTAATTCGTTTACCCATTTAACTCTTTCTTTTAGAGATACATCTGTAGCATCAGTTGGTTCTACTGTATAAGCAAAATCAATCTTTAAATCTTTTAGTTTATCTCCTACTTTTTTAGCAACCTCCCTATTACCAACACCTTCAAAATATTGAGTACCATCATCCCATATAGGAGATCTTTTACCTGATGTTTGATATACACCATTTTTCATACCACCGTGTCCTGGATCTAAAATATATAAGTATTTAGATTCAGCTTGTATGTTATTTAATTTTTCAATCGCCATTTTTCTTTGTTCTTCTGCTTCTTGTGTTATATTCATATATTATATCATGGAGTAACAGGTGGTGTTACCGGGGGTTTTAAAATACTTAATCCTATACCTATCATTATAATTTAAATAATTTAATTATTAATCTTTGTAACCAATTATATTTAACTACTTTACCTTTTTTACCTGGCTCAATAATTACTTTTGATTTAGTTACATTAAATCTATCTAATGGATTATCTATATTTCTTTGTTTCATAATCTAAACCTTAAAATTTTCTAATTTAGATAATACTCTAGTTTGTAAAGTACCAACATCATAGTTTAAATTCTCCACTGGAATATCAAATAATCTAACTCCAAAAGAAGTTCCATTTGGAGTAGTTAATAGAATATCTACATCTATCGTCATATTAGATGGAAATATACTAATATTATCAGGGTTGATAGTTATTGTAGGGTTTATTATTTCTGCCCCACCATTTAACCATTCAAATTTATAATTTGCCATAATCTATAATTAAAGTCCTAAGTCTGTTACAGTGTCTAAATAATTAACTAGAAAAGTCGTGTAACTTTGAGTATGCGAAATCGAAACCGCTAAATTTGTCGTTCCAGCCATACAATAAGTTTGAGATGTTCCAAAATAAGTAGAACTTGCAACTCTAAAAGTCGTACTAGGTGAGCCAATATTAAAAGATAGTGGCGGCCAATTATAATAAGCAGGCGTACCCCAACCATAAGATTTTCCACTATAGAAAAAGAAATTATGTAATTCTTGAATATTAGCTACATAAAATCCAGCTATACTGCCTCTAGTATAGGGAGCACCACTCATCATTGATGTATTGGTACCAGTTTGTAAATAATTATAGTCTAAACACAATACTTTATTATTTACTTGATCCCAAGCTGACCAATCAATTATTAAACCATTTGGAAATGCACCAGCTCTTGTAGTAGAAACATCATCTACATCATAATAAACGTTGTTCACTTCATCAAAATAACCTCCAGTTGTTCCAGTAAATCTTTTAGTATTATTATCAAAACCATTATTAATATCTAGGTTATAGAAATCTGTACCTCTGTCTCTTTCTCTATCACCATCATCTCCTGATGTGTAAGAAGTAGTTTGTCCAGTTACAAACAACGAACTAGTATTACTACCTCCGCCCCCAGAACTAGAACCTCTCGTACCTAATGCTATACCTAACATGGTTGGTTGATTTTATCGTCTATGAATAAATACTGCCCCTGATGTTAAAGTTATAGAGTAAACATCCATATACCAAACATGTCCAGCTAGAATAGTCTCGCTTGCTAAAGCATTACCTTGTACATTTGAGCTAATGGCAGAAATAACTGTATCTTCAATTGCTTGAATTGCATAACCATTTAAATCTGAATGTGCATTAGTATCAGAAATAAAATAAGGTTTAGTGTTAAGTAATGATTTTGAAACTAAAACTTCTGCCGCAGCACTATCGTAATTTTTTTTAGTTGCCATAATAGTAATTATAAAAAAGTCTACCCCAATATACGAAAAATGAGGTAGACTTGAAAGTTAAAATTAATTATGCTGTTACACCATTAACAAGCGCAAAGTTAATAACTAGCGTATTGTCTAGGGCATTTGAAGCATGTAAGTTAGCGATAGTGATGTCAAAAGATCCATCAGCTACTGCTGTAACAAATACAACTGGTGTACCTGCTGAAGATGTAGATTGTAGATTAGCGATTACTGTATCAGTAGAGCCTACAACAGTATTAGTTACTGTAAATGTAGCTTCTGCTCCAGCAGCTAATGTACTAGATACTGTAGTAATAGCACCACAAGCTTTACTAAGAGTTACTCCTGTAGCAATAGATGTAAGCTGAGTTACAGTTCCACCTGCACCAGTACCATATCCACTAATAGATGTGAAGGTAGCTCCACCATCTTTAAGTAATACTGAATCAACAGTTACTCCAGACCCTGAAGTAGACTCATTAATTGTGTCAATTGTAAAAGTACCATCTGTACCTTCAATCTCTAAAAACGCATCAACAAGTTCGTTGAATTGTTTTGAATAAACTACAAATCTACCATCACCTTCTCCAGGTAAATGATTATTCGCAGTTACTTTTGTTGCTATAGCCATTTTATTATAGTTTTATTTATGTTAAAATTATTATGCTAAAACTGGTGCTGTAGCCCCGTCTGTTACATTATAAAGAGCAAGGACTCTCCAACCAGAATTTGTCCACATAAGTTCTGCAGTATCACCAGCGTCAGCAAAGGTAATTGTAGTACCTCCTACTAAAGTTGTTGGTGTTAGAGTACCATCACCTCCGTCAACAATCATTTGAATTTTTTTATGTTGTCCAACAACGTCAGCGTCAGCTAAAGTACCAGCATCAGTACTAGTAGTTGTCCAAGCTGTGTAATATTGAGTATTACCAATAGCACCTGCCCCCGATAAAGACTGCATAGCTGCATTTGGTGTAGACAAGTGAAAACATTGTGCAATAGCACTTTCTGATGTAATATATGAAGCTGTTTGTACTTGTAAATTATTTGATTTAAAAACAAAGTCTTTTGAACCTGCTATATATAAATCAATAGTATCATCAGTACTAGCTTCAAAATATGAATCATTATCATTATCTAAGTATAGTTTACCAGAACCTTTTAATTTGATATCTCCATCATCTAAAAGTACACCTGAAAATGTCATTCCGTTACCATCATCAGTAAAAACTGTAACTCCCATTTTATTTTAAATTTTTAGTTTATGTTTATTTTAATTATTCGCAATCACAATACTTATCTAAAGTGCAATATAAAGCATTTAACATTTGACATAATTCTGTCTTAGTTAAACAGTTAACTAACGCATTACCTGCGTCTGTACCTGCACTTGTATCATAAGCAGTAATTCGCCAAAGTAATGCTCTAGCGAATTTGAGATCTCTAATCTCATCTTTAAAATCACACATTTTATGTTTAGATAATTTAGTAGCAACACTATTACCTAAACAAGCCAATTTACATTGGTATTTTGTAACTATCTTTTGTTTGTCTAAATCTGTAGTCATTAGTTAGTTACTGATATAGGAGGAATAGATCCAAAGTCAATAAAATCAGAGTAATCTCCATCTACCTCTAAAGTATAAACCCCTCCAGTATAAGACACTTTTATATATTTAGTAGAAAACACAGAGCCTGAAGTAAATCCTACCGCTTGTGTATACACTATAAGATTTGGAGGTATTCCATCTACTCCACTTATTGAAGGTGTTATAGCACATGATCCAGATGTTGCATTAGTAGCATCACCCTCTCCTCTAAAATATATAAATCCATTATGTACTGAGTATTGGGGTGTAACAGTAATTTTACCTCCTAATCCAGAATTAGCTACCCAACCATTCATAAGGATTAAATCTTTCCAAACTGGAGCTGAAGTACCAGCACCGTCTTGACCATCTAAACCATCTTCACCATGAAATTTAGTCCATGTAGTAAATTCAGGTTGAGTTACTGTATCACCTACTTTAGATACAAAAGAGATGTACTCTGTTAAATCTGTAGGTGTATATGTAAATCCAGTACCGTTTTCATCTGTAGCAAAAGCTACATAAATACTGTTACCGTCATCACCATTTGTACCGTCAGCACCAGTAGCTAACGATAATGGAATTTTATTATCATCACAATCTGTACAACTCATAATTAACAATCATCACATTGGTAATCGCAAAACCTTTGTAGTCTTGCTTTAATATTATCTTTAATAGTGTCTTTCTCACACATTTCTGCAGACTTATAAGCATGCAGTAAACCTTCAATTAAAAGGTAATCATCTATTGTTGAAGTATCACATTGATCTTCACAATAAGCTTTAGCAATCTTTGCTAACTGTTTACTTATACAACATTCAAAATTACAAGTAATTAAAACTGTTTGATTATGAGTATAAGTATCTTCTGCTTCTCCTACTGTAATTGAATAAGTAACAGTATATCTACCATCACTTAAGGAATATGAATAATCAGTAAATGTTATGTCACCAGTTACAGGATCTGGTATTTGAGATAAAACATCATAAGTAAACACTGTATCGCCATCTGAATCTTTAACTGTAATTGTAGCTGCAGTTACTGTTGCTCCAGTAACACTATTAGCAGCACCCCACCCATCATCATTAGTAGTTGCATTATAAACATTAGTAATGTCTATAAAAGTGATTGTTTTACAGTTTGGTTGACAGAGTTTTAAGGTCGGAGAAAAAGCCATAATTTCTGATTATAAACAAAAATAAACAAAAGTATAGTGGTATACAATTAAGCACACCACCATACTAAATGTTATATAGCTATTACAGTGCTAAGTTACCGTTAGCTGAACCGAAAGCTAAAACTTCCAATACATCTGTAATGTCATCTGAAGTACCAGTAATTGCATAGTTAGGTGCAGTTGCTGGAGTCGCAAGAGTTAATACTCTTGGAGAGATTACATTTTGAAATGCATTTGTGTGAGCAGAATCAAAAGTAATAGTAGTCATATCGTATCCACCACCAGTTACTGATGAGTCAACTAATGATCTCGGAGTGTGGACTGTAGAGAATCCTTCTCTGTAGTATTCACCTTCGTTACCTTGTAAGAACCATTCTAACTCAGCAACTTCGTTAATCGTACCGTTACCTCTAGAAGCAGCAGTTGATTTAAAGTTTTGAGTTGTAGTTCCGAAATCAACAACTTGAGTTTCCCATCTAACAACTTCATAGTTTTCTTTACCAGCTACGAAGTCAAGAGCAGCACCTGTCATTGAGATACCCCAATCAGCAGCAGCTCCATCAGCAGCAGTAATTGCTTGTGTAGAGTTATTACCGTGAGTTCTTGTTCCAGAAGTACCTTGATAAGGTCTATCCAATCTGATATCTGAAGTAGAGTTGATAGTCTCAATTCTATAAACATCATCAGTAAGAGCTACAGTAGTATCTGTATCTGCAATTCTAATAAAATCACCTACAGCTAAATCTGTACCTGTATTATAATCGTAGTCAGTTGCAATTGAAATTGCTTTTGAACCATTAGTTACAGTTACAGTTTCATCCATTGTGTAGTTAGTATCAAGAGCATCACTACAAATAGCATTGAAAGTGATAAACTTTTCAGCCTCTCTATCAAAGTTATTAACTAATGAACCAGCTAGACCGATAGCAATCTCAGCTTGAGTAGCAGATGAATCTGACTTATAAACTCCGAATTTAGTTTTTCTACCGTCAGTATTAGCTCTCAATAATTCTTGAACTTGGATATTGATTTTGTACAAGTTGTTATTGATAGCGTCAATTGAACCAGTAGTTCCATTGTACCCTAAATAATCAAGTTGTGCAGTAGCAGCAGCGTAAACAGTTCTCTTTGCAGATTTAATGTCGTTTTTGTTGTATACAGGTGATACATACTCAACCCCATTAGCATCTTCAAGAGCAACTACAAACTCATCAATAGTAGCAGCTGTTGCTTCAGTAACTCTAATTCCCTCTGGAGTAAAGATACCAATCTCACCTGCGTTCATTGAATTTGGATAATTCGCTGTTGTTTTTGTTGCAGTTCCACCAATAAAAAGGTGTTCTACGTTTCTTTGCGTTCGCATGTTGTTTTAAAATTTAATTAAACAATATATTTATTTATAATTTACTCGTTTGTTTGATTAAGTATCAAGTTGGTTTGTAACCTTCCATCTACTGTAATCTCTAGTAATATTTCTACTGCAGTATCAATGATACGTCTATGAGTGGTTTCATTAAGTATACAGTTTACCTGGTTTGTTGTAGTAGTTCTATCTACTACTATATTTGGTAATTGTCTTAAGTATCTAAGATGATAACTAGTAATAGTATAATTACCATCTGTAATTAGTTCATGTCTTTTTGGATCTGTTCCAGAAGTTGATCTACTGAAATCTAATCTCCAAGCTAAACTAGTGTCAGGCTTTTTAAAAGGATTACTAACATTCTCAGCATATAAGTCGTGAGTAATTGGTTTAACCTTTATTCTATTGCCGTCATGACAAGTGTCTGTAGAACTAATAGTTACTTGTTCTGATATAGCATACATAAAGTCAGTTGGCAAATCATAAAAGACACCATTAGGTAATGCTCCTGTTTGAGTTGAAGAAGAAGTTGAGATAGTAGAGTTACTAACTAACTCATTTAAATCTTTTCTTCTTTTTTCAGTCTCTTCAAAAGCCTCTTTTAATTTGTTAGTTCCTGCATAATTTTGGAATACAAATCTTTCTTGTGCTTTTGTTAAAACAGTTGAAAGTTCTGCGTCTTCATATCCAGGAGAATCATTGTTTGTAATTTTATCAAACAATACTTCTAACTCATCTGCCATTTCGTTTGCAGTCATCTATATCTATTGTTCTGCGTTTTGTATTCTTAGTTTAATCTGCAAATACTCTTCGCTATTATTACCATCTTTTAACCAAGCTACTAGATCAGATTGTGAAGAAGCAATTAATGCACCTTCTGGTAGGTAATATTTACCTTCTTCTACTAGAATCGCTTTATATCTAAGTGCTTTAGTAATAAATACTTTATTGTCATATTCAGCATCAGCAGCTACTTGTAAGAAACCATCAACATCATTATCAATGATACCATCAATAGTTGATACTAGTTTCTCAAGACTCATTGAGCTATCAGCTCTCTTACCTGGTTTATGTTTATAATAAACTGTAAGAAAGTCAACAAGAGCTGTCTTGCCTTTTTCCTCTAATTTACCAAAGAACTTGTAAGCTTCCTTTTTAGCTGTAGCAGCTTTGAACTTAGTTCTATCTTCATATTCTAAATCATCAATGAAGAACTTGTAAGTTCCTTTAGCGAATTTCTTTTCACCTGAAGGAGCTATAAAATCTTTTTGCATTAGTAAAATTTTATAATCTATATAATCCAATGGATTAGTTAAATCTAAAACTCTAATACCTCTGTCTAGAACTGCAAATCTTTTTGTCCAAAAGTTATTATCTTTCTTCAATGGATTTAGATCTTCATCTAGCTCTTTTTCTAAATAAGCTCTCTCTTCTGGAGTAAGTGGGTTTGCAACCCTACCTCTACCAATTGTCGGAGCAGCATATTTAATTTTTGCATTTGCTACCAAAAAGTTAGCTTCGTGATCTGGATGTAGATCATTTAACCAACCACCTTTTCTTCTTACTGGAACAACCTTTACTTTTTTATTAGGTAGCGTAAAAGGTGTCTTAGCTTCTTTTTTTACTTCTTCTGTCATTTTTATTTATTTAATAAACTGGCGGGATATTTCTACCCCACCAGCTTTATTTATGTGTGATAGTATATTACACTAAAGTATTAGGTAACAACGTTGCAGTTCTAGATGGATCTTTCACCATTACACCACAAATTGAACCTCTATGAATAGTATAACCGTCAGTTGGATCAGCCATGATTCTAGCTCTTGAACCAGTTGGTGAGAATGGATCTCTAAATCCTGGTACATATCCCATGATATCATCTTGACCTTTAACGTATACTTTTCTGATGTTAGGCTCACCGTCAGAAGTACCAACATCCATGATGTCATATCTGTACGATTCAGCTACACCACCATCAGGGTGATAAATCTTGTTTCTCTCTCTATCATCATATAATGAATGAACTTTAAGAGTAACTTTGATTCCCTGTGGTCCCATGTACTCAACGAATTGACCTCCGTAACCTAAAGGCATTTTAGCTCCATTATCTGAAGATGCACCATAGATTCTTGAACCGTCATTCATTTTAGTAAACAATTGAGAATAGTTCTCAATAGCTTCATGAAATTGAACAGCTCCTCTTTCACCAGTCATCATTACGAACTCTCTCTTATCAGTTGGAAGTTTTCCTTCTGAAAGCTCTAACAATGTGTCTAGTAAGAAGTCAATATCAAATGTTGAATAAACTACTGTATTAGCAGCTTCCATTTGTTGACGAAGACCAGCTCCTTGTTTCTTAACGTGACCTGATTTACCAGTGTTTTGATAAGAACCATCATCTTTCTTGTTAGCTCTTGAGAACATAACAAGTTTGTTTTTCTCTTCTCTAAATTGTCTTTCAAACTCGTAATCTTCATATTGAGTCCAAGTAGCATATTTTTTACCTTGATCTCCAACCCAACCTGTCATAAGTGGTCTGTTAATCATGTTACCTGGAGTCGTATGTTGCATACGAATCATTGAGAAAGCGTTTCTCATTTTGAAAGGAGAAGTGAAGTTAATTCCACCACCTTTTTTAGATAGAGTTTGCTCAACTAAAGAGAAGTCTTTTGAGAATCTAGTCCCGGCAGTTAACTCTTCATATGGCATAAACAAATCTGGATCACCAGTTAAAAGTTTAACTGTATATACCCAATATGATCCATCTGGAACTGGATCTGATTGAATTTGAAGTTGGTACTTCTCATTCTTGTGACCAACGATTACATGCTCGTCAGTAAACCATTGCTCTGCGAAAACAAGTTCAAAAGCAGTAAAGTTTAAACCAGCTGTATCTGTAGCAGCTAAAGCAGTATCATTAATACGAGCTTCAACTAGAGGTACATTCTTTTTACCAGAACCTACCAAGTCCCAAGTAAAGTCATCATCAGTATCTAAGTACAATGGTGAGAACTGATCTAAATAAGTATCTAGGTCTAGCCCAAAGTTAGTTTGTGCAATTCTAGTAAGTAGTTTACTAGCTTTTTGCGGCTCGCTTTGAAAAATAGAACCCAAGTGATTTTTAGTTGTCAATCCAGCCCAAGACTTAGCTTCGGTCATTTGAAACGGACTAATTTTTGGCATTTTATTTTATTTTTATATAGTTTACTAATTAAATAAAGTCTAATCCGAAATCATCTTCTGATCTTAGATTAGCATCTTTTGTTCCTCCACTTTGAGTCATGAAACTAGTACCTTCCTGTAAAAGGTTATCTAACCCTTTTGATACTTTTGTTTCAGCAACTTTTTCAAGTTTACTCAAGTTAGGCTTCTCATCAAACAGACCTAAATGATAATAATATGTCATTAACATATTAAATCTATTTGGATCTTTATCTCTAACTGCTCCTATAGCGTTAACGGGGTTACCGTTTTTATCTTGACCAGTTGGAGTAGTCATTATCTTATAAATATCATCCTTAGTTGAATCTGTTAATTCTAAACCAGGAATAATTTCTTTTTGTTTTGTAACAAAATCTTTAATGTTATTAAGCTCATCTTTTCTTTGTTCTTCTTGAGCTTTTTTAGCAGCTTCCGCTTGCTCTAACATTTTCTCTCTGTTATCTTGTTCAATACTTATCAAGTGTTTTTGAGCAGCAAGAGCTTTTTCTTTCATCTTATCCCCACCTACATCTTGGTAAGTTTTAAGATTATCTAGAATTTCTTCTTCAGAGTAGCCTCTAGCTTGTTGAGATCTTGCAATTAGTTGTTGTTGCAGTTGAACATTTTCATCAATTTGTTCGGCAGAAATACTAGCATATTGTGTTTCTCTAGCATTACTATTAACATAGTCTTCCATTGGAACACCTTTTTCAAAAGCCTCTAAAGCTTTAAGTTTCCTTTCACTTAAACCAGACTTAACTTTTTTATCAATAGCTTCGTTTAGTTTATTTCTTAAAAACTCTGCATGGTCTTCAACTCCATCTAACTCATCATCACTAACTTCGATAAAGCCTTCAGCACCGAGAGCGTTAGTGATAAAAGAAAAAGGAGACGAAGAAGAAGCACTAGTTTCACTATCACTAGATTCACTAGCAGAAGCATCACTACTCGACTCTGCGGTGGTAGAAGGTTCATCAAATTCAATTAACCCATCCTCGTTTGGTTGGGCTGCGGTAGCACTAGTTTCGTTACTATTCACACTAGTATCAGTATTACCGTCTTTTGCTTCTTCTATCGTTTGTTCGTTTGAAGTGTTTGAAGATGTCTCAGCTCCTTCTATAATTAAATCGTCTTCAAAGCTGATATCTTTAAACAAATCGTTGTCTCCGTCTTTATTCATTACGTTTGTTTTAAATAATTGATGTCAAATTAACAAAATAATTTAGACATTATAATAAAAAAAATTATATTTGAAACTAAATGTATAGCTATTACTTTTTACCTGTATTAGCTGTAGGTTTAGGTTTCATTCTCTCTATCTTTTCTTTATGTGATCTATCTTTAGCATTTTCTACACGTTCATGTTGTAGTTGTTTATCTAATTTTAGCTTATCACTTTCTGCCTTTAACTTAGCTATATTGATTTTAGTATTCTCTCTAGCATATTCAATTTCATCAATAATACCATCATCATCTTGATCTCTATCTAAATCTGAATTGGCTGCTTGTTTCATAGCTTCAATTTGCATCTTGTAGCCATACTCTTTATCAATCTTATTCATATCATGCTGTTTATCTAAAGCATCTTTCTCTTTAGCAGCTTGTATGTTAGCTTCATTAATTTTAGCTTGTTGTTCTTGTTGCTCTTGTAATTGTTGTTCTCTTTTAGCTTCAGCGCCTTCAAGTCGTCTTCTAGTAGCATTAATAGATGGATTCATATAAATATCAATTAATTCTTTAAATGATATTTTATCGTTTTGTAATCCTGCATGTGCAAACTCTTTAAGAGACTGCATAAGTTCTACATCATTTTGACCTGATGTTAGTACTACACCAGCATCACAATCCATAACTGGATCATCTGCTTCAATAGTAAAAGTTTGTTCTGTAAACTCGTCTGTTACATAAGACAATATTTTCTTTTTACCTTTCCAGGCAACTTTAGCTGTTTCTAATAATGCAGTTAAAGCTTTAACTTTAACCATATCATGTAAACCGAAATACTTCTCTGTAATAATATTAGACTGAGAAACAGATCTTTCTACTCCTCTAACAGTTTCTCTAGACTCAATTTGCCCTTCACGTTGTTTAGTAATACCAGCAATTTGACCTAGTTGTTGTTCAATAAACTGTAACATTAATACATGTTGTTGTATATAGTTACCCATTTCTAAATCAATAGCTGTTGCAGAACCAGACATTTGTCCAGCCAACTTACCTTGAGCAGCCCCTTTCTTGGCCTCATTAAAAGAGTCAACAACTAACCAACCGTTTAACTCAGCGTAATGCATCCAGATTTCAGGTGTCCAACCATCAGGCATTTCTGCTTTATCTAGTCTACCAATCTTACCTTTACTCTTAGCGAAAGCAAGCTCTGTTCTATACATGAAAACATTATATAGATATTGGTAAGGTTTCATTCGGTCCATTAAAGATTTAGCTTTTGATACGTTTGTATTATAAGCTAATCCTACATAACCAGAATGACATCTAGATAAATTATGAATACTTCTAAATTGGATAGGTCTTTTTTTCATCTTAACATAGATGGCTTTTTTATCTACACCACCTAGTCCACCACCACCAATACGAGTACCTTCCCACCACTCGTTAATCCAAACCCATTTAATATTTTCTCCAGGTTTCTTTTTATATCTTTCGTCTACAATCTTTTCAAACTTGTTACCATCTTCATCAAAGTATTCAAGTTTACCAACTTTACGTTTAGATTTCCAAACAACACGCATAACTCTGATATTACCTTCAGAATCATATGTATGTCCAAATTGATTTCTAATATCACCTTCAATATCAATAAGATCTGTATCTCTCAACATTAATGAAGCTTCAGTTTCACCAATACTGATAAAACCTTCACTACCCTCAGTAGCAAAATTATTTTCAATTAATTTAACTTGACTATCAGTAAGTTCTTCATGAAAATCATCTAGAATTTGACCATGAGAGTAATAACCATCTTCAATAATAATATCAGCATCATTGATCCACGGAGATTCTCCAGATCTTAATGTATGTAGATTAAGTGGATTTACTTTTCTAAGAACAGGTTCACCAGATACAATATCAACGCAATAAATTTCTTCACCAGCTAATAATACATCTTCAAATCCTCTAGAGAAAACTTCCTTTAGATTGTTCTTTTTGTATAAGTAATTAACAATATGTCTAGCTCTACGAGAAAGTTGATCTTGCCATTCATAACTCATGTAGCTTTGATATTGCTCAATCTCTCTTTTTAATTCATTTTTATTAGGTTCTTCATCTTTAGAGATCTTAGCTAGAATAAACTTTTTATGTTCTTGTTTTCTTTCTCTTTCAGCAGTTGAAATTGCTTCATCATTAATAGTTCTAACTTGATAGTCAAAACGTCTTTTTCTTTCTTCGCCAATTAGTACATCTATCTTAGGTAACACTAATGGATAGTTTTGCATAGTAGCTGGAAAAGCACCTAACTCTAGTCCCATTGGATTACATACCCTTTCAATATCTTTAGTATCTAATATATCGTTATACAAGTCATAATTAACTTGTTTATTTCTATATGATTGTCTGATAAGGGGATCTCTAAATAGAGCTAAGTCTTCTGCAGCATTAATAGTTCGCTTTACCCACTCTTTAGTCTTTTTCTTTTCCGATAACTTTTGGCTAGGAAAAGTAGCAAAACCATTTGCTGAAGTATTACTTAAATATGACATATTGTTTGTTTAATCTAGATAATTTGTAAAAATAATATAATTTATCAAGTTTTTAATTAGGAAACTTGTATCTATTATAGCTCATATTATTTTTCATGTTGGGAAACTGTCTAAACCAAAAGTCAGCATTTTCTACAGTTCCTACAGTGTTGTTTTTATTTTGTGTTATTAGTTTATAAATATCTTCTCTATAAATCATTAACATACCTAAAGCTGATACACGGTCAAAGTTACCATCACTATGCCAACCAATTAATTCTTCTAATAAAGGTTTAGATCTAATTCTATGTAAATTAAGAACTGTTTCAACTACTTCATCATCTTTAGTCTCAGGTTGATGTAAAGATTCGCTTAACAGCCATTTCTTAATAAGATCTAAGCCGTATACGTTAACTGACTTACTAGCAGGTGTACCAAAACGTTTGTTACCTACTTTACTAATAGTAATATTCATTTGGTCACGGAGGATCTCCGGGGTTTCACATAGAAGGTGGAGGCTGTTTTTATGTTTGTAGTAAACGTAAAGTCCCTTTTTATTATTCTCATAATTCATTGTAGCATTATAATATAATAAAAGTTGTCTTTGTTGTTCAAAATAATCATCTGTTATTTGAGGTCTACCTGTATATTCAGCTACAATATCTCCGGTAAGAGTATTCATTATAAAAGTAGATAATAATGAGTTTGTTCCAGAACCATCATCATCAACGGGGTCACATCCAGCTATATATCTCCATCTAGGTATTTCTCCATTAGCATCTGTAACAGGATGGTCAAATATTTCAATACCACCCGGTCTTTGTTCTGTGTGTGGAAACTTATTTATTACTTTAACTGTAGTAGTAACTTTATGAGCAAATCCATTACTATTAGATATCATTTTACCTTTCCAAGAAGAATCTAATAATTTATTATCAACTACAATTTCACCTAATCTTTGTTTTAATTCATAAACAGGAAATAAACTACCTTCTCTACGCATTACTGCTTCTTGTGGAGTAATAGGTCTATCGGCCATCTCCTGTATAATAGTGTTAGGATCAGATGCACCTTTCTTTACTTTTTGTCTATCCTCTAATATCTCAACTAAAGCCTTTATTACATCACTATTACCATTTTCATCATAACAGTTGGACTTATTCATATACTCAGCAATGAAATAACCACATGTTCCAGATGGATTCATATCGTATACATTTTCAATACCTAATATATTATAACCATCCGGATGATAAAAGAACTCTTCAGACGCTTCAAAGTCTGCGCCTTCTGTACCACCAGTACCAAATGAACACATATAACCAAAGACATTACGACCATCTTCAAGTGACATTCGGGCTACACCCCAAGCTTTTTTAAGACCAGGAAAGACACCATCTTCCTCCCATAATATAATCTTACCCCTCTTACCACGTGCTTTATCTGGATTATCTTTTAATGTTACCCCTATAAGCTCAGATAGCTGTCCTGCATCAATACCTAACTCACTATCTTTATAACCTAAAATCAGATGCATCTTTTCACCTGAATCTTTAAGTCTTAATCTAGGGAATGGTGTATGTCTAGCGTTCCAATCTAAAGAATCAATTGCTTTATTAAATAGACCATCTTTATTAAGATACTCTTTTTCAAAGGCCATTGCATAAGATTTACTTCTTTTGATATGGACAGCATTTCTACCCATAATACCACCGGCTTTAAAAGAATATCCTCTACCCCTTGTTTTTAATACTTTACCATATTGACCAGATTGTTCACCTTGTTCAATATAATGAAAGTACCAATAATCACTATCCCAAGGATTAGCAAAATCATGTATACGTTCTGATCTAACTTTACCATCAGCTGACTCTTCACCAACTTGAATAACTTTCATAATAGGTGCGTAATTCCAATAGAAATAATTATAACCAGATATCCACTCACCATCAGACTCTCTAACATAACCCTCTAAACAACGTCTTCTCTCCTCTTTCCAGAACTTAGCATATTCAGATTGTGGGTTTCTATTAGGATATAGATTAGTATATTTACCAGTTTCTTGAAATGTTAAAGCTGCTTCTCTAAAGTAATCCATATCTTCTAGTATGTGTGGATTAGCTAGATCAACTATAATTCTACCTTTATCATCTGTGTCTAGATCTTTAGCATATTTTCTATCCGGCTTAACCAAACGCTGAATCATAGGTATCTTTTCTAGATACTCATGGAACATCTCTTTATGTTCTGCATCTAGTCCAGATAATAACTCTTCTGATATATTTGTTTGGAATTTATTGGTTATCATTACTTCTAGTAGCTTTTCTTATAGATATACCAGAACTAAAAGGATTTGTAGTCCTAATTTTAGTTTTAAGTTTTGGAGTAAAGTTTTCAATTTTTTTAATAGTCCTCTTCATATACCATCTTCAAATGTACCTTTTTCTACAGAACCTCTAGCATTACCTTTTTCTTGTAACTCTTTTTGAACTTTCTTTCTAGTCTCTTGTAGTACATCTACTACTGTAGGTATACTCTTTAAAGCAGTTACAATTTCGTTAGGTTTGTATACAGGTCTGCCTGATTTTTCATCACGCTCATAAAGATTAACGTTTCTCAAAAATTGAGATATCTTTTTAGCAGCATGTTCTGCGTCTTCAAGAAGTCTACTACTAACTGTCTCACTACGTTCTCTATAAAAATCAATGGCAGCCATAACTTTAGCATCTGGTTTCCAATTTTCAGGTAACCCCCCTACTTGTTCAAGTATCTCTTTAGTACGTTCGTCTTCATCTAAGATATTGTGAAAATCACTTCTACCATCAGTAAAAAAGAAAATAAAAGAAAGCTCACCTGTAGCGGTAAGCTTATTCTTTGTTTTATCTCTTTTCCATAAAGCTTCAAATGGTTTCAGAGATAATGTCTCTGGTAACCAAGATAAAGTATGATCTTTTAGTTCAAATAAATTCATAATTAAAAATCACAAATTGCTGAGATATCAAACTCATAGATAATATGATACTTAGTATTAGGGATATCATCCATGTTCTCTGTATCAAACGACATAGGTTGTGCTTTCATAGTCAATATCACTTTATCACCAATATTAACTGTCGAAACTTTAGCACCAATACCTACTACTTCCCAATAGTTGTTAAGAGGTTTTCTAGCCTTATCATCTTGAACAATAATTTTAGAATCTTCTTTCAAATTCCACTTAAGGAAGATTTGACTACCTACTGGAATAAGAGGATAACCATCAGCTACCTGTCCTCTGCCGTTACCTACAAACTGAGTTGTTTGTTCGTTTTTTAAAATTGTAGCTGCTTCACTCTTCTCTGCAGCATCACTTACTACTTGTGGTTTTGTTGTCTCCATTATTCTGTTATTATTTTAATTTTAAATTCTAATCTACCTGTAAATACCCATTGTAAGTTACAGTTATCTGTTTGATCTGTAGTAGGTCTAAAATGTGACCCATAAAAACTTTCGTTACTATCATCAAAGTCTAGATCATCTGAAAAGCTATCATATTCAGCTTGAGTCATTTTTAAAGTTAATGTATCGTAACCAATACGTTGCATCATAAAATGATACATCTTTTCCAGATTACCATCATACTCATATCTAAGAGTAGCTTTTATTTTTCGTCTTCGTGTCATGACTTACCTTCGTAATAACGTTTAAACTTTCTTTGTTCAGGTCTGTGTATATTAGGGTGACCTGTTTCTCTATCTTTAACTCTAGATTCATGTGTAGATACAAGTTCCCAATAAAGAATATCACTATCTACTTTTCTTTCAAATCTAAGATCATCATTAAAGACGTAATAGTCAGCACCAAAAGTATACTTCTTATAGTCCTTCTTAAAATCGTTAAACTCTTCTTGAGTTAGTTTATTACCTATCTTCATCTACTCTTACTTTTACTTTTGTACCAGTAAAGTTAAACTCTCTTACTGCTGGAGGATTATCAATAACTTGTTCTGGTAATTTTTGAAATACATCAACAAAAGCAGCCAAGTCTTTACTGAATTTAGCGTACTCATCCTTAGACAACTCCACCTCAAGCTCTATATCTGTAACATCTCTATAATCTTCCGCCTGGAGCCTAAAGATTTCATCTTGTAAAGTTTCTAAATCTGTATAACCTCTATTTATCTTTGTTTTCTTTATCTTCATTTTGCTTCTTAACTATTTCTTCAACCTTCTTTTTATTATAAGTACCTAAATTAGTTTTAAGTGCTAACTCTTCAGCATTTCTAAGATTATATACAGCTTTCTTCAAACTATCCTCATTAGTATCTTCTGTTGTAGCAGTTAATCCTACAAGATAGTCAGCAATCTTATAATCTGTAATAGTTGCTGTATTCTTAGAATACCATATAGTCGTACCTTTTTTAGATTCTTTAAGGAATTTCTTAACATATTTTTGTCTTATCTTATATTCAGCAAATTCCTCACCCTCTAATCTAGCATTGTCTATAGAGTGAAATAATCTAAATTCTAAATCATCATGCTCAATAACATTATAATTAAAGCCATTAGCATGTGTATACACTTCTTCGTCTTTTTCTGCCATTACTGCTTCTTTAAATAATGTTTAAATTTTTCAGCTTCTTCATCTGTTAATATAAAAGTAAATCTATTATTAAATAAATTCAAAACATTAATAATATCATACTTAGTATTAACTTCCTCCATATTAATTTTATATACGGATTTACCTTGATGTTGTTCTTTAACTTTTTCTTTTTTT
>Ga0208794_1000149_pt1 | contig 61591 bp, 75 predicted proteins | sample 32_taG_FD_184106 | JGI IMG/M metagenome (GOLD analysis project Ga0208794, IMG submission 184106) | Marine viral communities from the Gulf of Mexico - 32_GoM_OMZ_CsCl metaG (SPAdes) (version 2) | ecosystem: Environmental > Aquatic > Marine > Oceanic | place: Atlantic Ocean: Gulf of Mexico... | reverse complement strand
TTGTCGATCGCCAGCGTGTTGCGAAGATAGGCACCGATCGAGATGTGATCGATATCCAGGATCGGCAGCTCGTCGAAGCCCTTTTCAACCAGTCCGGTCAGCAGCTTCTCGTCGAGCTCGTCGCCCGCTTCGGCATAGATCTCACCGGTCTGCAGGTTGACCATATCCTCGGCGACATACATGCCGTAGAGGTCTTCATCGACCGCCAGCAGGTGCGTGAGGCCATTCTCGGCAAGCTTCTTGGCCTGGCGGGCCGAGAGCTTCTTGCCACCTTCATGTACAACGTCACCGGTCTTGGCGTCGATCAGGTCGTGGGTCGGCTTGGCGCCCTTCCACTTCTCGGCGTCGTAAGGAACGCGCCAGCCCTTCTCGGTTTTCTCGTAGTTCAGCTTGTTGTAATAGGTGTCGAGGATTTCCTCGGCATCCATGCCAAGCGCCTTGAGCAGCGAGGTGACCGGAATCTTGCGGCGACGGTCGATACGCGCATAGACGATATCCTTGGCGTCGAATTCGATATCGAGCCAGGACCCGCGATAGGGAATGATGCGGCCAGCGAACAGCAGCTTGCCCGAGGAGTGGGTCTTTCCCTTGTCGTGGTCGAAGAACACGCCGGGCGAACGGTGCATCTGCGAAACGATGACGCGCTCCGTGCCGTTGACCACGAAAGTGCCATTGGGCGTCATGAAGGGCATGTCGCCCATATAGACGTCCTGCTCCTTGATGTCCTTGACCGAACGGGCGCCGGTTTCCTCGTCCACCTCGAACACGATCAGCCGCAGGGTCACCTTGAGCGGGGCAGCGAAAGTCATATCGCGCGCACGGCACTCGTCGATGTCGTACTTGGGCTGCTCGAATTCGTAGCGCACGAACTCGAGTGATGCGGTGTTGGAGAAGTCAGTGATCGGAAAGACCGACCGGAACACGGACTGCAACCCCTCTTCAGGCCGGCCACCCTTGGGCTCGGCAACCTGAAGAAACTGATCATAGGAAGCCTTCTGGACTTCGATCAGATTGGGCAGCTCCGTGACTTCGCGGATGGAGCCGAAGGACTTGCGAACCTTGCGGCGGCCGTTGAACGTGGTAGCCATGAAAGCTCCTACTTTAAGCGCTTATCTCGGAGGCAGATATCCAAAGACCCGACTATCAGCCGTCGGCGCTCGGGATATATGCCTGGTTAGTCAATTCTCGGGGTCTTGGCGGATGGCACAAGAATCCGGCTCACAACCCGATGAGCCGGTTCACAGACACGTGATCAGCGACTAAAGCCCCGCACGAGGGACAGCCCACGGCGAGGTCAACAGAGGCTTCAAACTGCCCGCGACATCCAAATTCGTCATATATTTCCGCAAATTGGGGCCCGGACCCATCCAATCGGCCCAGGGCGAATCATTCCGTCAGAAACGGAAAAGCGAAATGGCACATAAAGCGCCATTTCGCAAATTTCAAGTCATAAACTGAAATTACTTCAGTTCGACCTTGGCGCCGGCAGCTTCCAGCTTCTTCTGGATGTCTTCGGCTTCAGCCTTGGACACGCCTTCCTTGACGGCCTTCGGAGCGCCTTCAACCAGCGCCTTGGCTTCGCCCAGGCCCAGGCCGGTGATGCCGCGGACTTCCTTGATGACGTTGATCTTGTTGTCGCCGAAGGAGGCGAGGATCACGTCGAATTCAGTCTTTTCTTCAGCGGCCGGAGCAGCAGCACCACCACCAGCAGCGGCAGCGACAGCAACCGGAGCAGCAGCGGAAACGCCCCACTTTTCTTCCAGCATCTTGGACAGCTCGGAAGCTTCCAGAACGGTCAGGGCCGAGAGGTCATCAACGAGTTTGGCGAGATCAGCCATTTTTCACTCTTTTCAGTTTGGGTTCGGGTTCGAATGTTGAGTTAGTTTGGAACGGCCTTACGCCGCTTCGCCCTTGTCCGCGTGGGCGGCCAGAACGCGAGCAATGCCCGCACCCGGCTGCACGAGGATGGAAGCGATGTTCTGTGCCGGCTGCTTGACGAGGCCTGCGAGCTTGGCGCGCAGTTCGTCCAGCGACGGCATGGTCGCCAGCGCCTTGATCCCGTCGGAATCAAGAGCGGTCTGACCCATGGCACCACCGAGAATAACGAACTTCTGGTTCTTCTCGGCGAAGGCCGCTGCGATCTTGGGCGCAGCGACAGGATCTTCCGCATAAGCGATGACGGTCGGACCGGTGAACAGGTCCGAGATGTCAGCGACATCGGTTTCCTTCAGAGCGAGCTTGGCAAGGCGGTTCTTTGCGACCTTGACCTTGCCGCCAGCCTTCTTGACCTGCACGCGCAGATCAGTGAACGCAGCGACGGTCAGGCCGGTATTGTGCGCGACGACGATCGATCCAGCGCCCGCAAGGGCTTCCTGGAGCGAGGCGACGACTTCACGCTTTTCCGCTCTTTCCAAAGCTAGTCTCCACAAATTAGCCCCAGGGCGACTGCCAAGGGACCATTGCCAATTGCTGCCCCCTGCCCTTTCGGGATGGGGAACAACGGTTAGTGCCTGCCAACCGAGTGCCCGCAAGGGGCAACTGGCTTAGGTTCGAACCGCAACCCTTGGGCCATTCGGCCCCGAATTGGGTCTCACCCCGTCTATTGCTGGCTCCGAATGGAATTAACGGCATGACGCCGGCCGGCAGTCTCGGACAGGACTTAACGCAGCCCCCTAAGGGACGGCGAAACCGGGCGGCGAACCGCCCGGAATTCGGATTAGACGGCCGTATTCGGCTCGACGTGGACGCCCGGGCCCATGGTGGAGCTCACGGACACCCGCTTGACATAGGTACCCTTGGCGCCAGCCGGCTTGGACTTCTGCACGGCGTCGGTGAACGCCTTGATGTTCTGCAGCAGTGCATCCTCGGAGAACGATACCTTGCCGATACCGGCGTGAATGATACCGGCCTTTTCAACGCGGTATTCCACAGCGCCGCCCTTGGCAGCGCCAACAGCGCCCTTGACGTCCATGGTCACGGTGCCGACCTTGGGGTTCGGCATCAGATTACGCGGGCCCAGGATCTTACCCAAACGGCCGACCAGCGGCATCATGTCCGGGGTGGCAATGCAGCGATCAAACTCGATCTTGCCCGACTGGATGGTTTCCATCAGGTCTTCGGCGCCAACGATATCGGCACCAGCGGCAGTGGCCTCGTCGGCCTTGGCGCCGCGAGCGAACACGGCGACGCGAACGGTCTTGCCGGTGCCGTTGGGCAGGCTCACCACGCCACGAACCATCTGGTCGGCGTGACGCGGGTCAACACCGAGATTCATCGCGATCTCGACAGTCTCGTCAAACTTGGCGGAAGCCTTGGACTTCACCAGTTTGACGGCTTCCTCGAGCGAATACAGCTTGTTGCGGTCGATGCCTTCACGGGCAGCGGCGACCTTCTTTGCGATCTTTGCCATCTCTATCAGCCCTCGACCTGAATGCCCATCGACCGGGCAGAGCCGGCGATCATGCTCATTGCGGATTCAACGTCGTCCGCATTGAGATCCTTCATTTTCTTCTCGGCGATATCGCGAAGCTGGGCCTCGGTGATGGTGCCGGCGCTTTCCTTGCCCGGAAGCTTGGAGCCGGACTTGAGGTTCATCGCCTTCTTGATGAAGTAGGTCACCGGCGGCTGCTTCATCTCGAAGGTGAAGCTCTTGTCGGCATAGGCGGTGATGATGGTCGGAATCGGCGAGCCCTTTTCGAGCTCCTGCGTGGCCGCATTGAAGGCCTTGCAGAATTCCATGATGTTCAGACCGCGCTGACCCAGCGCCGGACCGATCGGGGGCGACGGGGTGGCAGAGCCAGCCGGCACCTGGAGCTTGATATAGCCCGTAATCTTCTTAGCCATTTTTCATCCTTCTCTAGTGCCCGAATGGGCAGTTGAAGCCGTGGTGCGGTTTCCTGACGCCGGCTAAAGCGCCATCCCCTTCCACGGGTTTTATCCGACCAAGGCCGGATAGCTTTGATCAGACCTTTTCGACCTGACCGTATTCGAGCTCCACAGGCGTGGGGCGACCGAAAATCGAGACCTCGACCTTGAGGCGCGAGCGTTCCTCGTCCACCTCTTCGACGATGCCGTTGAAGCTGGCGAACGGCCCATCCGAAACACGAACGTTCTCGCCGACTTCGAAGCTGACGGAGGGCTTGGGATGATCCACACCTTCCTGCACCTGCTGCAGGATGGACATGGCCTCGCTCTCCGAAATCGGCATCGGCTTGTTGTCCGAGCCGAGGAAACCTGTGACCTTGGGTGTGTTCTTGATCAGGTGGAACGCCTCGTCGGTCATGTCCATCTTGACCAGCACATAGCCCGGAAAGAACTTGCGCTCCGCATCGACCTTGCGGCCACGACGGATCTCGACGACCTTCTCGGTCGGCACAATCACGTCTTCAAACAGATGCTCGAGCTTCTTCTGCGCGACCTTGAGGCGAATATCTTCCGCCACCTTTCGCTCAAAGTTCGAATACGCCTGCACGATATACCAGCGCTTGGCCATAAAGGGTCGCCGCTCCCAAATATCTAAATAATGATCCGGATCAGCGGATCGACAGCATCAAGGACACGAGCCAGGAAATGACCTGATCCGCCGCAAGAAAGAACAGGCTGGCCAGGATAACCAGAACCAGAACCATGATCGTGGAAATCACGATCTCGCTCCGGCCCGGCCAGGTGACCTTGCTGACTTCCGAGCGAACCTGCTGGAAAAACTGTACTGGGTTCGTGCGGGCCATGGGCAAATCTACTTCGTGACTTGGTGCAAAACCAAAGGCCGCGCAGGAATCCCGCACGGCTAGAGCGGGCTATCTAGAGGCTTTGCTCGTGGAATGCAACAGGCTTGGCGTGGGAATCACGGGCTGAAACACCCCCTATTTCCGATCACATGTAAAGCATAAGCCGAAATTGCGATCGAATCCCCCTTGCACGCCAGCTTTCCTTAGCGTTGGATAGATTGTGCCCGGAATGTGGCAACGCTCTTGGAGGGAGCAATGTCGTTCGAGGTCCTTGCCTGCCAACTTCTGCATTTTGGTCCCCATGCCACCATACCCGGCCGTATCACGGGCGCTGTGCGGGTTCGGATTCGCGAGCAGTTCCGTGGCAATGTCACCGAATACGGGCTCAACCTTCCCGTAAAGGCCGATTGCGGCAAGGTTCCTCACGAGCAGGTCCGCACCGCCCTGCTCACCCATGCTGCTCACCAGCTCAACAGGCTTAAAGCCCGGCACAGCGACGCCTTGCCTGCAGCGGCAGAGTAACGGTAGCCGCCCTGTTACGGGAGAAATTCGCGCGGTGCACTTTTGCTCCAGGCGCCCGCAACCATTCGCATGGAAACGCGTTTCTGAACTTGCAGGACTTGCCTCCTGCGACCTCCAACGTCAGTCCCCGGATCCCATGCACTCCCAACCCCTGCCGGGGACTGGCTCTTTTTTCAAATGTCCGAAGCGAATATGCGGCCGTGCAACCACACTCGCGCCAAGGCAGCCATCAAGACCGGAATTGTCAGAAAGCGGATCGGAGCCATGCTCTACGAGCTGCGCTTCTAGTGCCTGGCAGGGGCTGGGGGACTCGAACCCACGACCCTCGGTTTTGGAGACCGATGCTCTACCAACTGAGCTAAACCCCTTCAGGCGACGCCGTGTCTAATGGGAAAGTGCGGCAGATGCAAGGGGCAGTTTGCCCCCATCATCCGTCGTCCCCGACTCCGCGTCCGACCACACATTGTCTTAGCGCCACCTGCAGTTTGGTTCGCTCATTTCCGATGATGGCCCAGCCCTCGGGCCGTCGAACTAGGCACCTCGCCCGATACAAAGCTCAAGGGCACAAAGGTCCGCGACCTGTGGTCTCATCTCGCACTGCCAATCAGCCCGCCATTCTGCCAGCGTTCCGCGAGGGCGGAGCGCTCACCGCGTTTTTCAACACGCCGCCACGTTCCGCGAACCGTCGGTCGTCACACACCTACACCGGCACCGCTGTTAGCTCGGCAGCACCATGCCTGGCGACGCAGTCTTGCTCCACGAACCACTTTCGAACGCGATTTGCTCATTGGGCAATATGCGGAATGCATGGTCCTGCCCTTGAAACGTCAAGACCCCGTCTACTTGCTGGCTGGTGACACAAACCAGGCCCAGCAATGCCCCGCTCTGGTCCAGCATGACCCGTATGCCCGCCGGAAAGCGGCAGATCAGCTCTCCATTGCGATAGATTTCGCCGCCAAGCGCGGTGTTGATCAGTTCGTAGTCTACGCCTCCCACCCTTCGGGCATAGCCAGTCTCCCAGTTCTCATGCTTGTGCAGGGCCGGCTTGGGCAACAGGCTGGTGAACCAGATGGCTCCGTCCGGGCGCGGCACAATGCCGGACAGACGCTCGATGAAGTCGAGAAGGCAGAGGATAGAGGGTGAGTATTTCTCCGTGAAACCCGCTTGCCCGGTATAGGGGCTCAACGTTTGCGGGAAGCGGTCCGCATTGAACAGGGCCGATAGCGTAGGCTGCATGATCCAGCTCAGCTCCACGTGGTGCCCGTGGTGTTCGAAGGCGTGCGGCGTTCGAATCAAAGTCAGGAAGTTGGTGGGACCGTTCCAGCTGTTTTGGCCGAATGTCGGATCAAAACGGGGGTCATCAAGCGCAATGGACGTCAGAGGGAATTTTGCGAAGAATTTGCGTGTGTTGAGCAAATAGCGCGCAAGCGCCTCGGCGAAGCCATCGGCGTCTCCAACTTCGCAGGCGAGGACGCGCAACAAATTATCCGACTGCACACGAACCAGACGGCCATGCCGGTCGCGATCATAGAAGAAAACGTCGTCGGGGTCGAAACACTGCTCGTAAAGCGCCACGCGGCTGGCCTCGGCCTTTTGCCGCCAGGCATTGCCGTAGCCACCGAGGTGGTCGGCAATCGCGCCCAGATAGTCGCGCTGGCAGGCGACATTGGCCGTCAGATCGGGAGCCACGAAGGGCAGTATGGGATTGTCCGGATCGTAGCGGGTCGGGTCATTGGCAAAGGGACTGTCCGGCACATGCCAGAAGCGTGAAGACAGATCGTGCCCTGTGTCGTAGGTCGAGAACGCCTCGACGGCGCCGGTGCCCAGCGTGTCCCTGTGACGAGCCAGCCACGCATCGTAGCGCGACATGGCCTCGAACATCTCGGTCAGCCAGTCCGTATCGAGCCGATTGAGCCGAAAATGGTTCCAAACCGAGCGCGCCAATGGGGTCCCGAGCTGGATCTGGTTGAAGGCAGGGCCTTGTGGGGTAACCTTATAGGGGAACAGCCCATCGTCCCGCTGGTAGCGGGCAAAGGCGGAATAGGTCGCCGTCGTCACCGAGGGCAGGAAGCGGCTCAGCAGTTCCGCATTTATCGTGCCGGTGCTCTCCAGCCAGCAGCCATGATAGATGCCACCTTCATGCAGGATCGGCGTTTCGTCTGCCGCCGGGGCGATGCAATCGAACAGTTCACGGACCGCATCGTAATAGCGATCGGTCAGCCGGTCGGCGCTTGAGACGAAACGGACTCCGGAGCGTTGCCATTCTTCGAGCAGCGCTGCATTGGAGGGTTTGGCAAGCGGGCCGGTCTTTTCGGCGACGTCCACCGCCCGCAGGCGGTCAAGAAGCGAGTGGCTCACGCAGACGCCTCGATCCGCAGACCCTCAGCATCAAAGAAATGCGCATCGCTTGCCTTGAAGCCGAGCGAGACCTTGTCGCCACGCCTGAACTGGGCGTTGCCGGGCGCCTGAGCGAGCAGGCTCTGGCCATCGGCCAGCGCCACATAGACGAACAGCTCGCTGCCCAGATATTCGACCAGGGTGATGGTGCCATCCACCGCGATATCACCAGGCTGGTTGAGCCCCAGATGCTCGGGCCGGATGCCGACTGTCACCGGCCCGCTGATGCCCAATTGCGCAGACAAGTCCCCCAATCCGCTCAGATTGACCCCCTGCCCCGATGCCTCACCCTTGAGCAGGTTCATCTTGGGCGAGCCGATAAAGCTGGCCACAAACAGATTGCGCGGATTGTTGTAGAGCTCGAACGGGGTGCCAACCTGCTCGAGATTGCCCTTGTTGAGCACGGCAATGCGTGTGGCCATGGTCATGGCCTCGGTCTGGTCGTGCGTCACATAAATCATGGTGGTGCCCAGCCGGTTGTAGAGCCCGGCCAGTTCGACGCGCATCTGCACCCGCAGTTCTGCGTCGAGGTTCGACAAAGGCTCATCGAACAGGAAGAGCTGCGGTTCGCGCACGATGGCCCGGCCAATGGCGACGCGCTGCTTCTGCCCGCCCGAGAGCTGGCGCGGCTTGCGCTCCATCAAATCCCCGATCTGCAGGATACGGGCCGCATCAGCCACCCGGCGCTCGATCTCGTCCTTGGGCATGCGCAGATTTGACAGGCCGAAGGCCAGGTTTTTGCGCACGCTCATATGCGGGTAGAGTGCGTACGACTGGAACACCATGGAGAGATTGCGCTGGCTGGCGGGCAGGTCGTTGACGACGCGATCGCCGATGGAAATCGTGCCGTCAGTGATTTCTTCGAGCCCGGCGATCATGCGCAGCAGGGTGGACTTGCCGCAGCCCGAGGGGCCGACCAGCACAAGAAACTCGCCCGATTGCACTTGCAGATCGATGCCATGGATGACTTCGAAACCGGAATAGGCCTTGCGGACTTCGGAAAGGGTAACAGATGCCATGGTGTTCGCTTCTTACTTGAGGCCGCTCATCGCGATCCCGCGGATAATGAGCCGCTGGAAGATGATGAAGAACAGGAGAATGGGCAGGATGGAGAGGATCGACATGGCGAACATCGGGCCGTACTGGCTGACGCCGTCGGTGCTGATGAAGCTGCGCAGCGCCAGGGGCACCGTGTAGTCCTTCATGTCGTTGAGATAGACCAGCGGCCCCAGGAAGTCCTCCCAGGTCCAGATGAACGAGAAGATCGCCGCCGTTGCCATTGCTGGCAGGCTCAGGGGCATGATGATGGCCCAATAGATCTTGAAGGGCGAGCACCCGTCGATCATCGCCGCTTCGTCCAGCTCACGCGGCAATTGACGGAAGAACTGGATCATCAGGAAGATGAAGAAGGCATCGCCCGCCAGGAATTTGGGCACGATCAGCGGCAGATAGCTGTCCACCCAACCCAGGTTGAGGAACAGGATATATTGGGGGATGAGAACGACATGATAGGGGATCATCAGCGTCATCATCATCAAGGCGAACCAGATGGTCTTGCCCGAGAATTCGAGCCGCGCAAACGCATAGGCGGCAAACGAGCAGGAGATGACATTGCCGAGCACCGAGAGCACGGTGACCACGGTCGAGTTCCAGAAAAAGGTCGTGAAGCTCACCGGCAGGGCGTTCCAGCCCTCGGAATAATTCTCCCACTGAAATTCGCTTGGCCATAGACCCAGATCGCCGAAGATCTGATTGTCAGGCTTGAGCGAAGCGGCAAACATCCAGATCAGCGGGTAGATCATCACCAGCGAGGTGAGGATCAGGAAGATGTGCTTGAGCACGGCGGAGCGCTTGGCGCGCTTGGCCCGTTCCTGACGATAGGCATGGGCAATGTCGGCGGTCGTTTGGGCGGGCATGGTGGATGCGCTCATGGCTCAGCCCCTCTCATTCTCGTAGTGGACCCAGTATTTGGAGGTCCAGAAGGCAATGGCGGTGAACAGCGCAATAATCAGCAACAGCACCCAGGCCAGCGCCGAGGCATAGCCCATGCGCAGGAAGCTGAACGCCTCGTTGTAGAGATACACGGTGAAGAACAAGAGGCTGTCCAGCGGCGCGCCCGAGCCACCGGAAATGATGAAGGCGCCAGAGAAACTCTTGAAGGCCTCGATCATCTGCAACACCAGATTGAAGAAGATGACTGGCGCCAGCAGCGGCACGGTGATGGCGAAGAACTTCTTCACCGGCCCGGCCGCATCGATCTCCGCCGCCTCGTAGAGCTCCTGTGGAATGGCGCGCAGGCCGGCAAGGAAGATCAGCATGGGCGATCCGAACTGCCAGATGGCCAGCACGATCAGCGTCCAGAGCGAATATTTCGGATCGGCCAGCCAATAGGGACCCTCGGCGCCGAACAGGCGCAGGATCGAATTGATCACCCCGTCATAGTTGAACAGCTGGCGCCAGAGGATGGCCACGGCAATCGAACCGCCCAGAATCGAGGGCAGATAAAACAGTGCCCGGTACCAGCCGATGGCGCGAATGCCCTTGTCGAGCGCCATCGCCACCCCAAGGGCGAAGATCAGCTTGAGCGGCACAGAGATGACCACGAACTGGAACGTGACCTGTAGTGCCTTCCAGAAGCGCTGGTCGTACTGAAACATATAGACATAGTGGTCGAGCCCGAGCCATTGCGGTGGGCGCACCACGTTATACTTGGTGAAGCTGAGATAGAGCGAGGCCAGGATTGGCCCGATCGCCAGCAGGAAGAAGCCCACCAGCCACGGGGACAGAAAGGCGTATCCGGCAAAGTTGCGGCGGAAGAATTTTTGCACGCGCGGCTCCAGTCTCAACTGTTCCCGTTGATCGAATATAGCGGGAAGCAACGCCTGCCGCGATAAGGACAGGCGCCGCCTCTTCCCGAGGAGATATCCGCCGCCCCACGGGAGAAAGGGCGGCGGACCGGGTATTCTGACCTATGCGCGGGCCAGGATGGCGCGGGCCTGGTTGAGAAAGTCCGATGCCACTTCGGGGATGGGACGTTCGCCAAGCAGAACGTTGACAGCCAAACGCTCGAAAGTCTGCTCGACCTCGTTCGAACCGCTGGGCGGTGGTGGCGGCAGCACGGCCGTCTTGCCCTGGATCTTGTCGAAAAACTCGACCGAGCGGGCCTCGACATCGGTCAGGTCGGGCTGCAGTGCCGCGCGCACATCGCTCTGGCTCGGAATGCCGCGCTCCAGACCCAGCACCTTGGTCATGTCGAGATCGTTGACGAAGGCGCTCATATAGGTGGTGGCGGCTTCGGGGTTGGCGCTGTCGCGCGTCAGGCAGACGAACTGGCTGGGCTGCACGATCGAGCCCGGCACCATGTCCGGCGTATTGGGATACATGGCCGCGCCCAAGGTGTCCTGCATCAGGCTCTGCACGCCCACCAACTGGTTGGACCAGAGATAGGTCATGGCCGTCTTGCCGGTGACCACGCCCATCTGGCTCAGCTCCGACACACCGGCGAGACCGGCGCTTTCCGGGCCCGGCGGGGTGCCGCCGGCATTGCGGATCTTTTCCCAGGTTATCCAGTATTCCTCGACGATTTCCTGAGTCGGGCCATAGGAGCCGTCCTCGTTGAACAGCATGGCACCCTTCTGCACCACGAAGTCGGAGAAATTCTGGTAGTCCGCCGTGTTGTCGTCCGTACCAGCAACGCCCGTGGCCTCCTTGATGGCGGCGGCGAACTCGGCCAGCTCGTCATAGGTATAGCCATAGGGGTCGAAGTCCTCGCCCGGGACGATCCCGGCTTCCTCGAACAGCCGCGTGTTGTACATCGCCATATGGCTGTTGGCGCCGATGGAGAGAGCATAGAACTTGCCGTCCACGGTGCCGGCATCGATGGCGCTCTGGTCCATCTTGGAGATATCGAGGGTCTTGCCCACATAATCGTCCAGCGGCACGACGGCGCCATTGGCGATATATTCGAACAGCACGCCATAACCCTGCTGGATCACGTCGGGCATGTTGCCGCCCGCGATCTGGGTGGTCAGCTTGGTGAAATAGTCGCCAAAACCAAGGGTTTCACCAGTGACGTTGATGTCGGGGTGCTTGCCATTGAAGATGTCGATCACTTCGAAGGTGCGGCGGTCGCGCTCCGGATTGCCCCACCAGAAGTGGCGGATCTCCGCCGTCTGCGCGAAGGCCGGGCGCCCCATGGCCGCCAGTGCCAGCACGGAGCCCGATGCCCCCAGAAACGTTCTTCTCGATAGTTTGCTCATTGTATTCCTCCCTTGAGCCTTCCAGTTTCAGCCAGCGCCGGGTCCTCAACCGGCCCTTGCCATTTGCATTGTTGACTTACGTACCTCCGGGTACGGGTCAACAAACTTCGTGCCCTACTGGTCCCACCTAAGCGTTGGCGGCCACAGGCAATTTGTGTGGCATGACGATCCGGCGCCGTTCGGGCGTCAGCCGCGCCAGCAGCTCCTGGCTGGGCACCATGTCATGCCGGAAATAGCCCCAGCTCGGGCCATAGCGATAAACCGTCATGCGGCGCTGGCCCGGATTGGTGCGCCGGGCCGAGCCATGCATGATGGCGTCGACGAACATCAGCGCGTCGCCAGCCTTGAGATGCACTTCCACCGCTCCGGCAATGCCGTCTACCGAGGTCTGCTCGTCGCGCTTGTCGAGGGCGACGGTCTGGGGATGGCGAAGATTGGACTTGTGGCTGCCTGGAATGACCATGGTCGCGCCATCGCCAGGACCGATATCGTTCAGCGCGACAAGCACATTGACCTGGCCGCAATGAAACCGTCCGGCGTGAAAGCGGTATTGGGTACGAATGGTCCCCACATGACCGCCCGAATGCAGGCGCAACGCCTGCCCCGGCCCGCGCACCGAAGCAAAACATTCGTCGATGAAAGCGGGGCCGTGGTGCCCGTCGAAATTCTCCGGATCGTCTGCGCCGATGAAATGCACGGCCTTGGCAAACCAGGACGGATGATCGATCAACCGTTCCCAGGCCGGCCCCGCCTCATAGACCTGCTGCAGGATCAGGCCTTCCTGCCGGTCAGGACGGTTGAACAAGCGCACATGACCGTCCCAGCCATCGCCCACGAAATCCTGATGCTGGTCGAGCGTGGCGTTACAAGCCGCCAGCTCTTCGGCCGACAGCGCGGCGGGAATGACCAAATATCCATTGAGATCGAACAGATAGCGTTCGAGTTCGGTGCATGCAGCACCAGGCGCCAACCCTGCGTCCATCCCTTGCTCCCCGCCATGCCCCATCTTGGGGTCAATTCTGCGCGGTGCTGCTGGGAGGGGTTCTTCCCGCCAACCGCGACCGCACGGTTGAAATCATTAGCGGGCAACTCAGAAGGTCGATACGAGCAGCTGTCCGTGGGTTAACATCGGTCAGACAGCAGACGTACCGCGTAGCTCACGCTTTACCACATACCCTGGCTGGACCCGTAGGCCCATGACGTGTCTCCGGCCGTTCCTGAGAGGTTATCCCCGCTCAGATTGGGCACAAGATCACAATTGCTTCCATACAAGTCAAGAGGACTTTGTGTCAGCGCACCACGATCGCGAGGCTGCCAAGGCAAACGGCGGTTCTCGCAGTCACCTGATAAAACTCATCCAGCGCGTTGCTCAGGAAGGGTTTTTCAAATTAATCAGAGGCCGCAAGGGAGCACTGATGCTGGCAAGCCGTCCGAGGTTATCACCCTGGTCCATGTGTTGCGGGACACGGAATTCGACTTCGCCCTGGTAGCTGCATGGCGGGCGACTGCCTGTTGGCGGGTCGCTGCTCGATGCTTTCCGCACTGGACCCAGCGCTCGGGGTCTTCCTCAAGGTTTCAGACCAACAAACGCTGACCAACGCACTTCCATCGAACATGGCGGTTCATGCAGATTGACAAACAAGTGTCCGCTCGGCTGCTCGCTCGCCTTTTGCTGAGAATATCTCTCATGAGCCATCATGAGAGATGACCTTTATCAAACAAAGTCCGCCCGCATCGGCGTGAAGACATCGACCAGCCGGCCCTTTTCCAGCGCCACCACGCCATGGACAAGACCGGAGGGCACAATGAAGCTGCCGCCCTGCCCGACGACTTCTGTCTTGCCATCGATTGTCACTTCGAAACTGCCTTCGGCGACATAGCTGACCTGGATATGGGGGTGGCTGTGCGGCGCGCCGACCGCCCCTTTGTCGAAGCCGAATTCGACCTGCATCAACTCCGGCGTATGAATCAGCACCCTGCGGGTATTGCCGGGCGCCAACTCGGTCCAATCGGTAGCCTCGGGCTGCGCAAAAAACACCTGTTCAGTCATCTCATTTACCTCGCGAGCCATCCGCCATCGACCGGGATAACGGCGCCGTGCATGTAGTTGGAAGCGGGCGCCAGCAGGAATACTGCCGCATCGCCAATGTCGGATGGAACACCCCAGCGTCCGGCCGGAATCCGCCCCAGTATGGCAGCAGACCGATCCGGATCGTTACGCAGGGCCTCAGTGTTGTTGGTTTCGATGTAGCCGGGCGCTACCGCATTCACATTGATGCCCTTGCTCGCCCATTCATTGGCCAGCAGCCGTGTAATGCCAAGCACCCCGCTTTTGGACGCGGTGTAGCTCGCCACCCGAATGCCACCCTGAAAGCTCAGCATGGAGGCAATATTGACGATCCGCGCCTCGCGTTCCGCTGCCATCGCTTTGCGCCCAAGAGACTGGCTGAGGAAGAACATCGTCTTGAGATTGATGTCCATCACCGCGTCCCAGTCATCCTCGGTGAAATCCACCGCATCGACGCGCTTGATGATCCCGGCATTGTTGACCAGCCCATCAATAGGCCCGTGCTTGTTCCAGACCGCCTCGAACATGGCCTGGGCATCGCTGGTTGACCCAAGATCGGACTGCACGGCTACCAGTTCGGCGCCGATGCCGTCCATCTGCGCAGCCGTCTCGTCCATGGTCGACCGGCCAACGCCAATGACCCGCCCGCCGGCCCGACCGATGGACAGGGCGATGCCTTGACCGATGCCGGTATTGGCGCCGGTGACCATGACGGTCTTCCCTGCAAGGGAGAACGCGCTCAGATCCATCAGCGCAGATCCTCCATGGCCACTTTCTCCACATCTGTATAGTCGACATTGTCGCCGGCCATGGCCCAGATGAAGGTGTAAGCGCCGGTACCTGCGCCACAGTGGATCGACCAGGGCGGAGACAGGATCGCCTGCTCATTGCGCACGATAAGGTGTCGGCTTTCGTCCGGCTCGCCCATCAGATGCACCACAAAGGCGTCGGGCTTGAGATCGACATAGAGATAGGCTTCCATGCGGCGGTCATGCACGTGAGCCGGCATGGTGTTCCACACCGAACCCGGCGCGAATTGGGTAAGGCCGACCACGAGCTGGCAAGTCTTTACGCTGTCGGCATTCACATACTGAAAGATCGAGCGCTCATTGGCGGTCTCGTTGCTGCCCAGGTCAAGCCGCTTGGCGCCCGATTTCTGCAACAGGGTCGTGGGATAGCTGGCATGAGCCGGGGCACTCAGGAGGTAGAATTTGGCGCCCTCGCCGGCAAAGCGCACATCCTTGGCACCCATGCCAATATAGAGCATATCGCGCGGCCCAACTGCATGATCGGTGCCATCGACCGAGATCGTGCCGGCCTCACCGATATTGACGGCGACCATTTCACGCCGGTCGAGGAAATTGGCTGTACCGGTTGGCTTGATCGTTTCTAGCGTCAGCGCGCCACCATTGGGCAAAGCCCCGCCAACCGCCATGCGGTCGTAGTGGGTATAGGTCCAGCGCACCTCGCCGGCGGCGAACAGATCGTCGATCAGGAAATTCTCGCGCAGCTCATCAGTCCCCATGGCTGCTGCCGTGGATGGATCGATGGCAAAGCGAATGTCGAAATCGGTGCTCATGGTCTAGTCCTGTTTACTGGTACTTTGTTCAGCCAGGCGGGCGCGGTAGCGGTCCTGGCTGCGCGAGAGATGATCCCGCATGGCCTCGCGTGCGCCATCGGCATCGCGGGCGGAGATCGCATTGAGAATTCGCTTGTGCTCTTCGTGCAGGCCGACCTGATATTCGTAGGTCAGCACGCTCTCGGTGCCCCAGGGCGATGCCACGTCGCACGGAATGGTGCGGCTGCCCAGGGCATCGAGCACTTCGAGATAGAAGGGGTTGTTCGTCGCCGCCGCGATGGCGCGGTGAAAGTAAAAATCCGTCCTTCCGGTCGGATTGCCCTCGTCCAGAAGCCGGCCGAATTCGTTCCATGCCTCCTGAATGGCTGCCACCTGACTGGTGCTGTGGCGCTGGGCTGCCAGGCCCGCTGACTCGATCTCGATGCCCATGCGCACCTCGAGCACATTAAGGGCCACCGAAATCTTGTTCGAGCGCTCACCGGCAATGGCGCTGAAAGCTGAGGTGGCCTGCGCCATGACAAACACACCGGCCCCCTGGCGAGGCTGCACCATTCCATCGGCGGCCAAGGCAGCAATGGCCTCGCGGACAACGGTCCGGCTAACTCCGAAATGCGTAGTCAGCTGGCTTTCGGTGGGCAGCTTCTCGCCAGGCCCGAATTCGCCGGCCCCGATGCGCTTGCGCAGCGCATCCACCACTATCTGGGCGAGCTTGGGCTTTCGGGCAGGAGCGGGCGTGTCGATCAAAGTCATCGGATCACCGGAACAGGCTGGGCAGCCACAGGGACAGCGCCGGAATATAGGTGACGAGCCCAAGCACAATGATGCCGGCAATGTAGAACGGCCAGACGCTGCGCATGGCGGCCCAGATCGAAATCTTGCCCACCGCCGCCGCTACGAACTGCACCGGTCCCAATGGCGGGGTGTTGAGCCCAATGCCCAGGTTGAGGATCATGATGACACCGAAATGCACCGGATCGACGCCGAAGCTGGACACCATAGGCAGGAAGATCGGCGTGGTGATGATGATCAGCGGACCCATATCCATGAAGGTGCCTAGCAACAGCAGCAGCACATTGATAAGCAACAGCACCATCAACGGGTCGCTGGTGAGTTGTCCCACCATGTCGGTGAGAATCGGCGCCACCCGCAGGTAAGCCATCAGCCAGCCAAACGATGCCGCGGCGCCGATGATGAACAGCACCATTGCCGTGGTCCGCACAGCGCCGGAGACACAGTGTACGAAGGTCGACCAGCTCATGGTGCGATAGACCAGAAGCGTGACGAGGAAGGCGTAGATCACCGCAATGCAGGAACTTTCGGTAGCGGTAAAAATGCCCGAGCGCACGCCGCCAAAGATAATGGCGATGAGCAACAGGCCCGGGATGGAAATCACGAGATATTGCAGCGTCTTGGCAAAGCCGGGGAACGGCTCGGTCGGGTAGCCGCGCCTGCGCGCCACCACATAAGCGGTGAACATCAAGGCGAGCGCAAGCATCAGGCCCGGGATGATCCCGGCGGTAAACAGGTCCGCGATGGAAATGCGGCCGCCGCCAGAGAGCGAATAGATGATCATGTTGTGGCTGGGCGGCAGCAGAAGGGCGATCAGGGCCGACATGGAGGTGACATTCACCGCATAGTCGGCGCCATAGCCGCGCGCCTTCATTTGCGGAATCATGATGCCGCCAACGGCAGCGGCCTCCGCCACGGCCGAACCGGAAATACCGCCGAAAAGGGTGGAGGCGACAACATTGACCTGCCCCAGCCCACCGCGAATATGGCCCACCAGGGCGCCTGCAAAGGCAATGATCCGCGCGGCAATGCCGCCGCGCATCATCAGGTCGCCAGCAAAAATGAAGAAGGGAATGGCCAGCAGGGTGAAGGGCGAGACGCCGGAATTCAGCTGCTGAAACACCACGACCGGCGGACGGCCAAGATAGACGATGGTGGCAAAGCTGGCGATGCCCAAGGAAAAGGCAATGGGTGTACCCACGACCATGAGCAGGCCGAACGTGCCGAAAAGGATCCAGTATTCCATAATATTCAGGCCTCGCTGACGGCCGATTCGGTGGTTTCGACATCAACCGGTTCGCCGGCGAGCCGCAAAGCCATGCGCTCGAGCACGAACAGGCAGATCAGAACGCCTGACACCACGATGGGGAGATAGGTGAATGTTTGCGGCAGGCCGAGCACGGGGATGCGCACGCTCCAGCCACGAATGGCCAGCTCGAGCCCATACCAGATCATGCCGAAGGCAAAGGCAAAGATGGCGACATCGCTGACCCCGCGCAGCCAGGGCTTGGCACTATCGGGCAAGGCATAGAGCAGCACGTCAAAGCCCATATGGAATTTTTCGCGTACGCCGACTGCGGCCCCGAGGAAAATGAACCAGCTCATGATCATGATGGACGCGCCCTCAGTCCAGGGCGGCGACGCATTGACCACGTAGCGCATAAAGACCTGATAGGCGACCAGCACTGTCATGGCCACCAAACCCGTTCCGGCCAGCCACAGGGCCAGCGTGGATATGGCGCCGAAGAGCCGGCTTGCTGCGAGGAGCCCGTTCTTCATCGGCTCAATCTCCCAAGAAACAACGAGCCGGGCCGACGGCAAAGTCGGCCCGGCGGGGTTTATCAGCCTTCGGTCGCCTGGATGCGGGCGACAAGGTCCTGCAGTTCCGGATCGGTGACATACTTGTCATAGACCGGCTTCATCGCATCGATGAAGGGCTGCTTGTCGACCTCGTTGATCTTGACGCCAATGGCCTCCACGGCGGCCTTGGATTCAACTTCCTTTTCAGCCCAGAGCTCACGCTGGTAAGCCACCGATTCCTTAGCCGCTTCGCGCATGGCGGCTTGGTCTTCGGCGCTCATGCCGTCCCAGACGATCTTGGAGACCACCAGCACCTCGGGCACCATCAGGTGTTCGTCGAGCGAGTAGAACTGCGCAACCTCGGCATGGCCGGCGGTGTCGTAGCTCGGATAGTTATTTTCTGCGCCGTCGATAACGCCGGTCTGGATGCTCGAATAGACTTCGCCATAGGGCATCGGGGTGGCATTGCCGCCCAGCGCGCCGACCATGTCCACGAAGATGTCCGAACCCATAACGCGGAACTTGAGGCCTTCCATGTCGGCCGGCGTATTGATCGGCTTGACGCTGTTATAGAACGAGCGCGCCCCACCATCGTAATAAGCCAGAGCAACGACGTCCACGGCCTCGAAAGACGCCAGGATTTCTTCACCGATCGGACCATCCAGCACATTGTGGAAGTGCTCGGCGGAACGGAAGATGAAGGGCAGCTGGGTCACGGTCGCTTTCGGCACCTGAGTGCCGAATGCACCGATCGAAATACGGTTGAGGTCGATCACACCGAACTGAGTCTGCTCGATCGTGTCGGCTTCCTGGCCAAGCTGGGCCGAGTGGAACACTTCAACCGAATAACGACCATCGGTCTTGTCCGAAAGCAGTTCGCCAAAGTGCTTGACCGCCTCAACGGTCGGATAGCCATCCGGATGGGTATCGGACGAGCGCAGCACAGTCTGGGCGCTGGCAGCCGAAACCATAAGCGTGGATGCGACGACGGCAGCAGCCGCCATCCTAGGCAGATGAAACATGGTTGTCCTCCCAATGTGTCTCAAAGACCGGGCACTTGTCCCTCCCGGCCGCAACGGCAGCTCGCTGCCACCGGCCCGTTGTGACTTGTCAATCAACGGACCTTGTGCAAACTGGTATGGAAGTTAAATAGACAAGTCAACATACAATAATTCGTATGTTGTATGATGAATGGGCTCGGAGTGGTTCGCTGGTTCACCATAGCCAAAGAGGAGAAGGCCGCCTGTTGCGGTGCATCCTTCGGGGCCTTCGCCGGCCGCCTTCAGCGTGACCAGAGCGCCGGTCTCGAACTGCCCGGCCACCGCCGCCGCGTAGTCCACCGCAATGCCGCAGAAAAGACCGGACGAAAGTTCAGGAATCACGAGCTCTCAAACGCGAGAAAACTCAGCGTCTCAGGCATTTATTTGTTGGACACCCAGGGAAATGGAGCGGGTAGCGGGAATCGAACCCGCGTATTCAGCTTGGAAGGCTGCTGCTCTACCATTGAGCTATACCCGCCCTTGCGGCGAAGCCACTGGCATCGATTAGCGCGAACCAGGGCGCGCTGGCAAGGGCAAGTGCAGCCCGCTTTCCACAATTTGCTTGTCGATCCAAAATCTTGCGCAACTTGCACTCTAGGGTGTTGACACTAATGCGACAGCCAACCATAAACCGCCCCGACGACACGCAAGCGCCGTCGCTTCCTGCCCGGAAAATGTGGAGGGGTGGGAGAGTGGTTAAATCCATCAGACTGTAAATCTGACGCCTCAGGCTACACTGGTTCGAATCCAGTCCCCTCCACCACCCCCTCGCCCAAGCGAAAGCTGAAATCGCAGAAGCTGGCTTTACGTCAGCCCGAGGCGCGTCGCGTGCAGGGTCGCTTCGGCGCGTGAGGATATGCCCAGCTTGCGGTAGATGCTCTTGAGATGTGTAGCGATGGTGGATTCGGCCAGATCCAGTGCCACTGCTACTTCGGCATTGCGCAGCCCCTTGACCAGCAGCTTGAGCACTTCGAGTTCGCGTCGGGTCAGGCTATCACCCACGCTTTGGACAGGCCGGTGCGCTGGAAATGCTTCATGATCCGCCGCGCCATGGACCATTGCCGCTGCACGACGTGCAGGCGCGCTTCCTTCATGTTCCTGGCCATGTCGATACGGGCTTCTGGAAAAGCCGCTTGTCCAATCCGGATCAATGAGGTCATCGCCTCGTAAATGTCCTCGACGATCAGCAGGCTCTCCACATTCATGGTGCCGGATCCTCCATGGGAAGCTGCACCGCAATACTGGTCCCAACCGCGCCGGAGATGGCCAACGATCCGCGATACGCCAGCGTGCGCGACCGCATAATCCCCAGCGATCGCCGGGAGGACCGGTGCGCTGACGGGAGGGAAATCGCTGTCAGGGCGATGCTTCGAGACCAATTGAGCACCGATGACGACGAGATCGCAGAAGAAGCCATCGTGGTCGGTATCGGAGGGACCAGCGCGGACATGCTCGGTATCGGCCTATCCTATGACCAGCCAATGGGCACCATCTACCGGACCGCCAGAGTGACCGAGAAAGGCGTTTTCGATGCTGTTGGAGAAACCGGTTGGTGGACCGTAAGGGACGCTCTTGCGCCAGCGCACGTACTCCAGCAACGAATGGGCCATGAGCGTGTTGCCATGACGATGGCAGATGTTGGCATCTGGCGCCGCCGAATGGGGAAGCTGGTCAAGCGGGAGGGTTTCTGATGTGCGGACGCTTCACCAATGAGCTGACCTGGTCGCAGATTCATGCGCTCTACAACATCCATCAACGGCCCGCGACGAACCTACCGCCTCGCTTCAACATCGCGCCAACCCAGGACGTTGACTTCGTCCACCTGGACAAGGCCGGCAACATGCAGATGGACCAAGGCCGCTGGTGGCTGGTGCCGTTCTTCGCCAAAGAGCTGCCCAAGGCCGCGATGTTCAATGCCAGGATCGAGACCGTCGACACGTCTGGCGCCTTCCGGGAGGGCTTCAAATCCCGCCGCTGCCTGATTCCGGCAGACGGGTATTTCGAATGGACCAAGGCAGAGGACGGCGGCAAGGATCCTTGGCTTTTGCAGTTGCCCGATGGCGCCCCGTTCAGCTTCGCGGGCATTTGGGCGCACAATGACAACCTTGGGATTTCAAGCTGCACGATCATCACTGCACCGGCCGTGCCGGAGATTTCAGCGATCCATGACCGGATGCCGATCATTCTTGCGCGCGATGCATATCGCACCTGGCTCAACACGGATATTCAGGGCAAAGAGGCAAAAGCTCTCCTGCTCGACGCCCAGATCGACAGCCAGCTCGAATTCTATCGCGTGAATCGCGCGGTCAATTCTAGCCGCTATGACGGCACTGATACCAAGAAACCCATGATCAACTCGCTGTAGCCCGACCCCGCCACGCCCTGCCTATGCTATGCGATGTCTTAACCCCGTAGCGCTATAAAGGTGCATGTCTGAGGGTATCGCGACACCATGAAGCTGATCAAACACCCGCTTGCCGAACGCAAGATTCAGGACTCGAAGCTTGATCTTTCAGTTCAGGCTTTGACGCTTTCAGATGTTCGCGCCCCAGACGCCCCTCTGGTTTACGTGAACCGCGGCTTCGAGAAAATGACGGGTTACCAGCGCGATGAGGTCATCGGACGAAACTGCCGCTTCCTACAGGGCACTGACACCAGCCCCGCAGCAGTAGAGCAAATGAGCGCAGCCATCGCAAAGGGCGAATCCTTGCTCATCGACGTGCTCAATTACCATAGGAACGGTACCCCGTTCTGGAACCGACTTTCTCTTGAGCCGGTGGTCAACCCGGAAGGTGAAGTATCGCACTATATTGGCATCCAAAGCGACATCAGTCGGATGCGTTCATTGCAGGATCGCCTTCATGCGATCGCAATCGACCTGACGAACGACGAAACACACCTGATCTAGTGAGCGGAACCCCTGAAGCGTACGTTGGCTCTAGCGGGCACCAGACCGATAAGAAGGTCACCCGCTACACTAAGGCAGCGGACCAGATAGAACTCGCGGATCGGGCCATGAAAGCGATCGGCGGAAGTTAGCCAAGGCTGGCAAAAAGGCGTTTTGAATCAATATCGCAAATTGAGCCGGTTAGCCGTTCTAAGTGCTTGAGAAATCAAGCTCGGTGCAGTCCAGTCCCCTCCACCAATACCCCCAAAGACACAGCGGAAATTCCCGGAATTCCGGGAACACAGGCAAATCGGTGTTGCACAGTTCCGGTCCACTCGGCTGGAGTTGTTGCGGCATGAGTGCGGACACCCCAAATCTGGGCGAGGCCATCAGCCGCGCCGTCGCTGCCCAGTTCGTTTCCTAGCTTCTCAAAAAGGTCGTGCACAAGCGCATGGCCAAGCCCGTATTGAACCGCGCGCACTGTCTTGCGGATCGATCACAACATGGCGCCGAACACCGCCGCCAGCGCCCGATGGTGATCGAAGCCACAGCCACAACACATTCAACCCATTGCTCAAGGCCGACCGCGAAGCTCTTTATTGTTCCCGTTCGCTCATCCAAGCTTGCAGCTCTTCTGCCGGCATGGGCCTAGCAAAGGCGTAGCCTTGGAGGTAGTCGCAGCCGAGGCGACGCAACAGATTGGCATGGGCCTGGGTTTCGACGCCTTCGGCCACGACCTTGAGACCGAGTGTCTTACCAACACCGATAATCGAGCTGACAACGGCCCGCTTTTCCTGGCTTTCGATGATTGGCTGCACCAGTTGGCGATCGATCTTGAAGCGCCGCGGATTGAGGCGGAAAAGGCTGAGGAACGAAGTGTGGCCAGTGCCGAAATCGTCGATGTCGATGCCGATTCCCATCTTGCGGATGCCTTCAATATTGGCGCAGAACTCGTCATTGTCGTCATCGAGGAAGATGGATTCAAGGAGTTCGAAGCTGAGCGTCCCAGGCTCGAAATCGAGTTTGTCGAGAGCACCGATCAACTGCTCGTCGGCAAGGCGGTTGAACGAGACATTGACCGACACAGACGGAATGGCGATCCCTTGCTTACGCCAGGCTTTGACGTCGCCAACCGCCTGCTCGAGGATCATGGCGTCGATGACGCTGAGGACCTGACGGTCCTCTGCGGCCTTCATGAAACGCGCCGGCGGCAGCATGCCTTGCACGGGATGATGCCAGCGGGCCAGAGCTTCTAGGCTGACGACCGCGTGGGTCCGGGCGTCAACGATGGGCTGATAAAAGGGCACAAACTGCCGGCGGTCGATGGCTTCCAATACTTCTTCCGATGTCCGCCGCGCGACTTCGATTTCGGTGCGCAGGACATCGGTAAAGAGTTCAAAGCGGCTGCCACCACCTTTTTTCGCGCGATAGAGCGCCGCGTCAGCATCTCCTAGCAGCCTGTCCAGAGTGCCGTTACCTCTGCTCTGGCAGGCAATGCCAATGCTGGCTCCAAGCCGCAGGGGGTGACCACCGAACTGGAATGGACTGGCCAGAGCATCGATAATGTCCCGGGCGAGTCGCTCCAGGCGCGCGGTGTCAACGATCCCTGGACAAACGATAACGAACTCATCGCCCCCGGTTCGGGCGACGAACTGGGCCGGTGTGACTTTGGATGAAATGACGCTGGCCGCACGCTTGAGCACTGCGTCGCCCGCCATATGCCCCGCTGTGTCGTTGATCTCCTTGAAATTGTCGAGGTCGATGTGAAGGATCGACGTAGCCATTTGATCCCGTGCCAGGTTTCCAAGGACCTGCTCCAGGAAGCGGCGATTGGGAAGTTCTGTCAGGGCGTCCGTCAGTGCCTGTTTTTCAATTTGGTCCTTGGCGATCTGCAGGTCGGCATTGCGGGCTTCCGCCAGTTGGTTGGCTGCAACTAGTTCCTCGTGCAATCGAACTTCGTCGGTGATGTCCCAGCTGGTACCGATGATTTTGGGGTTGCCCTCTCCGTCCTCGCTAAAGGTGACATGCGAGGTCAGGGTCCGAACGTCACCATCGGAGCGGATGATCCGAAAGCTCGAAGAGTGCTCTCCCCGTCGAACCAGAAGTTCGGCATTTGCCGCCAGCACCCTGGCAAGGTCTTCGGGGTGGACGGCGCGCTCGAAGTCGTCGCTGGAGATCGGGCAATAGGGGCCAAAGCCGTAAATCTCGCGCAGTCGCTGATCGAATTCCAGGCCGCCCGTGATCACATCATGCTCAAACACGCCAATGCGGGATACGCTGAGGGCCAGTTCGAGCCGCTTGGCCAGGCTCTGGCTCAGCGCCTCGGTACGCTTAAGCTCGGTGACATCGGTATCTGTGCCAATAAAGCGAATGGGTCGCCCATTGGTATCAAACTCTACCGGCGCCCCCCGGCTCTGAATCCAGATATAATGCCCGTTGCGATGCCGCTCGCGATATTCAAAGACATTGCGCGGCAACTGGTCGGCCCTGAGCATGTGAAGTTTGACGCGTTCGAGATCAAGCGGATGGACGCGCTCAAGCCAGGCCTCACGTGAGCCATCGACCTCCTCATCGGGCTCGTAGCCGCGCAGGCGTTTCCAGGTGGGAGAATAGTAGACCCGACCTGCCCGGAGGTTAGATTCCCAGACGCCCTGGCCAGCGCTTTCTAGCGCAATACTCCATCGCTTCTCAGCGTCGGCAAGCTCCAGGGCTGCCGTTTTTTGCGCGTCGATATCGGCGGCCTGCAGCCAAAGATATCTGGGCTGCCCCGAACAATCATTGAGGAGCGAGAGCGAAATGGCGGCCCAGAAGCGTCGGCCATTGGCATCAATCAATCGATGCTCGGCGCGGTAGGCTGGATGCCGACCCTCAAGCAGGGCTTCGGCCATCCAGCGGGCCTCGTCCAGGTCGGGCGGATAGACGGTCTTCTCGAGGTTCAGGCCTCGGCAGCCATTTTGCTCACGCGCCAGTAAAATATCGCCGGGCCTGTTGGCGAAAAGCACGACGCCATTAAGATCGAGGATATAACTGGGCAGGGGCGCCTGGTCGAGCAGCCGGGCGAGCGTTGCAACATCCTGACTGAACTCAAGCGGGGTGCCAACAGCGGACATAGCCTCGGTCATATTGCGCCCTTCCGCTCCCAGTGCCCGGGCTCACCATGGCGGCGGTCCCGGGACGTTTTATCGCGCGTGATAGGCAGCTTGATGATGCTGCGCTCAAGGCGGATGCCGGTCTTTGGATCGCGGATAAACTCGTGCCGGACGTGAGAGTGCGGCACAGCCGAGCGCTCGACACCCGCCGGGGGAGCGAGCTCCATGCGGCGCCGGTCGGGACCGAAATAGTCCTTGGTCTCGTAGTAGACCTGCAGCTTGCTCAGTTGGTTGCAGAGCCGCGATCTGATCATTGACAGCTTGTCGGGCAGCGTAATGACATCATCAAAGCCCATGCCGATATAGCCAAGATAGGTGTCGAACTCCATGTCATTTGCAAAGAGGATGACCGGGGCAAAGCGCACATCGATCTCTTCGCGCGTCCGCACCGCCCGCAGGATGGCCTCAAGCGGACCTGAGCCCACTCCTTCATGAGCCAGAAAGAAATTGATGCGATGGGGCTTGTCGGCAGCGTCGAACGCGCGTCGGGAGGAGATCGCATCAATCCGTGAAAAGCCCGCCATCTGGGCGATGCGATTAAGCTGAAGGTTTTCTGCTGTGGTGCGGGTGATTAACTGGGCCGTACACTGCTCTAACATGGCACATCTCCAACCACCCGATTGCGACCTGCATGCTTGGCCCGATAAAGATTGCCATCTGCCCGCGCCAGCAGATCATCGAAATTGGCGTCGGCGTTGGTCATCGCCGCGACGCCAATCGAGACGGTCATCCCGAAGTGTTGGTCGCCGTGGCGCACTGCAAGCTGCGCGATCTGCCGGCGCAGCCTGTCACATTCGGCCAAGGCACCGCTCTCCTTCATTCCTGGCATGAGCAGCAGGAACTCTTCGCCGCCAATGCGTGCGAACATCGCCGAGTCGGATTGGCGCATTGTCGGGATGAAGCTGTTGCAGGCCGCGGCCAGGCGTTTGAGGGCACAGTCGCCGCCCGCGTGACCGTATTCGTCATTGATGGCCTTGAAGTGATCTACGTCCAGAGCTGCAAGGGCAAATGGCGAGCCGTTTTCGAGGAAAGCCTCTGCGTGAAGCGAGCCCTCGTAAAAGGCGTGGCGGCGATTATACGCGCCGGTCAGCTCATCAACGATCGTCAGTTGCCGCAGCGACACCTCGGCTCGTCTTTGATCCGTAATATCATGGATCACCACCTGGGCGAGCGGTGTTCCGGGCCAGGGAAGCCGGACTATAGTCAACCGGCAAAGACGCTCTACCTCCCCCATCCGGAGCAGGGCCTCTGCCGAGGTTTTTTGGTCGTGCTGGGCGAGCGCCTGGCTCAGCGCCTCGGAGACCGAGGCAAAATCCTCCGCATCCACAAAATCAAGCAGGTGTTGACCGACCAAGGCGCCGGGCGCGCTCCCCAACAGCTGGTTGGCTACGCCGTTGCTAAACAGCACCCCCTGCGCGGAATGGAACAGCAAGGCAAACGGCAACACGTCTAGCGCAATGCCCATCAATTCCCGCGCTCCGCTCAGAGCCGTTTGTGTCAGGCGGGCTTCAGCCGCTCCATCCTGATCGAGAGTAAAGTCGTCCCAGCTCAGGGCGTCGTGATCCACCGACGTGGCTGTGCTGGAACTTTCCATCTGATTGATTTGCAACGTCTTCAAGGCGCGGCTCCTCCCTTGGGAACATAAGTTCCACGCCCGAACTTGTAGAGAGATTAATGGCAAGCCGCTTTTAAGCGGCGGCTGATCACGGCCGCTAGCATGGTTACCAAACTCCGCCACTGCAAATGTGATGGCCACAGCGCTATAGATCGCACGTCAGCGCGGATCCAGGTGCTCAAAGTCCATGGGGACATGGCGGGCCAGGGCATAAGTGCCGCCGCGACTAGCGGCTTTGCGCTTCCGTTCGCCACCAGCAAACGCCCCAAGTTGTACACTATGTTGGACAACCAAAAGCCTTGAAGAGCCAGGAAATGTGGAGGTTTATGGGATTTTTTGGTGTATCCCCCCGGAAAGCGAAACCAGTCCCCCTGCCCCGCCAGCGCCATATCACCGCCCGGCCTAAGCTAGGCCCAGTCGTGTTGCATGCAACGCTGCCTCAGCGCGAGAGGATATGCCCAGCTTACGGTAGATGCTTTTGATGTGGGTGGCGATGGTGGACTCGGCCAGCTCCAGCGCGACCGCCACATCCGCATTGCGCAGCCCCTTGGCAAGCAGAGAGAGCACCTCTAGCTCCCGCCCCGTCAGCCTGTTGCTTTCGGTGTCGACTGGCCCGGTGCGCTGGAAATGCTCCATGATCCGGCGTGCAATGGTGGGCGAAAGCGGCGGCACGCCATGCTGTATCTGCATCAACTGTCGCAGCAGGACCGGCTCCGGCTGCCCCTTCAGGATATAGCCCTGTGCGCCTGCGGAGAGGGCCGCAACGATATGGCCGTCATCCCCAAGGACCGTGCTGACCACGCAAACCGTTTCCGGCGCCAGGTCGGAAAACAGCCGCACCAGATCGAGGCCTGATCCGTCCGGCAGCCCAATATCCACCAGTGCCATGGACCATGGACGCTGCGTGATCAGAAAGCGCGCCTCCTTGACTGACCTGGCGGTTTCCAGACGCGCCTCAGGAAAGGCAGATTGCACAATCCGGATCAGCGATGTCATCGCTTCCGAAATATCTTCCACGATCAGAACGGTTTCAACATTCATGGCGCAACGTCCTCCAGCGGGAGTTGCACTGCCACGCGTGTCCGGCCATTCCCGGAAACAGAGATTGTGCCACCATGCGCCAGTGTACGTGATCGCATATTGCCCAGTCCGTCGCCGGGCGTAATCCGAGTCTCATCGAACCCTGTCCCATCATCAGAAATCGCCAGATCGATCTGCGCACCTTCAGCCGAAAACGAGACAGCAAGCCGGGTCGCTCCCGCATGCCGGATGGCATTGCTGGCGGCTTCTCGAACAATGGACCGCACGGTGTGGGCAAGCCTAGCGCTGACAATCTGGCCCTCATCCCCTGTCGACACCCAGTCCAGCTTCATCCCAGCTTGGCCCAGCCGCTCATCGGTTTCATAACGAAGTTCGGCCAGCACCTCGTCCAACCTGATGCCATTGCCATGCGCATTGGCGATGATGTCGCGGAGATCGGTCAGCGTCTCTCCGACGATGGCGTCCTTGCGCTCGGCTTCGGGACTGTGGAGCGTGCGCAACAATTGCGCGCCGATATTATCATGCAGGTCACGGGCAATCCGGGAGCGCTCCTGCCGCACCCCGCGTTCATGTGCGTCCCGACTATCGAGCGCATGCTGCATCAACTCGATCATCTCATTGGCCCAATCCAGGTCGGATCGCGAAAACAGCCGCCTGCCACCATCGGCGAAGCGTAGCAGCATCGGCAGCAGCGGCCCACAGGCCGGCACCAGCAGTGCCTGACCTGCATCGACCAGCGAGGCCCGGGTGCCCTCAGTGGCAGCCTCGATGGTGAGAGGATTGAAAGTCTCGGCGAGCAGATTGTGCCAACCAACGCTCTGCTTGAGGCTGTTGGAGGTCAAGGCGATGTCCAGTATCTGTCGAAAATTCTGCGGCCTCACGCGATGCCGCCGCAAGATGCGCTGCCCGATCATATTGCGCAGCGGCAGGTAGCCCAGCCCGACCATTAGGAGAGCAAGGCCAAAGGCCGGCACCTGCTCAATTGTCGCTCCATAGATGAGCAGCGCATCCAGACCCAGCAGCAAGAAAGCGCCGATCAGATAGGATATCAGCCGGAACGACCACGTTCCAAGATCGAATAGCCGGTAACGGGCCACCCCGATCGCCAAGCCGGCATAAATGAGCAGAATAACGGCAAAGGCACTGGCCTGCGATGCCTGGGGCTCAAGGTCCAGCAGGAGTGGTGCCGCAATTGCAAAGACGAACACTCCTGTGCCGAGCAGGACCGACAGGCCAAACCACCCAAGGGCCGCGCGCGCAAGGGGATCGCGCCGGGTGAGCACAAGCTGGGCAGCGATCAGGCCGAACAACGCCGCAAATTCCGCCAGCATGGGGGCATAAGCGCCCACAGCCTGTGACGGCATCAATTGCAGCACATGGGCAAGCGTCACCCCAAGACCGACCACCCATACACCAACAACGACCCATGTCCCCGCCAGCCGGCGCGGATAAACCAGCAGCAGGCTGATGAGGGCCAGGCCAAAAATACTGGTACCCGCATAATTGCCGGCCGAGAGCAATCGGAACAGGCCTCCATCGAGTGCCAGTTCCCTGGTGCTGTAGATTGCCGCCGACGTGGCAGACAGCATCAGCCCGAAGCCTGACAACGCGAAGTATGCGCTCGCCTCCTCCTGCCTCAGGGCCCAAACCCAACCGCCCAGCACAATCCCCGCGCCACCCACTCCAAGTTGCAGCCAGAATTGGAAGGGGAGCGACCAAATGGGCCTTGAAGCCAGCGTTTCGACCTGAGCATTGGCAGAACTGCCGTCGGCCAAGACCAGCTCGAGTTCGATCTGCCGCTCATGCAACATGCTGTCCAGCTGCGTCTGACGCTCTCGGAACGCATTGAGCTCTTTATAAGTATCGAGCGTATCGGGTTCCTCGATCACCTCGAGCGCCCCGACATCGAGGCCATCAGGCCGATCCGGCGTGGCTAAGGCCACAAGACGGGCTCCCGTTTGGACTCTATTGGGCAGGTCGCTACGCAGGACGTCCACGATCACGACCTGTCCATCATGGCTTGGAACCAGGACGAGCCCCATCCATGCCCGGCTTGTGGCAATCCAGACTGCACTTGCGGCCACGACCAGAAACAGGGTCGCCACAAGCGCCAACCACGATTGCGGCGACAGGCGCAACGCTGATGTGCCGCCGTCAGACCGACCCATCTCCATGTTCCAGCCTCCCCATCCTCTAAACCGGGGATGCCACAAAATGGCAGTTCTGCATAGTTTTGACGCGATATCCTGCCCCGGAAAGGACAATCTACCGTGCCGAATACTGGCTGGCGGCGCCGACAAGGAAGCTTTCCGGTTAGAGCACTGCTGATGATTGGACTTCTCGTCGCGCTGACAACTTTGATTTTCTTGCCACGAATCAATGCCGCAGAATTCCCGCGGGAGAGCATGACCGGAATGCCACAACCCTTTGCAGGCTCCGGAGCGTCGGCTTCCCGGAAGGAGCCGGCGGGGTAGGCCGTTCATCTATCACCGGCCACTCCGGTCGAACTGCCCTAGATGTCGCCGACGGGTGGCACACCGGCTTTCACATTGCAGAGTTGCCGGACGCACGACCTGGTTTCCCCTAAACGGGCGAGAGAATGTCGCGGTCTGGATCGATGCAGACTGAATTCTATCTCTGTTCCGTCGATCAGGTCTCTGGCCGGGCCGTCTGGAACAATTCACACGCATATCGGCGCTGCCGCTGAGTGCCGCGCTCTAATGGTGTAAGCCTTGCGGGCATTTCTTGCGGAAATCAGGCAAACCGGCTACCGCTCACACCATGAGCCGCAACAAATTTCCGCCCAAGCCCAAATATGATCCCGATACCGGACCGGTCTATCTATACGGCCTGCACACCGTGCGCGCCGCCCTGGATAACCCGGGCCGTATCAAGAAGGTGCTTCTGGCCACGCCAAACGCCCTCAATCGCCTGAAGGAAACGGGCGAAATCGGCAAGGTCGCCGTGACCGAGACCACCCCCAAGGAACTCGATCGCCTACTGGGTGGCGAGGCCGTGCATCAGGGCGTTGCCCTCGAGGTCGATCCCGTCAGCCGCTTCGGTCTGGACGACATTGCTCAACTCAAGCTTGTGGTGGTCCTCGACCAGTTGACCGACCCGCACAATGTGGGTGCCATTCTGCGCACCGCCTGCGCCTTCGGTGCCGATGCGGTAATCACTACGGCCCGCCACTCCCCAAGGGAGACTGGCGTGATGGCCAAGGCCGCCTCCGGGGCACTCGACCTCGTTCCGATGATCGAGGTGCGCAATCTGGGCAACACGCTGGAAAACCTCAAGCAGCGCGGCATGTTGGTGTTGGGATTTGATTCAGAAGCTGAAGCGCCGCTGCGCCCCCGCACGGATCAGGTCCCCCTGGCCGTCGTGATGGGCGCCGAGGGCAAGGGTCTGCGCCAACGCACCCGCGAGTTGTGCGACGAAATGGTGCGCCTCGACATGCCGGGGCCGATCAAATCGCTCAACGTGTCCAATGCAGCCGCCATTGCCCTGTTCGCGGCGACTGCAGGAAGAACCGCATGAGCCAGTTTGAACCCTTCGCCATCGCTCTTCGTCTTTCCGGGGTCACCATCCCGCAGCGGGATCTGGACACCGCACTCAAGCAACTGACCGTTCGGTATGAGGCAGAAGACGCTGAAGGTAGCTTCTACGCGCAGGTTGATGTTGCCACCGCAAACCCGGTTCGCGCCCTGCTTGAACTGGCAGAACGATCCGGAGCAACAATTGCCGCGATGCTGGACGATCGCCGCATCGGCAAGGCCGTGCTCGATATCGCCTTCGACTATCCGGCCGAGGGAGAGGCCATGGCCGCCCGCCTCCCTGCACACGCCGCTGCAGCCATCGCGGCATACGGCATCGATATCGAAATTTCGGTCTATCTGACCGATGTTGAGGACGATGAGGACGAATGAGCGGCGGAGGACCAAAGAACTGGGCGGGCAATATCACGTTTTCCGCTCGAACAGTGCTGCGCCCTCGCTCACTTGCCGAATTGCAGGAAGCGGTGCGCTCGGCCAAAAAAGTGCGCGTTTTGGGCTCGGGACATTCCTTCAACGCCATTGCCGACACAGATGACACGCTGATCGTCCTGTCGGATCTGCCCCGCCGGATCGAAATTGACGGCGCCACCGGGACGGTCACCATTGATGGCGGCGCAACCTATTCCGATGTCGCGCCGGTCCTGAACCGGGCGGGCTTTGCGCTGCGCAATGTGGCGTCGCTGCCCAACATCACCATTGCCGGGGCGGTGGTAACCGCAACGCACGGCTCGGGTGACGGCAACCAGAACCTGGCGGCAGCCATTTCCGGCCTCAAATTGGTGACGGCCTCAGGTGAGGTTGCGAGCTTAAGCCGGGCGGACGCCGATTTTGACGGGGTCGTCGTTGGCCTCGGCGCGCTGGGGGTGATCTGCGAGATGACGCTGGACATCGTCCCCAGCTTCGATATTCGTCAGAACGTCTATCTTGGTCTGCCGGTCACGGCCGCCATCGACAATCTTAGTGCCCTGATGGCCCGGGCCTATAGCGTCAGCCTGTTCACGCGCTGGCAGGGCACCACAATCGACCAGATCTGGGTCAAGGCTCTGGCCAGCGCCGGTGAACCGCCTGCCGAGGTCCTTGGCGCCAAGGCCGCCTCCGTCCCCTGCCATCCGATTCCCGATATGGATGGCTCCAACTGTACGCAGCAATTCGGCATTGCCGGCCCCTGGCACGAGCGGCTGTTCCACTTTGCCATTGGCAACACCGCTTCGGCGGGCGCGGAACTGCAATCGGAATTCTTCGTCAACCGCGCCGACGCCCCGGCCGCCATTGCCGCCCTGCATGCCGCACAGGAGAGCTTTTCGGGCGCGCTCTTTATCTCTGAAATCCGTTCGGTGGCCGCTGATACACTATGGCTCAGCTCTGCCTATCGGCAGGACACCATCGGCTTTCATTTCACCTGGCATCCGGAATGGGAGCCGGCCATCGCGGCAGTTCAAGCGGTGGAGGCGGCATTGGCCCCGTTCAACCCTCGGCCGCATTGGGCCAAGCTCTTCACCTTGCCGGCGTCGACGATTGCTGCACGGTTCCCACGCATGTCCGACTTCCGCGCCCTCGCGCAGCGCCTTGATCCGGAAGGAAAATTCCGAAACGAGTTTGTTACCGGTGTGATCTCTGGTTAGACGTCGCTGAGCTCTGCGGTGATGACGCTGCGGCCAAATACACCACTATCCTTGGGCGCGAGCCGGACGACGGAATAGCCGCGAGCCTGGAGTTCGGCCAGAAGATCAGGCAACAGCTCGACTGTGCGTTGGTGGATATCGTGGAACAGGATGATGCCGCTGCCGCGCGCGTCAAGCCGGCTCAGGGTCCGCGCGGCAACCATCTCAGCGCTCTCCTTGTAGTAGTCCTTGCTGTCGATATCGACATCGAGCACCACCATATCGCCATGCAGCAGGCTGGTCCGTAGGAAGCCCGTCTGCGCAAGGTAGGGGAAGCGGAAGAATGGAGCCAACCGCCCTGCTCCACCCAGGGCCTCGGCCACGGCGGCTTCGCCCCGCGCAATTTCGTCGAGCGCGGCCTGTCTTGGCAGATTGGCCAGATTGGCATGGTCAAATGTGTGGCTGCCCACTGTGTGGCCGCGACGAGCGACCTCCTGTGCGAGTTCCGGATTGGCCTTGGCGGCCGCCCCCAGCATCAGAAAGGTACCCTTGACCCCGTACTGATCGAGCGCGTCGAGAATTTTGGGCGTTTTGCCAGCGCGCGGACCATCGTCAAACGTCAGGATGACCTCGCCGGGCCGCAGTATGATGTCGGCGGTGGATGCTACTTCCAACGTCCGCCCGGCCAGATGGCCGGAGCCGAAGATCCGGCTGGGCCTGGACTGCTCCAACCTGGCAGAGGCGGACCGCGCGACACTTCCCGTAACCACTTCGTCACGGATTTGCGCTGCAGCATGCGTAGGAGAATTTTGACTGATCGGCTTGGCGCATCCCGCCATGGAAAGAGCAAGCAGGCCTGAACACAGGATCGTAGAAAACAACCGCAAAACAGAACCCACCCGTCCAAATCAAGTGGATGCAGTTTTCGTGATTTATGGTTAACAATCCCCTCGCAAGACCTTAAAGATTACTTACTCACCAAGCTTTTAGCCTTCCTGCCCAAAGTATCGAGCGCACTGAGAAACGCCGAACGGTCTGCCGGCCGAAACCCCGCATTGTATCCGGCAATCTCACCGGTTTCCCGCAGATGCTGCTTGAGATCGCGCATCGCCAGGGCCATGCCGATGGATGCCGGGGTGAACGGCTTGCCGGTAAAACCCAGCACATGGCAGCCCTTGTCGATAGCGCGGCTGGCGAGCGGAATATCTGCCGTCAGGACGATGTCGTTCGCCCGCGCATGTTCGACAATCCAGTCATCTGCCGCATCCGCGCCCGCCGGAACCACCACCACCTGAACCATTGGGTCGCGCGACGGCCTGATGCCGCCATTGCTGACAATGGTGATGACCAGGCCAAGCCGCTCGGCGACCTTTCTTGCCTCCTCCTTGACCGGGCAGGCGTCGGCATCGACGAAAATAATGGGATCAGGCATGGGAGATCATATCCAGCATCAAGCCTAACCTCTCCTCAACCGGTGCCTTGGGAAGCTCCACCACGCGATACCCCATTTCCCGATAGGCGTCACACATCGGCCCATAAATGCGCTGCGCATGCTCCCAGCCCTCAGTGCGTTCGGCATCATCAGCGTAAATCTCGCGCCAGGGGGGCGCAAAAAACACCGTGGGATTGTAGCGATAGAGCCTGCTGGCGCGGGCGAAATGCCCCGTCTCGGTCAATCCGATGATCCTGCCATAGGCCACCAGGTCAGGAATGCCCCGATCGCACAGCGCCGGTCCGTCGCTCGCTAGAAGAGATTCATAGGTCTGGATATCCCTCGAGAAGTGTCGTCTTGCCGGCGCCAGGCGCACCGGTCAGCACAAAAAGGCTTTCGCCAGCATTATTCATGCCGTTGCCTCATCACATATGTTTGGGAAACGCGGCCGTGCCGCACCTCTCAAACTATGCGAGTTGTCACGATCAGTAAACTACTACCGAGCGGATGCTTTCGCCCGAATGCATCATATCGAAGCCCTTGTTGATATCTTCGAGCCGAAGAGTATGGGTGATCATCGGATCGATCTCGATCTTGCCATCGAGATACCAGTCAACGATCTTGGGCACGTCGGTCCGCCCCTTGGCGCCGCCGAAGGCCGTGCCCATCCAGGTGCGACCGGTCACCAGCTGGAAGGGGCGCGTCGAAATCTCCTGGCCTGCACCGGCCACCCCGATGACGACCGACTTGCCCCAGCCGCGATGCGCACATTCGAGCGCCTGACGCATAACCTTGGTGTTACCGGTGCAATCGAATGTGTAGTCAGCACCGCCGATCAGATCACCGCGCCGCTTGGTCAGGTTGATGAGATAGGGAACGACATCCTCACCGATTTCGGTGGGGTTGACGAAATGGGTCATGCCGAAGCGCTCGCCCCATTCCTTCTTGCCGTTATTGATATCGACACCGATGATCATGTCGGCGCCGGCCAGCCGCAGCCCCTGGATCACATTCAGGCCAATACCACCCAGGCCGAACACCACCGCGGTAGCGCCGATTTCCACCTTGGCGGTGTTGATTACCGCACCGATGCCGGTCGTCACGCCGCAGCCCACATAGCAGACCTTGTCGAACGCAGCCGCCGGATCAATTTTCGCGACCGCGATCTCCGGCATCACAGTGTAGTTCGAAAAGGTCGAACACCCCATATAGTGGAAAATCGGCTGTCCTTCGAGCGAGAAGCGCGATGTGCCGTCGGGCATAAGCCCCTGCCCTTGCGTGGCGCGGATGGCGGTACAGAGATTGGTCTTGCCCGAGCGGCAGGAATAGCATTCACGGCATTCGGGCGTATAGAGCGGGATGACGTGATCACCCTTCTTGACGCTGGTGACACCGGGCCCGACATCGACCACGACGCCGGCACCCTCATGCCCGAGAATGGAGGGAAACAAGCCCTCCGGATCGGCGCCGCTCAGGGTGAAATCATCGGTATGGCAGAGGCCTGTCGCCTTGATCTCGATAAGCACTTCACCGGCCTTCGGGCCCTCGAGGTCCACCTCGACGATCTCAAGTGGCTTTCCTGCGGCAAGGGCTACGGCGGCACGGGTTTTCATGATTCAACGACTCCAGTCTGCTGGCCGGAACATGCCACGCCCCCCGACCCAGTCGCAACCGCTAGCCGCTCCCCCCGCCGAGACTGAGCATCACATTGACCGCCGAGGCGAGCAGCAGCGTGTTGTAGAGATGCGAGAACACCAGATGGATCGAGACACGCTTTCGCATGCTGTTGCTGGCTATCTTTACGTCCGAAGTCGCAACGGAGGTCCCCACCGTATAGGAAAAATACATGAAGGCGACGCCGTCCGGCTTTTCGTCTCCGGGAAATTGCAACCCTCCTGCATTCTCCCGACCCGCCTCATGGCGCTCTTCCGGCGCCTGATAGAATTCATAGGCATAATGCAGTGCGCCCAGCGCCTGCACGGTAAACCAGCCAAGCACGACGGACGCCACCCCGAGAGTAACCGCAATCGGGTCCGGCTTGTCACCGCTCGACAGAGCCAAGGCGAGCGACACGACCGACGTCAGCACCACCAGCAAGACGATTGCGAGAATGCCGGCCGCAGGCGTGTCTTCGTCCCGGGCATGATGCTGTAGATAATTTGCCGTCAGATGGGGCAATTTGATAAAAGTCAGGGTGAGGAACACCACGAATAGGGCGTTCGAACTCAGGCCGATGGCATGCTTGGGCACAAGCCAGAGAGAAAGCGCAAGCGTAATCGCTCCAACGGCAAGACCAGCATAGGATTGCGCGTGGCGCGGCATGATGCGCCGATGCAATAGAGATCCGGATGACTTGATACTCATGGCGTGAACCCTGCGACGCGGCCAGTAAAGGCCGCGTCGGGGAAACGCTGGTCAGCCCGCAATGGCTCCCGGCCCCGGCTGGGCACCGGGCGGAACCTTGCCCATGATGATCATTCCCAGCACTTCATCCTTCGTGACGTCCGAAGTCTTGGCCTGGCCGACCACCTGCCCGTTCTTCATCACCACAACCCGGTCTGCCAGGTCGAATACGTCATGAATGTCGTGGCTGATGAGGAAAATGCCGATCCCCTCGGATTTGAGCTGCTTGATCAGTTCGCCCACCTGCGCCGTCTCTTGCGGACCCAGCGCCGCGGTCGGTTCGTCCATGATCAGGATGCGAGCGTTGAACAATATCGCCCGGGCGATAGCCACCGACTGGCGCTGGCCACCCGACAAGGCTTTGACCGGCTCCTTGAACCGCCGGAAATTCGGATTGAGTCGGCCCATGACCTCCCGGGCCTTGGACTCCATGGCAGCATCGTCCAGGGTTCCGATGGAGGTCACCATCTCGCGCCCGAGGAAGAGGTTGGCCGCCGCATCGACATTGTCGGCAACGGCAAGCTGCTGATAGATCGTTTCGATGCCGTAGGCCTTGGCGTCTCGCGGATTGTTGATCGTGGCGGCCTCGCCATTGATGCGGATTTCACCGGCATCGCGCTTATAGGCGCCCGACAGGATCTTGATCAGCGTGGACTTGCCCGCGCCATTGTGGCCAAGCAGCCCCACCACTTCTCCGCTATGCAAGTCGATGGAGGCGCGATCCACGGCGTGAATACCACCGAAGGAAATCGAGATGTCGGTCATTTCGACCAAAGGTTTGCCGGTATCCAGCATGTCGCAACTCCTAATGCTTGTTCCGGCGGTAGAGCGTGTCGAGCCACACCGCAAAGACGAGAACGATACCAACCACGATTGACTGCAACGGGCTGTCGATGCCCATCAGCACCATGCCGGACTGCAGCGACTGCATGACCACGGCACCCAACAGCGCCCCAGCAATCGTGCCGACGCCGCCTGCTAGCGACGTGCCGCCGATCACCGCTGCCGCGATGACATAGAGCTCGTCCAGTGTGCCGAGAGCATTGGTGGCGGCGTTGAGGCGGGCCGTCGAAATGGCGGCCGCTATGGCGCACAGCGCGCCCATCAACATGAATATCTTGACCGTCACCCAGCGGGTATTGATGCCAGCGAGTTCCGCCGCCTCGGGATTACCACCCATGGCATAGACATAACGGCCAAACCTGGTGCGGGTCGCAAGGAAGGTCATGACGACCCCAACGCCCACTGCAATCAGCACAGGAATGGCGATGCCGTGAGAAATGAACAGCCCGCCTTCTGGTACAGCAATTCCGTTGGCCTCTGCGAAATTCTCGGCAATGCGAACAGGCCAGGGATAGGCATTGGCGACCCACACTGCGGCAATAGTTGCGCCGCAACCGATAACGGCAAGCGACACCTCGGCCCAGACTGGACGCAGCGGGAAGTTGAACCGTTGGCGCTGACGTCGTCCGAAATAGAGCCCTAGGACAATTGCGACGCAGGCCACCACTGCGATCACCCAGCTCCACAGCGCGCCGATCGAACCGTTCGGGCCACCGCCCATCAACTGAAAGGTCGAATCCATTGGCGCCACGGTCCGGCCCGCCGTGACCCACCACGCCGCGCCGCGCCAGACCAGATAGCCCCCCAGCGTGACGATGAAGGCCGGCACGCGCAGGTAGGCAATGATGGCGCCTTGCAGCCCCCCAATGCCAACGCCAACAGCCAGCCCGGTAGCCAGCGACAAAATCCAGATCATCGGATGGCCAAGGCCCAGCCCGAACTGCACCGGCAGGATCTGGGTTTGCATGACGCCCATGACCATGCCCACCACGCCCAGGATCGAGCCGACGGACAGATCGATGTTTCGGGTGACGATGACCAGCACCATGCCCGTCACCATCACGGCGACGGATGCGGTCTGCACCGACAGGTTCCAGAGATTGCGCGGCGTCAGGAACAACCCGCCGGAAAAGAAGTTGAAGCCCACCCAGATGATGGCCAGCGCACCGATCATGCCCAACAGGCGGGTGTCGATTTCGGTGGCGATCAGGAACCGCTGAAACGGATTCTGCACCGTCTGGCTCGGATGTGTGGTGCTCGTCATGGCGCGCGGCTCGGCCATCAATATCCCCCATGGAAGAAGCGCTCCGGCGGGCCGGGACGCGGTCTGATCCAAAGCAGATGCCGCAGCGCGTTACGCCGCGGCACCTGCTGGTCAGTCTAGTACAAGATGACCTTAGTCACACGCGGCGACGGAACCGGCCGCAACGCCCTGACACACGACGTCCTTGGACACCCAGCCAGCATCAATCACGACATTGAGGTTGTCTTGGGTCACGGGAACGGGCGCCAGCAGCACCGCGTTCATCTCGACGCCATTCGGACCGTCGGAGAACTTGGTCGCCCCGGTGACTTCATCGAGAGCCGCGCCACCCGCCAGTTCGACGGCAATTTCGGCGGCCTTCTTGCCAAGTTCGCGCGCATCCTTCCACACCGACACGGTCTGGGTACCCAATGCGATCCGGTTGAGGGCGGCATGGTCGCCATCCTGCCCGGAGACCGGCACGGAGCCAGCAAGTCCCTGCGCGCTCAGTGCCGCAATAGCGCCGCCGGCAGTACCGTCATTGGAGGCGACGACAGCGTCGACCTCGTTGTTGTTGGCGGTGAGGAACTGCTCCATGTTCCCCTGAGCGACTTCCGGATTCCAATTCTCGGTATAGGCCTCGCCGACATTGACGATGGCACCGGAGTCGATCGCTTCCTGCAGCACTTCCATCTGGCCGGCAAACAGGAAGTCGGCATTGGGATCGGCCGAATTCCCCTTGATGAAGACATAGTTGCCTTCCGGCTGCACTTCGAACACGCCGCGCGCCTGCATGCGGCCCACTTCCTTGTTGTCGAAGGTCAGGTAGAAGGCGTCAGGATTCTCGATCAGGCGGTCGTAGCCGACAACCGGAATGCCTTCGGCAACGGCAGCAGCCACGGCGGGCCCGATAGCGTCGCTGTCCTGGGCCAGAACGATCAGCGCATCTGCACCCTGGCTGATCAGGCTTTCAATGTCGGTCAGCTGCTTGGACGCGGACGACTGGGCGTCGGCCGAAATATACTGGGCGCCAGCGGCTTCAAGAGCGGCCTTGATGGCGGCTTCGTCGGTTTTCCAACGCTCTTCCTGGAAATTGTTCCAGGAAACGCCGACGACAATTTCATCCTGCGCAATCGCGGTGCCGAAAAGGGCCGTCGATGCAAGCAGGATTGCTGCAAATTTGTTCATATCTGTCCTCCCTATGGGCAACATGGCTGCCCGCAATGCAAGTTGGCGGTTCATCCCCAACCGGGCACCGCCTCCCTGCGCCCTGAGCATTATTTTCATTGCTCGAAAAAAGGTCTCGCATGTTGCATTGCGGCGTGTCAACGTCATTTTCGAGCCTCGAAGATAATCGCAAGTTGCGATATGGCCTGCACAATGCTGTTTAAGGCACAGAGCTTGGGGGAGAAGACCGCTTGACGCGAAACGTCAGCGATAGTGATAGCGTCCGGCGGCAAAATCGCGGCTTGATCCTGAGCGCGCTGCGCTCGGGCGGTCCGCAATCGCGAACGGTTTTGGCTGGTGTCACCGGACTCAGCCATGCCAGCGTAACCGCCATTATGCAGGACCTGCTGGCCCAACGCGTCGTCGAGGAACTGACCGGTGCCGACCGCACGGACGGCCGCATGCGCGGAAGACCCGCCACCATGGTGGGCTTTAATCGCGCCGCCGCTTATGTAGTCCTGTTCGAAATCGATGTGAATCGGCTGCGCGCCTCTCTGGTCGACTATTCAGGTGTCCTGGTAGACCGGATCGAGACCGCGATAACACCCACGACCTTCATCGAGACTGCGCCCAGCGCGTTCTTCGCCACACATCTGGAAAGCCTCCGCCAGCGCACCCCCAAGGCGGTCAAATCGCTCAGGCGCATAGCCATCAGCGTGCAGGGCATATTGGAGCCTGACAATTCTGGCCTGAAATGGTCGCCTATCGCGAAACTGGCGGGTACTTCGTTCGCCGGCGATCTGGCCAGCAGCTCTGGACTTCCCGTGGCGCTCTACAAGCGCGGTCGGCTCCTGGCCGAAGGCACGCGCTGGCTCGATCCGAGCCTGCACGACACCAGCGTCGCTACCGTATTCGTCGGCTCGACGGTCGCCATGGGCCTGAGCTTGCGCGGACAGATCACCGGCCGTAGTGAAGGCGGCGCCACAGAATTTGGCCACATGAACCACATTCCCAATGGAGCCCTTTGCCGATGCGGCATGCGTGGCTGCATCGAGGCCTATGCCGCCGACTACGGCATTCTGCGCACCAGCTACTCGGTCCCCGAGACCGCCCCCCCTGCCCCCGCAGTCCCTGCCCAGCAGTTCGAAGCGCTAATTCATCGAGCCGAAACCGGAGACCGCGACGCCACCCACGGCTTCAACGTCGCCGGCCGCGCCATTGGCTACGGCCTGAGCCGCATGATGGCCATGTTCGACCCAACGCATATTCTCATCGTCGGGCCGGGCGCCCGTGCCCTGAACCTGCTGCGCCCGGAGATCGCGGCGGCCTTGTCGTCATCACTCGTCTGCAAGGTCAACGGACTGCCGCGCATCCTTGCGCACCCCGACGAGCGAGAGCCGATCTTTACGGGCCTGATGATGAAGACTTTGTCCAGCCTGGATCAAACCGATATCGCAGCGCTCGAATCGGGGGCTCGCCTCTGAGGCACCAGCAGAAGTAGCGCGTGCCTGCAACAATGCACCGCAAGAGGAAGGGGCACCACCGGTGCCCCCAAATGCGTCAGAACTTGAGGAAGCTATGGAGCTGATCGGCCAGCGCGTCGGGCGCGGCCTCGGCACCATGCAGCACGATCTCTGCATCCATAGGCGCTTCGAAGGGCGAGTCGATGCCGGTGAAGTTCTTGATTTCGCCCGCCCGGGCTCGTTTGTAGAGCCCCTTGGGGTCGCGCGCCTCGCAGACCTCAAGCGGGGTGTCCACATAGACTTCCGTGAAGTCGATATCCCCGGCGATTTCGCGCGCCAGCCGGCGTTCCTTCTCAAACGGCGAGATGAACGAGACAAGAACAATCAGACCGGCATCGGCCATGAGCTTGGCCACCTCGGCGACACGCCGGATGTTCTCGACACGGGCCGCCTCGGTAAAGCCCAGGTCCTTGTTCAGGCCGTGGCGGACATTGTCACCGTCCAGGATATAGGCATGCCGCCCTTCGGCCGTCAGGCGCTTCTCCAAAATGTTCGCCACTGAAGACTTGCCCGAGCCCGAAAGGCCGGTGAACCAGACGATACGGGGCGTCTGCCCCTTCATCTGTGCCCGCACATCCCGGTTCACATCGAAGGACTGATAGGTCAGGTTCTGCGCCCGCCGCAAGCCGAAGTCGATGGTCCCGGCGCCCAGCGTCGCATTGGATAAGCGGTCCACCAGAATGAACCCGCCGGTCAGCCCGTTGACCGCATAGGGATCAAAGGCAATGGGCTTGTCCGTGGCGATGGTGACCGTCGCGACCTCATTGAGGTCGATCTTGGTCGCCGCCGTCTGCTCAAGCGTATTCACATTGGTGCGGAACTTGAGATCGGTAATCGTGGCCGGCACCGTCTGGGCCCCTATCTTGAGCAGATAGGATCGCCCCGGATAGGCCGACTCTTCGTTCATCCAGACCATCCTGGCCTGGAACTGATTGGAATAATCAGGTGTCTCACCAGCATGCGAGAGTACATCGCCACGCGATATATCCACCTCACGATCCAGCACCAGGGTCACCGCCTGCCCCGCAATCGCGCGCTCAAGATCGCCATCCATGGTCACGATCCGGCTGACCACCGCCGGTTTGCGCGAGGCCGCAATGAGCACTTCGTCCCCAACCCTCACGGCTCCAGAGGCAACCGTCCCGGAAAATCCGCGGAAATCCAGGTTCGGCCGATTAACCCACTGCACCGGAAAACGGAACTTTTCCCCCGTGCGGTCCTCGGAAACATCGATGGTCTCGAGATAAGGCACCAGCGCCTCACCCTCGTACCAAGGGGTATTCTCGCTCGGGCGCAGGATGTTGTCCCCACGCAGCGCCGACACCGGCACAGCGGCCAAGGACTTGAACCCCAGCGGCTCGGCAAAGGCCCGATATTCAGCGACAATGCGGTCAAACGCTTCCTGGTCGTAGTCGATCAGGTCGATCTTGTTGACCACCAGCACTACATGCTTCACCCCGATCAGCGAGAGGATGAAACTGTGCCGGCGGGTCTGTGTCAGCACGCCCTTGCGGGCGTCGATCAGCACCAGAGCCAATTCGGCATTGGAAGCGCCAGTCGCCATATTGCGGGTGTACTGCTCGTGGCCCGGCGTATCGGCGACGATGAATTTGCGCTTGTCGGTCGAGAAGAACCGGTAAGCCACATCGATGGTAATGCCCTGCTCGCGCTCGGCAACCAGACCATCCACGAGCAGTGAGAAATCGATCCCCTCCTCACCCACCGTGCGATTGTGGCTTTCCTTCTTAAGGCTGGCCAACTGGTCATCGAGAATCAACTGGCTGTCATAGAGCAGCCGCCCGATTAGCGTCGACTTGCCGTCATCCACGCTTCCGCAGGTCATGAAGCGCAAAAGCGATTTCTCGGTCTGCTGGGCAAGCCAGAGATCTAGGCTGGTATCGGCGGTGGCAGGAACTGCTGACATCAGAAATACCCCTCCTGCTTCTTCTTCTCCATCGACCCGACACTGTCGCTGTCGATCAGCCGTCCTTCGCGCTCCGACGTGCGGCTGGCCTGCATTTCCATGATGATCGAGGGCAGATCGGCCGCATCCGAGCGGATAGCGCCGGTCAGCGGATAGCAGCCCAGAGTGCGGAAACGCACCATTTCCTCGCGAGGCGTCTCACCCGGATTGAGCGGCAGCCGGTCGTCGTCGACCATTATGAGCGTTCCAGACCGCTCCACCACGGGACGGGGCTGCGCAAAATAGAGCGGCACGATGGGGATTTGCTCTGAGTAAATGTAGGTCCAGACGTCCAGCTCGGTCCAGTTCGAGATAGGGAACACGCGCATGCTCTCGCCCGGATTGAGCCGCGTATTGAAGGTCCGCCACAGCTCGGGGCGCTGGTTTTTCGGGTCCCAGGCATGGCTGGCATTGCGATGGGAAAACACCCGCTCCTTGGCGCGCGACTTTTCCTCGTCGCGCCGTGCACCGCCAATGGCAGCGTCATACTGACCGGCCGTAAGGGCCTGGCGCAGCGCAGCGGTCTTCATGATGTCGGTATAGCGCGATGAACCATGGTCGAACGGGTTGATCCCATCCCGCACGCCATCGGCATTGGTATGGGTGATGAGGTCAAACCCATATTCCTCCGCCGTCCGATCGCGAAACGCGATCATTTCGCGAAATTTGAACGTGGTATCGACATGCAGCAGTGGAAACGGAATCTTGCTCGGGAAGAAGGCCTTGCGTGCCAGATGCAGTAGCACGCTGGAATCCTTGCCGATCGAATACATCATTACCGGCCGCTCGAAACTTGCGGCAACTTCCCGCAGGATTTCGATGCTCTCGGCCTCGAGAGTCTGCAAATGCGTTAGTCGATTCTGGTCCAACACTGTCTTCCGGTTCTTGGGGCCTTACGGCGCGGGCTGAGACACCGTTAGGTACTCTCCACCCCCGTAGGCCATCAACCCGGAAACTGGCCGAAACGCACGCCCGACAAGGCCTTAAGGCAAATTTGTGCACCAAGTTGGGCGCCGATATGAAAGCCCTCCTCGTTGGCCAGACGACCCGCATCATGCGATGCGCGTCAAAGCTGATCGGCGGAAAAAAAGTTCACCACCCTCCAGCAACGGGCTTTGCACCTCGCTCATATTGAGTGTTGTCGGCCGCCCAACTCGATGCTAAACGCCAGACGACGCCGGTATAGCTCAGTTGGTAGAGCACCTGATTTGTAATCAGGGGGTCGCGGGTTCGAACCCTGCTGCCGGCACCATCAAACCCTCGGGAAACCGGGGGTTTTGCTTTTCTCGGACCGGGGCGACTTGGAGCTGGGGCGACATTGGGGCGACCGCCCGAGAATCAACTGTGGAGAAGTGCATGTCTGCTGAGGTCTTCTTTCTCATCGCGATGATTGTGAACTCCGACAACACGATGCATGACATCGATCAGATCGGACCATTCCCCACGTATGAGGCCTGCGACATGGCCCATAACAACCTGAAGTACACGATCGATCAGAAGGGCCAATATGACACCGTGTTCGTCTGCATCAGCAGCGAGACCGGTGAGATCGCACGCCCTCGTTGATCACTCGAGATCCGGCACGTCGCCGAACTGCCAGAGAATCTCTGGCTCACCGAATTCTCCTTCGTCGGGCCGTGCTGGACGCTTCCACGCAATGACGCCGGCATAGGCCCGGGACATCAACTTCGCTCGTTGGATGGCGCTATGTTCGCTCGGCATCTGCTGCGCTTCGAACGCCGGCCGCAGTTCCCCGTCCTCACCTCTCTCAAATGCCGCCAAGACGATCAGCGTCGTCGACTTCTGCACCGGTGGTTGCCCAGTGCTCTGCTGTTGATGTCGGCCCATCGTGATCTCCCTGCCCTTGCCATGATCAATGTTCCGAAAATAGAACATAACAGGAACAGACAGCAATCGGGATTCGATGACGAATTCACCACCATCATCGATGTTATATCGCACACGTCTCGGCCAAGCGGCGAAGGCCAACATGCTGGTCGTCGCGCACTGCAAGTCCTGTCGGCGCCTGCGGACATATCTCGCGAGCGACCTGCTTGAGGCCGGGTACCACCCGGATGGGTTCGTTTGCGACCTATTTGGCCCCTACTGCCCTCATTGCGGCCAAGGCTGGCGATGGCGAGTGCGGGAGCGGCATCCGAATAGCGATGATGTGGGCCACACGGTAATCCGCAGACCGGCGGGGGAGCGTCGCATCCAGCTTTGGCGAGATGAATTCTATGGACCGACGTCGTCCAAATAGTAGAGTGGGCCAGAAGGGACTTGGGGGGCAGCATGAATTGGGTATTGATCGCCGGTCTAGTCTTCATCGGCTTCCTCTTCGGTGCGTGGCACCTGCGAACCCGCAACAGGCACCGCAATCTCTGGCCGACTGAAGGCATCTTAGAACAGATCCGGATGGGGCAGCGCTCAAAGGACAAGTACGACGAAGAGGTAGAATTCTATCGGCTCGCGAAAGGCACTGACCGCGGGTACACCAATGCGATCAAAGTCTTCTTCTTTGTGGGGGTCGCGTTGATCGTCTTGTCGTTTTTCGTCGGTGGCGTGCGCGCCGAGACCGTTGACGTTAAATATGCGGGCCCCATCAATATCGACGACTATGCCTGCGTGGCCGTCACGCGCTCCAGCCTGGTCAATCGCGTATGCTTCAACGAGGGCACAAGTAGTATGATCGTGCTGCTGCGCGATACGTACTATGCCTACTGCAGTGTTCCGCCCGAACTCGTCGCCGAGTGGCACAACGCAGAATCGATGGGGCGATTTTACAATCAGCGGATCAAGAGCGATGCCGTCGCCGGTCTTTACGCCTGCGATTGACCGGACAGCCACTCATCGACCGTACTCAACGTGATCCTGCCATCGCCGCCCCGCCGCGGTCGCTCATGCTCCGGGGCACCAAGATCTGCGAGCAACGCCCTGCAGGTACCTTCACCCTCATCGGCGCATTCGTCTGCCCGCCGGTGAGGCGGTATCGACTGGAAGTATGCCAACTTCTTCTCCAGTCTACTGATCAGCGCCTGTCGCTCCTGCTCAGCGCTGCCAGAATTCGGAACCCTCATTGCGCCTGTCCCTCGACAATAGCCCGCCACCGGCCAATTTCGACATCGATCGTCCGCTCGCCCCGATACGTCCCCCAATTCGGCAGCCCTGCCCGCTCGGCATCCAGGGCGTTGATCAGATCGGCATCGGGAATGGCCTTGGCTTCCTCGGTGGCCATTGCCTCCGAGATCCTAGCCTTGCGCTCGGCGACAAGGGCGCGCAGGACGTCGAGGCGAATTGAGTAGTCGTCCATCAGCACCAGAACTCCCGTCCATTCGGCCAGCTCCGCGCCAGTCCCTCGGCGATCAGGATGTCGCCTACGTCCCTGCCCCCAATGCGGATCGTCGCCAAGGTCCTGCCGTAGCGATCGGCACCATTCGTCGACACGGTGAACGGGTTCCCGTTGAGCAGCTCCAGCAGCCTGGCGCTCGCCCGATGCGCCAGCTCGACCTCCGCCCTACCCCCACAAATATCGTTATAGGGCTCGGGCGTGTCATAGGATTCGAGACGCAGGTTCTGGCCCTCAAGCCAGATGGTGTCGCCATCGACGACGCAGGTGTACCTGTTCGATCCGCACATCCGGAAGCTGACGCGCCACTCCCCGGGGGATGAAGCAGCCATCGCCGTCGAGATAGGTGCCGGCGCGGACGTTCTGGTCGACGGCGATGATCCGTTGCCGCCCATCATTGCCGCGATGCCGCCCACGATGAGCACGCCCACAATGACCGGCACCATTTGACGTTGTCGGCGACGCGGACGAAACGGGTTGCGCGGGAGCAGGCGCGGCGGGCGTGGGCGGAATCTTCGATAGCTCATGCAGACTTGGTAACACAAATATCGCCGCAGAGTACCGCCCGGAAGGCCAAGTATTCAAAGGCCTGCAACATATCTCATCCACATTGCATACCACCTTACGGAAGGATCAACAGGCGTTGGCTCTGGTAAATCTATCGGATAGCCTGCACGCTGGGAATGCAAAGAGGAATCAGATGCGCGGCATGCCGTCCGACTATCATCGTGAGAAGGCCCGATCTGGCCTGGCCGCGCGCGGACTATACCCGCCGCAGGGGCGACTGCATGGGATGATGTATCCGATGGCCATTGCCGCAGGCATGTCGACCGGCGTTGGCTTGGCCGGCGTACCGACGTGGATAGTCGTCGCGATGTCGATCGCCGTGTTTGTCGCCGGCCTGTTTCTCGGCTTCAAGATCGACGACGACTACGAGCAGAAAGTCATCGCTACCGCCCAGGAGATGGCGGAGACCAAGCCATGAAAGTCATCGTCATCGTGCTCGTCGCCGCCCTGGCGTTTGTCTCATGGCGCCTAGCGGACGTCGAGCGTCAGCGCTATGCGGCGGTCGTCGGCATGTGCCCGGGTACAATCACTCTGATTGATCCCGTGTGCCTCTCCTCCGCCGAGCCACGCGAGGGAATGCTCTGGAATTTTGCGTACGGAGTGATGCCGTGAAGAATATTGCCCTGGCCCTGGCAGTCCTCGCTGCCGCAGCATCCTCGTCGGCCGCGTGGGAATATCGTGGCTTCCGGAGCGGCATGTCGATCGACGAAGCCAGTGCCGCCTCCCGCACGCAGGGCGGACTACATCCCGCCGAGGGCATAGATGGGCTATACAGCCTGGGGCCACCAGCAACGTCGCGCACTAACATGTCGTTCTGCCAGGGCACGCTATTCGCGCTCAATGTCAGCCTCGACGGCGGCGTGAACGCCTTCGCGCAGACGACGAAAGAGCTGATCGCGACGCACGGAAACCCCGTCGCTCGAGCGATTCACGACTACACGGACAGCGGGCTTTTATCGAGCGTGTCACTCGACTGGATGATCGCGCCTGGAGAGACGACTTCCGCCAGCATTACGGATTGGGAGCGCGGCACGACGATCAATCGCGGATTCAGCGCTTTCGACGCGCTCTGTCAGCGAAACTAAAGCGGCCTCAGATCATCCCGCAGCTCGTCGATCCTGCGCTGCATCTCCGCCGTGATCCGGCCCAGCGCGTCCTCAAGTTCGTCTGCAGCTTGCGGCCCGACATGCCTGACGACTTCTTTGATGGTCGGCTGTCCCAGCAGTGCCCGGAGCGGCGCCAGGGCATTGCGATCGACGACGAGCAAGCCGTCGCCGCGGTCGTTGATTTCGACGGCGACGACGTTTTCAGCGTCGGGCAGCTCGCCGTCGACGATGTGGAGCTCACCAGCTTCGGTGAGTGCGAAGGACCAGATCATCGGCCGTAGCCTTCGGTCTTGTCGCCTACGTCCGGATCGGGCGGCGTCCAGGACGGCGGCAGCGTTTCGAGGCGGGCTTTGATCTCGGGCCAGGACACTGGCATGAAGCCCCACGCATCGACACCGACATCGAGCTGCTGCGAGCTCCCCGGCATTTGCCCATGCGAATGCCCGAAGAGCTGCACGCTGCCGTGATGACTCTTGTTCCAGGTCCGGCCGGCGTAGTGATCGAGGACCAACTCCTGACCGTCCACTTTGACGAAGGCCCGATGGTCGACCGACGCCCATGGCAACCCGCGGGTGGCTTCGTGATCGTGGTTGCCGATGATCAAATGGACGTCGCCATTGAGCGCGTCGAAGTAATCGCGCAGCGCTTCCGGCTTCAGGCGCCAATTCGCGAAGTCGCCAAGGTGGTAGACGGTATCTCGGGGCGCCACAACGGAATTCCACGCGTCGATCAGGAACCGATCCATCTCGGCCGCATCGGCGAATGGCCGGTTGCACGAACGGATGATGTTGCAATGTCCGAAGTGCGTGTCCGCCGTGAAGAGCGTGCGGCCGTGTTCCTTGAAGTGTGAGCGACGCTTGGACATTGAGTGATCTCCGGGGCTTCGGAGGGATTATTGATGCGCCGGATGAAAGAGACCAGTGCTACTTGAACACCTCCACCGGCGCCTCAAACTCCAGCCACGACAGCTGCTCCACCGCCCTCGCCCACGGCGGCACCTCCAGCAGTTCGTGGGTCTCCTCGCAGGCAATATCGAATGCGTCCCAGTCCGCGCGGCGGTCGGCGGGGATGAGATAGATCTCGCCAGAGATGGTCAGGCTGTCGATGAAGTAGCGCTCGGTAGTCATACTGCCTTCCTCCTGCGGGCCCTGGCGTCGCCATCGGCGCGGGCGATCTTGACGATGCTCTGGACGTACTCGGGACTTATGCGTTGCCGGTGCGCGATCTGCTTGGCTGTTAGCTCGTTATCCCAATCGTTGAGCACCTGTTCCTTCAGTGCCTCGGTCTCCGCGCGACGTCGACGGCGATCCTCAGATGGCCGCACGAAGGGCTTCATCCGACGCGCCGCCCGCGCGTCTCCTCTCGTCCGGGCTAGTGCGACGATGTGGCGGACCTGCGCCGGCTCGAGCCCGGTGGCGCTTCCCACTTCACACTCTTTGAGCCCGGCCGCCCAATGGTCGAGCACAGCCTCAATCTCGACCAGGGTGAACGGCTCCCGCTGCGCCATCGGGATTGCGATGCCCCGGTTGCGGGCGCGCTGCACGACGGCTTTCGCGCCTGGAATGGTGTAGTCAACTTCGGAGCAGATGGCTTCGTAGGTTTCGCCGGCGAGAAAGCGCTCGATGATCTTGGCGCGATCGGAGTGGTCAAGGTGCCTACTCATGCTGCTCTCTTTCCTTCTTCCCGCCGGCGAACCCGCTCGGCCAACGTGATGAACGGCCGCCGCCGATGCCGTCCCAAGACTGCGCTCGACGTCACGCAGAGCCTCCGGGCCCTTTGCCTGAGGGCGTCGGCGGTGATGCCGAGATCGGCGGCAATCGTGGCGTAGGTGTCGCCGGCAAGGATGCGCCGGCGGAGCGTGGCGGGGGCGATCATGCTGCGGCCTCAAACATACCGGCATACGCAGCCGTCGGGTGACAAGAAGACGTCGGGCTGTCTACGTGCTTGCACAGCACGCGGCGCGGCCCGATGTCGACAATCCATCGTTCTCTATTCCATTTTGCGAGGGCGATGATGGCATAGCGCTGGCGGGCCACCCCTATGACAACGGCGTCCCGGGCAAGTTCATTGGCGACGATAGGGCGAATATCGGCAATCGGGTCCTCGAAAGGGAATTCGGTCTGGCTCATGCTGCGGCCTCCAAGTCGTAGACGGAGACGGCGGTGCCTTTCTGGTACCGCACCAGTTCCAGTTGCCAGGCGTGGATACGGCGCCACGTCACGTCGAGCAGTTCGGACTGCTGCGGGTAGTCACGTGTCACAACGGCATCGATCATCTCGGCATCGGAATAGTCGCCGAGTTCGGGTTCCTCAGCGCCGAGGGCGATCAGGATCATCCGGGCATTCTCGTAGCTCAGCTTCATGTCGGCTTCGATGGGCTTGTGACGTCCCAGCGCGCCCGCGACGGCCGTGACGATGGCCAAGGGCGTCGTCAGATGCTGATGCGCCAGGAGCTCGTCAGTGGTCTTGTCGCTGACGAATTCCCACGCAAAGCGCTGCTCGGCTTCCCTGCGCCGCAGACGAAGGCGGTCATCATAGGTCGGAGAGTAGCCCAACGCCTCGGCGACGGGCTGGAGCCAGGGAGCGTCGTCGAAAGCCGGATGGATCGTGTGGACGCGGCCGCCGAGACAATAGAGCGAGAAGGTGTGCATCCAGGACCATTTCGACATCTTGGCATCGCCGGAGTAGAGGCCAAGCGCGACGTCATTGCCGAACCAGGGCGACTGCACTGGCACGATACGGACGGCTTCGAACCGGCTCTTCAAGTCCTCAAGGTCAAACCCGAGGCCGTCGACGGTCGACGCCACCGGCATGACGACAGGCGTGACCGTCGCCGGGGTGGGCATGAAATCATCGAACAGGTCGAGCTGCGTCGACCAAGGCTTTGCCGCGGCGGCGCCAGCTTTTCCGAAACCCCGCACCATTATCTGTCTCCCGGCCAAGCCCGGCCAACACTCAAGTTCTCGAACCGCCGCTCCGTCCATTCCGGCGGCATCGCTTCCGCCGTATACCCGCCGCCGACGCTGTGCTTCGACGCCATGGCATCGGTCCAGATCGCAGCCTCACCGCCGCCGGGGCGCGTCACTCGTTCCAACATGCCACCCACGACGGGGGCCATGGCTTCCGCGGTGTGGATGACAATCGTGTCGGTGGCGCCACGGCGTTCGATATCGAGCCGGAACGTCCTGATGGGCTGCCCCACGTCGATGCCCTCGACGACGGAAACGATCCGCCAAATCGACGGCGGAAGGGCCTTCGGCTTCGTGGACTTCACATCGGCAGCGCGGCGGGCGTGGCGGTTGCTCCCCGTAAAGAGGAGATGCTCGCCGTGCTTCTGGTGCCCGGCGCGGATCGGAGCGAGTTTGTTCAGTTCGGTCATCTTTTCCATCAGAGGGCTCCTGTGTGGGGGGTGTACATTTCCCGGGTCTCGCGAAGCTTGTCCGTCATGGCGATGAACTCGGGGATCGTGCCCGTCCTCGCGGTCTCGAAGGCCTGATCGAGGACGTTCTGCATCACGACGCGATCGAAGCCCTCGAGGAACGTCGGCTTCGCGGCGAGGCACCGTTCGATTTCGCCACGGAGGCGCTGATTGGCCTGAGTGAAGTTCAAACTGGTCATCGCGGTCTCCTCAGCGTTTCCAAGGCGCCGGGCCGAATTCGGCCTCCAGCGCGGCCAGCACTTCGGCAAAGGTGCCGGTGGCGGTGAACCCGGCCACCAGGGTTTCGCCGGCGGCATCGAGCCGGTCGGTCTCGATCGTCCAGACGTGCTTGCCGTCGACGATGCGCCGGGTGGCCAGTGCGCTATACGTGCCCCCCTGAAGGGCGACGCTTTCGAGAGCGTCCTGGTCGTGCAGGTGGTCCATCTCTTCCTTGGACGGCCTATCGCCCTCTGCCTGAACGGCCTCGAACCACCCCGCGGTCATGCCACACCCCCTTCCCGGACGGCATCCGCGCGGTTCAACGACACGACCGTGGGCGTCAGATCGGTGTCCTTCGCCCAGCGTTCCACGCCCTCGACGATGACGGGGCGGCGAATGCGGCGGTGCACGCGCCGCAGGCGTTCGACGTCGCCGTCGCAATAATCGATGACGTCATCCAGGCGCCCTTCCTGCACAGCATCCCAGACTTTACTGCCGTCGATGTCGCCCTTGCCCTCGATGCCGAGCGCACGGCAAAGGCGGTCGAGGCCGATGCGATTGCCGACGCCGGCCCAAGCGGTCATCGTGTCGTCGACGCGATCCAAGTCCCATGGGCGCGCATCGATCGGCCACCACGACGGAATCTCGACGCCGAGGATGATGGCCCTCTGCCAGATGAAGCGGATGTCAAAAGCCGCGTGATGCGCGACGATGATCGGGATCTGCCGATAACGAAGCATCCGGCCACGGATCCAGTCGGCCTTGGCCTCCGGGGCCGGCAGGCGGCGAACATAGCCGCCGTCGAGATCCTCGAAGCCGCCGTCCGAGTTCGCATGCATGCGGTCCCACTCGGCATTGGCCATGGCTTCCGCGAGATTCATCCGGGCGATCTCGATCTGGCCGAAGAGCGCACGCAGCATGAGCTTCTCGCTGATGAGCACGTCCTCGACGGCGACCGTTTCCTGGCTGTCGAACAGCCTCAGCACAGTGTTCTCGACATGCTCGATCTCGCCCTCAGCAAGCGCGATCGAGGCGCAGGCGATGTGGCCGGTGGTGCCGTCGAGGGCGGTCTTGCGGTACTCCTCGTCGACCAGGGCCTTGGCCTTGGCGACGGCAACCGCGTGATCGTCCATGGCCTTGGCCCGGCGCCGGGAAATGTCCTCCGCGATCTTCTCGGGGTCTTTGAGGTTCGCGGCCGCCGTGATGCAGGACAGATTCGGGGCGGCGACGGCGTGCTTCGCGTTGATGTCGTCGAGGACGGCAGGGTCCTGCGAGGGGATCGTTTCGATGTCGATGTAGAGATAAAGCGACGTGTTCATGATGCACTCCTGTGCGTGGGCCCAGCGGCCCCTAGATGATTGGCCATTCGGTCGACTTGCCCTGGCGACAGGGATCGCACATGCGATTGCCCGGACCCTCGCTGCAGAACTTGGAGCCGCACGAAATGCACGGCCGGCTCGTTTTCCCCCGGGCCGGTGGGATCTTGCGGGTCTGCACAAGGGTATAGTGCTGGCTGTTGGTGCGGCGGCCGTGGCGCAATTCGATGCCGGCTTTTTCCAAGGCGGTGCCCAGGTAACTCGCGTTACAGCCGATGATCTTGGCGAGCTCAGTCTGCGTGATGCCCGGGAACGCATCGGCCAAGGCCTGCAACCCCTGCGCGTCGGGGAGGATACGGGGCCGGCTCATGCGTCCGCTCCCTCGGCCATGCGCCGGCGCCGCATCTTCTCGATGAGCCGGGCCGCCAGATCGGCGGGCATGGGCTCGCCGTCGGCAGGGATATAGAGAGTGAGCGGCCGGTACCCGAGACGCTCTGCCAGGGCCGAGATGTCCCGGCGGCCATTGAGGACATCGCTGAGATACACGGCCGAGATGCCCAGGACCTCGGCGGCGGCACGCTGCGTGCCGTACTCTTTTACATGCGCGTCGAGCGCGCTGCGCAAGGCCACGGCGTCGACGACGAACGTCGCCTGCTTGGCCTGCGTGGGTTCTTCTTTTGGGGAATGCACAATGGCCTCCAACTCGCGTGAACGAGTGGAGTTAGGCAGATCGCGAATCAGCTTGCAAGCACATTCGCAATGTTGACACCAATATCCGAAACTTCACCGGCCGTCAACGAAACTTCACCAGCGAACTTCACCAGTTTAGGTGAAGTTCGCTGGTGAAGTTCCGAGAAATCCCGGGGCAAATCGACTTCGGGCAATTCGTTTAAAATTTGAACAATCCGAATCGGTGCGTCAGATCGATTCGTTTTTGCTCTGGTTCTATGCATCGCCGTGCCCAGAATAGGCATCATCATCAAGAAAAGGAGTTCGATGATGAAGGCGATGATCAGGGCCATTGGCCGCATGTTGAGAGCGATGAAGCGGGCGGCGGCGGGTACCTTGAAGGTGCTGGTGAGGGTCGGCGATCGTATGGTGGCGATGCTGGTGCCGGCACCCCTGCCCGCTGTCGACATGCTCGAGCCCGAGCTTGAAGCGGCGAACGACAATCCGGCCTCGACGCCGATGACGGGGTCGGTGCATGCGGCAATTCGCAATCTCGCGTATGCGCGCATGACCGGGAGATTGCCGACGCCGGCCGAGCTTGGGGCCGTCAGTGCGATGGAAGCGGACTGGATCGCCGCCATGGATGCCGAGATGAACAGGAAGCTTCTGAGGGCATCCGATGCCGAGATCTCGGCTCACATCCGGGGACGCGCGTGCATCAAGGGCGTCCTGGCGTTCGATGCCGATGCGATCGACGATCTCGCCACTGCCAGGATGATCCAGGAAACGGGGCGGCTGGAAGCGGCGCTGGATCTGGGGCGCTATCGGGAGCCGGCGAACTTCCGCGGCATCTGACCGGGCGACATGGACGACAAAGACAAAGGCCGGGAGCGATCCCGGCCTTTTCGATTCAGTGCACGATGTCGAGCCACCGAGCCATGCGGGCCTGCCCCACCCTCACCTGCTCGGCCATGGCGGCATCCTGGCGCCGGCGGGCGGCTCGGGCACGGGCCACTCTGGCATTGTGCTGCAGAATGTCCTGGCGCTGGGCTTCGCGCTGACGGGCACGATCCGCGCCGCGCTCGCCGGCGATCATCAGCGCCAGCAGAATGCCGCCGGTGAGGCCGTCGAGGTCATTGGCAGTGCTGTGTGCGCTCATGTCGGTCTCCTTCGTTGCCAGAGCGATGACGGATCCATTTCGATTTGTCCGGAGGCAATCGACATGTAGGGTTAACAAATCGTCTCAGAAGGCGATGTCTATGTCGTCCTTGTCCGACCCCGGCGTCGGCGCAGCCGAGTAGTTCTCGAACGGCACGATCTCGGCCGGCTTCCGCTCGGGCTCGGGCACGACGGTGGTGGCGACATCGCCGATGAGGATGTCGAAACCCATCACGCGTCCGCGTGGTTTCCGAATCGATGGCGCGTGCCAGGGTTCGATATCGACGGCGAGGTCGGTCAACTGCCGGATCTCGTCGACGGCGGGCATCAAATCGTCGCGGATCAGATCGGCCGGCGACCTCTTGCCGACGATGCCGATCTCGCGCTGCAGGTCGGCGATCGGCACGCGAAGGATGCGGTGGCCGTCATTCCTGCGGCGAAGCCAGGACTTGGGATGATTGCCGGATCCCCAGGCAAGAAGGCGGAGGACGAGCTGAAGGGTATATCGGCTCCGAGCCCGGGCGAGAACGACGAGCGGCACCGGTACCATGACGTCGCCGGCATAGGGCGCGAACGTGCGCACGATCTCGGGCTCGACCATCCATGCGCGATTGCCACTCAATGTACGACGACGCACTGAGGCGGGAACCGTGGGGACGAGCACGCCCTCATACAGATCCGGGACCGTCTCGTCGCCGCGCAGCTTGGCATGCTCCAGTCGGGCATAGCGTGCAGCCTCCCAGATGGCATCGGGCCGACGCATGTCGCCAAGGTCTCGGCGAAGCGGAAGATCGGGCACCAGCACGTCGCCATTCTCGTCGGGCGGGTTGCGGCCTGCCCACCATGAGATGGCGAGCATGAGGGCGCGGTCGCGCGCGGTGAGCGTCGGGTCGAACACAAGGCTCGCGGCGACGGTATCGGAGAGCGGCAGGTGGTCCGGCAACAATGTCATATGCCTCTTTCCTTCCCCTTGATGCCGTGATTGCGCCCGCCACATAAGCAACGGCACTCGGAGTCCCGGAATGCACCCTCGCAGCGCCAGTCGCAGATATGTGGAGCGTCGGTGTTCACAACCGTGATCGACCGCTCAACGAGCAGAGGTCGATAATACTCGTCGGCAGCCAGTGGTTGACTGTCGAGCCGAAGGGGAAATCCAACCCTGACCGTATCCCCAGTGGAAGGCTTGCTGACGTAAATGGCCCGCGGGTTTGCATTGAGCAGCTCATACTTTGCTCGTTCCATATAGCGAGCGCCGTCCAATTCGATGGCGCCATGGAAGTGCTTTCGGACTTTCCGTGTTTTGCGGGGCATTCTGCCCTCCCGTCATACGGCGATGACCAGTAAGGTGGGGGTGAAACCCGAAAACGTCAAGAAGCCCAAGAAATAAAGTCAATTTCACTATATCTTTCAATGCTCTATACGTTTCCCTCCGGCTAGTCGGCGCCCCTATTTAAGAATCTAGATAGCTAACATATTCCTTCGTTCCCGAGGGACGGCTGGACGGCATCAAGGGCGTGGAAGGGATGGTCTATGGGACGTAGACGATGAGTTGGGTCCAGATGACCGTTGAATGGGGTTATTCTACTGAGGAGCGAGCATCCAGTCGGCCAGGCACAAGGCCTGACCTCCCTCCTGCTCTTCCCTTGGGGAAGCGTTAGTCAGCAATGTAGAGCCCGCGCCGATCCCCTGCCCGCCTAGGAGCCTCTGTGGCGCCATGGAATTACCCGGCGTCGAACTTTGCGCGGACGATGTTCAGATGCCTTCCCTGGCCGCCGCAGTGTCCATTACGGCGATGTCCTGGCATCGGTGACCACCGCCATCGCCAGTCCCGGGTCTCGTCAACATCTACACGATAGGGAATTTCCGCGTGGGGGCATAGCCGACGACCGTCCGATCGCGCCACGGAGCCTCCCAGACGCTCTAAGGCCTATGCCGAATTCGCCGCCTGAGCGCGCCTGGGAGCCTCACTGAGCGCATGGCGCACTCGTCGGCTATACCCCTACCATGGCATTTGTGGACCGCATGGCGCACGGGACGGTAGGAGGTCGAAACGCCCGCATGGCCTGGAAAATTCTCCATCAAAGCGCGTGATGCGTCACTTGTTCTATGCATATGCCCGGGGCAGCATGCGTGGCATGAGCACGAACATGACGCCACAGCAGAGACGATCCCAGCAGCGCCGCGGTGCCGCCGACCGGGCACGGAAGTATCGCGTCCGTCACCGGATCGCCGGCCGGCCTCTGCCCCGCGACGTGGACAGCGCCATTACGGAGGCCATGGCATTCTGGTTGGCGCGCGAGAAGGGCACGCTGCCGTCAATGGCGCCGACCGACGTCGCCATTCCCTTGGGTGAACTGCTCCGCATCGCCCGCAAGATCCTTGTTGATCGCGTCGGCATGGACCGCGCTGAGACGACCGACGCAATGTCCCGTCGGCTGTCCGAACGCGACGAGCATCGTCAGCCCGACTTCATGCCCAGTTTGCGGCCCCGGAACTAACTTTAGCGCATTTTGTCTCCAATGGGGCCGTTACCGGCCGGTCCGGTGTTGGGGCACGCAGCGCGGTAACCGGACCTAACGTAGACGCTGGAAAGCATAATGACTCCAGTACGCGCCTACGGGTTCTCGAACGTTGGGCTAAACTTGCGGAAACACGACCCTGGTAGCCAGCATCCAGACGGCCATCGCGACCATCATCAGGTTTTCGGTGAGCGACACAAAGCCGAGCGGCACATTGCTCGAGCCGCCAACGCAGGCGCATTTGAGTTCACGCCGATCGATATAGACCGCCTTGAAGACAGACGCCGCTCCCACGGTACCGATGAAGAGCGCAACAGGGACCGAAAGCCAGATGAGCGCCCCAGATATCATCAGGAGCCCCGCGAGGGCCTCTGCGTAGGGGTAAATATAGCTGTAGGGCACCCATCGTCGTGCAAGAAGGTCGTAGTTGAGAAACATGGTGCTGAACTGTTCGACATCCTGAAGCTTGAGGAGGGCAAGGGCGACCATCGAGAAGCTGATGAACCATTCCAGAGTGCGCACCACGAAAGGCGTTCCATAGGCTGCATAGCTGGTCGCAACGGCGGTGAGAGCCATGAGTACAAACAACACAATGACCGGGCGATAGCTGGTGGCTTCGGGGTCAGCGACAGGCTTGCCGAGGAAGCGTCGCAGATCGTCATGACCGCCAATCCTGGAGCCGTCGATAAATGTCTGCGGCGTGGTTTCAACCCGATGCTCTCGCTTGAAAGCGTCGGTTTCTTCCCTGGTTTTGAGGTGATGGTCCTCCACGGTGAAGCCCGACCGTTCAAGGAGATCTTTTGACTTCAGGCCATAGGGGCAAACGTGGGATGGCATGACCATACGATATAGGGAAGCTCGGGGTGAGCCGGTCGCTTGCTGTTCGGACATGATGGGTCTCTCCGTTGGCGCCAGTCGAATAGTAGTCGCCTGTCATAGGTAGAGTGCGGAGCAGCAGTAGAAGTTCCACCTTTCCTGGACTTAGCGGCGAATACAGCGCTTCATTCGGCCAATTGTGCAACCTTACCACGTGGAAAGGTCATTTCCCCATCGGACAATGATGGAGGATCCGATGAAATACGGCCGCTTTTTCCTAATGATCGCCACATCGACCGTCGTGATGTTCGGTCTGATGTACCTCAATACCTATCTCTTCAGCCATGTGTTCTGGTCGGAGACGCGTGCCTGGATGGCGCTGGTGATGGGCGGGGCCATGGCAGTGATCATGCTGGCCTTCATGCTCTCCATGTACAAGAACAAGACGCTCAATATTGCCATCTTCGCGGGTGCCGCTGTGATTTTCGGACTCTCGCTATGGTTGGTGCGCAGCCAGGTCACCGTCGACGACAGCGACTATATGAGCGCAATGATCCCGCACCATTCCATCGCCATCATGACCTCGTCGCGGGCGGGTATCGAAGACGGCCGCGTGCGCAAGCTGGCCGACGAGATCATCTATGCCCAGGACAAGGAAATTTCGGAGATGAAGTACCTGCTGGCCTCGATCGCCGAAGACGGCAAACAGCCGGCCGATCCGAAAACGCCTGCGCCGCTGGTCGAGAGCGTCGACGCTGCCCTGGCCAGCGCCGAGGTTGCGGTACTCGATCCAGAGTTTCTGAGTCCCGAAGAGATTTCAGCGGCCTTGTCCGCTGAGGCCCAATGTACATTCTTGTACACCGAAGACAGCAAGCCGGCGCTGGCAATCGGTCCGAGCAACACCGGCACCATCGCAGCGGTCAAACTGTCTGGCAATGTGGTGCGGATCGAGGGTGACAGCATGGGCGCGTTTGCCGCTGGCGACCTCAGTCTGACCCTTGCCGGTCGGGATGGCCAAGACATAACAGAGCTGGCGGACCAGGATCTTCCCGAAGTGGTCATGGAGCTGGCGATCGGCGATCAATTGCGGGCGGGCTATCTGGGCTATCTGCGCTGCCAATAGAGGGAATGGATTGGCGGTGGGTCACCGCCGATCCGTCCGATCAACCGGTGGCCGCAGCGGCGCTCAACTCGAACCTGTCGGTCAGAATGACACCGGTGAGGCAGCGCCGGGCCGTGACCAGTGCCGCCGCCGCGTCAACAAAGCCTGGAGGCCCGGCGATATAGACCTGACCTGACAGCAGGTCGCAGTCGAGCTGGCTGATGGCCTCGGCCAAAGGCGATGCAGATGAGTTTGGCGCAACAGCGCCGGTCGTGATCGCTTGGTAGGTGAACCGGCTGTCAGCCTCGGCCGCGCGGGTGAAGAGGCCATTGAGATAGAATCCGTCGTGCTGGCGCGCAAAGGAGACAAGATGCACACGCCGGCCGTCGTTTGAGTTCAAAATCGACTGCACGGGTGCGTGGCCGGTCGAGGCGGCGATCGCCAGGATTGGCCCCGCAACCCCACCGGCGCCAATGACACTTCCGAATGGCCCGGAAACGCGGACAACGTCGCCCAGCTCACGCTCACTGGCCAGGATGCCGGAAGCGCGTCCACCGGCTATGGCGCGAATGTGGAACTCCAGATGCAGAGCCCCCTGCTCGCTGGCCACCGAGTAGCTGCGGGTGATGCCAGGCGCCAGTTCGATTTCGAAGAACTGGCCGGGCGAGAAGGCAATCGCTTCTTCGGGACGCAGGACCAGCCGATAGATTTCGGGCGCAATGGTGTGGAGCGCTACGATCCGGGCCTGGGCACCGGCGACGACCTGTTCATTGCTCCAGGCAACGGCGACGTCCGTCAGCGGCACAGCGCGGCAGGCCAGAATGTATCCCGAGTCCCGTTCCGCAACGTCGAGAGCGAAAGGCGAGTGTTCGCGCATCATGACCTTGCCCGAAAGCAGGCGGGATTTGCACGCCCCGCAGCGGCCAGACCGGCAGCTATGGGGAAACTGCACACCAGCGTCGAGTGCGGCTTCGAGCACGGTTTGCTCTTCGGTCACGGTGACGCGTGCTTGCACCTGGGGAAGGCGGAGCGTCGTCATCGCCCGGCTCCGAACAGTACCGGCCAATCCTGGCGCAACTGCGCGCGCTGGGTGTCATGAGTGCCATAATAGACCTTGGTGCCCACCACAGTGATGGGTGCGACCCGGACGCCGGTTCGGGCCCTGGCCTCCTCGGCCACGTCCGGGCGGGCAAGGTCGTGTTCCTGGTAGGGAATGCCAAGCTGATCGAACCACGTCTTGAGCTGTCGGCAATCTGGGCAGGTCGAAGTTGTGTAGAGTTCGATGGTGGGGGCGGACAGGGATTGCATTGGTAGTCCTCCTGTTGTGGAGCTTTTGGCTCCCGTGATGGTGACGAGCGACAAAGGCGGTTCGTTCACTGCGGGTCGAGACCGATGTCCCTGAGCAGATGCGGGCTGAGGGGCGGACGTTGCTTCTTGCCGCGCAGCCAAAGCGGCAGGCGGAAACGCCGACGAGCTGGCGGTGGGGCATTGAGGTAAAATGTGAAATCTTCGAACATGATGATCTGCCGGAACATGGCGGGCCGAAGCCCGCCATGCCTGGGGTTTAGCCCACCGGCACCTCCCGCTGGGCGGCGCCACCGCGAATGAGGACAAGTGTTGCCAACGCAGCGATGGCTGCGACGACACCTGCACCCTGGAACGCTGCCTGGAAGCCCTGAAGCATTTCGGCCGCGCCGGCGCTGCCATGGCCGAAGCCGGCGGTGGAGATCACCACCATGACGGCAAGACCAATG